>Ga0115013_10000736_pt1 | contig 19464 bp, 19 predicted proteins | sample SouAtlMetagenome_2_FD_88686 | JGI IMG/M metagenome (GOLD analysis project Ga0115013, IMG submission 88686) | Marine eukaryotic phytoplankton communities from Atlantic Ocean - South Atlantic ANT15 Metagenome | ecosystem: Environmental > Aquatic > Marine > Oceanic | place: South Atlantic Ocean...
AGGTCCTGTAGGTCCAGTAGGTCCTGTAGGTCCAGTAGGTCCTGTAGGACCATCTGCCCCATCGCTTCCTGTAGTACCATTACTACCTGCAGGTCCAGTAGGTCCAGTTGCTCCTGCAGGTCCAGTAGGTCCAGTAGGTCCTGCTAAAGCTACGTTTGAAATCGTTCCTTTTCTTATTGCTCCTGCGGAAGTATCGTAAACTGCAATTACATCATCAGTTGCAAAACTTGTTTCTGTAGTATGTGCTGATACAACATCGCCTGCTATACTTCCTGTTACAGTTACACCAGTAGAAGTTGTTTCGAATTTTTTTACAGTATCATAGTTAAGTTCAACAGCACCATCATTAAATGCGTTTAGCATTATCTCCCCATCAGCTTTTTCTAATCTAATAGTTTGACCTTGTATTCTTAAATTTCCTGAACTACCGCTTTCTGTAATATAAGAGTTTATGTTATCAGCATATATTTCTAAATTATTGCCTGCTCCAAATTTAGCTTTAACATTGTTACCATGTAAGGTGTCGCCTGTCATCGTGCCTCCTGCTTTTGGCAAAGAAGCATTAGCAGTTGTAGTGGTCGAAGTTAAAACTCCGTCTCTAGTTGCAATATCAACTCCGTCTACAGTTCCAGTAACAGTTAAGTCTCCGTTAATATTTCCACCACCTGAAGTCGTAGATATTTTTTGGGTGTCGTTATGATATAAAACCACTCCACCATCAGCAACAGCTTGAATATATTTTTCTGAACCTGTTACACTACGAAGTATTATATTATTTTCGCCTTCAATAATTAAATCACCAAAACCTACATCACGAAGAAATGAATTAGAACCATCATGTTTTAATTGTAAGTCATCTCCATCACCCATATAAACAACTACATTGTCATTTAATTTTAAAGTTCCAGTCATCGTGCCACCAGTTTTTAGTAAGGCATTTGTAGGTGTTGGTCCTGTAGGTCCTGTAGCTCCTTGAGGTCCTGTAGGTCCATCTGGTCCTGTAGGTCCTGCAGGTCCAGTTGGTCCATCTGGTCCTGTAGGTCCTGTAGCTCCATCGTTTCCGTTAGAACCAGTTGGTCCTGTAGGTCCAGTAGGTCCTAAAGGTCCTGTCGGTCCTTCTGGTCCTGTCGGTCCAGTTGCACCATCATTTCCGTTTGCTCCATCACTTCCGTTTACACCTGCAGGTCCAGTTGGTCCTGTTAATCCTGTAGGTCCAGTTGGTCCGTCTGGTCCTGTCGCACCAGTAGGTCCTGTAGGTCCATCTGGTCCTGTAGCTCCTTGAGGTCCTAAAGGTCCTGTCGGTCCTGTTAAACCAGTAGGTCCTGTAGGTCCGTCTGGTCCGGTAGGTCCTGCAACTCCTTGAGGTCCTGTAGGTCCTAAAGGTCCTGTCGAACCAGTAGGTCCAGTTGGTCCTGTAGTTCCTTGAGGTCCAGTTGGTCCAGTAGCTCCAACTAAGCCACCCCAACTTGAGCCATCATAATATTTAATTTCATTAGACGTAGTATTAAAGAATAAATCTCCTGCATCTAAAGAAGCTGTAGGGTCTGAACTTCCTATTCTATAGGTATCAGCAAAATTATTTACATTACTTAAGTTTGTTGCAACTGTATTAATATTTGTAATTGAATTACTTAAATTTGTTACATCACTTGATATACCACTTATTGCAGTTACATCACCAGAAATTGAATTTACATTACTAATTGCACTAGAAATACTTGCTAGAGAAGTAATATTGCTTGCATTTGAATTGACTGAACTTACATCGGAACTGATTGAAGATAAATTACTTACTGCACTCGAAATACCAGAAACATTTGAAACAGCACTTGATATAGTATTTACACCAGTTATATCCGAGGCTATTGCACTTAAATTCGTTATGTTACCACTTATTCCTGCTAGTGTCGTAATTTGAGAACTTATAGCACCTAGAACATTGACATTAGTAATATTTGAAGCAACTGTATCTATTTCAGAAGTTGCTTCGTTTAAATCGTCTGCTACAGTTTCAATTTCAGATACAACTTCAAGTAAATCATCTGCAACTTTTACAACTTTTGTAATATCTGTCGCTACTGTATTAACTGCATTAATATTTCCTGCAAGTAAATTAATATTGGTACTGTTTGATGCAACTGCATTAATATTACTGGCATTTGTATTAACAGCTAACAAATTAGCTAAGTTAGAATTAAGAGAAGTTAAAACAGCTTTATCTGAAGTTGTAAGCCAAGTGTTTTCTAAATAGTTTTTTGTAGCAACATCTTGATTGCTTGTAGGGTCTCCTACATTAATTATTCTTTTACTTTGAGCATCCCATACTCCAGAATTATTTAATTGAATTGTATCTTGAGTTCTATCGAAGTTTTCTTGTACTGTAAAAAAATTTTGATTAGCTGAAGTATCTAAATCACTTTCACTTAATACTGAACCATCTTGGAAATCTACAAGTCGTGCTGTATTAGACGTTGTACGCTGAATTTTGACTACACTATTTAATGCAGGTACGCTTGTTGTTTGAATTAATTGTGCATTAACAAAAGTAAAGCTAGTATCTTCTACTCCATCAATAAAGACATGAACATCTGATTGATTAATGTAATTAAATGTTACGCTAAATTGATTTGTGCTTCCGTTACCTGTATAGTTTACATAAGATAAAGCCATGTAGCCATCTTTCCTTTTCTTTTAAATTGTTGATTGATTATTGAGTAAGAAGTTCTAAGAAACTCTTATCTTTATTTTGTGATAATTTAGATTCTTTATTAATAAATTTATCTCTTGCAAGAGCTTTACTTAATGATATTCCATTAAATTGAAATTCAGTCATATCAATTACATCTTCTCTTGCATAGCTTCTGTATTCATTAATTATGTTTTGAATTGTTAAAACTTTTGAACCAGTATATTTTGCATTTTTATTTAATTTTAAATCGTCTGTATAAAGACCTAATCCCCCGTCTTCAGCGTTAATGTAATCTTTAGAAGTCATTAATTTTTCTAAAGCTTGATTTAATGTTAAATAATCACCACTTGAATTTTTATATTTTTTAGTTTCAAGTAATTCATTAATTTTTAAATGGGCTGTTTTGCCAGATTTATTTCTATAATTTAATAAATCAATATTACTATTAGTACCCATTTTTGTCTTCAGAGTTGAAAATCTATGATTTAATTCAGCTAAACCATTCCTTACTATATCGTCTCCTTGAGAACTTTTAGTAATAGGAAAAACTAAATTATCTAAATAACTTCCCATTCTTTCCATTTTACGACCAGTAGCGTCATATTTTGGCTCTAAAGTTTCATTCCAATAAGGTATACCACTTTTCCATGCGTCTAAACTTGTTCTTACTTCTCTATAATAATCGTCTTGTTTTACTTTAGTTAAAACAGTTGGAATCATACTTCTTTGTTTTTGTCTCCACCATTTAGCCCAAGTGTAATCTTCACCTTTAGATAAAACATCAATAAAATCAGAAAGTCCTTTTACATACGTTTTACTTGCTAAGTTTTTTACAACTGCTTGAGAATAAGATAACATAGCATTACCGCTTAAAATTCCTCCAGAGTGTCTAGGTACGTCTAAATATCCTTCTATATCTTCTTCTGTTAAGTTACATTCCATTTGATTAATTAAAGCTAATTTACATCCATACATAAGTTGCGCTAATTCATCATATTTTTCTTTGTCTTCGTTTGCATCAAGATATTCGCCACCAATTTCTCCTATATCTCCTACAATTCCAAAAAACATTCCCCAAGGGTCTAATCGTTCAAAAGAATAATAATCATCACCAACTTTAAATGAATAAGGTTTCCATCCAGAAGCTAATTGTTGTTTTCTAATTACTGGGTCTTTACTTCCGCCTCCTGTAATTTTACCTGCAAGAGCTAAACCACTTGCACCTACTAATAAAGTACCTCCAAAAACTTCTTTTCCTAATGCTGTAGCTCTTTCTGTAGGTGAACCATGATATAGTTTATGTGCGTGTTCCCCTTGTAATCTCGCTAAATAAGGAATCCTACTCCACACTTCTCTCATTATGTTTGTAGGCGTTCCAACAAAAGGTATAATTTGTCTTAGAATTGGAACGTCATTAATAATACTTTGAACACCAGAACCAACTACAGACCTATTTTGACTTTTAATTTCTCCGCTCAAAACATTATAAATTTCTACTTTTTCTTTTAGTTTTAGAGTGTATGTATTACGTTGCGCCCATTCTAAAGATTCTTTTGAGGCATCATTGAGAGAAGGTTTTAATCCTGTTTTATCAAAGCCTTCTTTAAATTTAACTTCTACTTTTTTGGCAAAATCTTTAGCGTTTATTTTTGAAGTACCTTTAGCAGATTCCTCAAGCAAAACATCTTGAATTGATTTAGCGTGTAACTTTGCTCTATAATTTAATTGTTTAAAAAATTCATCCATAGATGCTAAAGCTCTTCCAGACGTATTAATAATTTGTCCTGTTCGACCATCCCAAGCTCTACGAGGCATATCAATTTTAGAAGTATAATCTAAAAAGTTTTTATCTTCTTTTAAAGCTCGATAACCAATTTTAAAGGCATCGTTAAAATGTTTAACAAGACCTACATATATATCTACACCTTCTCGTACTCTTAAAGCATCTCCTTTTAATGCCCCACCTAAAATAAGTTCCATTGGAGTAATTAAAGTTTGAAATGTATTAGAAGTAATATTAATTGCGTGAGTTTTAGGACTTGATAAAATAGCATTAATAAATATTTCATTAAGTTTTTCAGTCCATCCACCTAATTTACTTACATTTCGTATAGTTTGTAGAAAAGTTCTAACTTGCTCTGGGTCTCTTAAATTCATTAACATCTCATTATATCGAGCTTGCTCTTTAGCAGTTTTTGGGTACCATTTTTTAGTACGTTCTAAAGCATTAAACCTTTTCATAAACTGTTCATTAGAAAGTGTTACACCTTCTGGTGTAGCTTTATAAATATTTAATCCTCTACCAAGACCAGTTTTTACTTTACTAGAAGACTCCGCCAATACATGAAGGATGCTTACTAATTGCTCTACCTGTTCTTGACTTATTTCTCCTCTATATCGTTTGGTTAAGGCATCTTGTAATTGCCCTGCAAACGTATCTTCTAAAACTCTTGAAGCGTGAACTACTTCTGCAATATCATCTAAAGAGTTACCACTTCTTTCCATAGCCACAATGACATCCGTTGGGTTTTCAACTAAAGCTTCTGCCTTCTTTTGTGTTTGCTCCCAAGTTTGAGTTTTACCTAATTTTTTATTATTAGCTTTTGCAAACTTTACTATTTCATCAAGTATTAAAAGAGTAGACTCTGGCGTTGCTTTATAATTACTTCCAGAACCAAAATGTTTGTCTAAAACATCCCCTAAACGAAAATTGCCTTTTTCATCAACTGATTCTTTTAATAGTTTAGATAAACTGTTTATTTTACTAGCAGTAACAACATCACCATCTAAAAATTTATTTGCTAATTCTTTATCTTTTTTACTAGCTCTTTTTATTTTAATATTAATAGCATTTTCTGTCATTTCATCTTCAAGAGCTTCTCGCCCTTTTTTAGTTCTGCTAGTTTCAGTTATAATTTCTTTCGTAGTTGAAGAGCTTGTTTCTTTAAAACTTTGATAATTTGAAGTTACATTTTCCCCAACTTCTAAATCTTCTAAATCTTTATATCTAAATTCTCCTACCTCATCTGATTCATTTATAGCATCTTCAATGTTTTTACTTTCTTCGGCATTAATTTCATCAAAAGATTTTTTATCATTTTCAAGACGTTTTTCTTTTAATCGTTTGGCTCGTCTTAAACCTAAAAACATTATAGTACCTTCAAGAGTTCCACCAATTATAGAACCTTCAATAGCGTTTTTAAGCCTGCCTTCTAACATACTATCATCTTCATCAGATTCTAAATATCTTGTTATTGGTGTACTTATTTCATAAGGATTAGATTCTATCCAATCTGATAATCTAGCTTCATGCTCATCAAAGACTGTAAAATCAGCAATACCACCTGTAATCATTGACTTTGCAAATTGACCTGTTTTAGTTGCTACTTGAATTCCTTTTAATAGTTTTTGTCCTGTTAAAAATCCTGCAGAGAATTGAGATATGGGAACTACAAATTCACCAAGGATAGTTGTTGGTTCAGACATCTTTGGAATTTTAGTAAATATGTTATCGTTTTCTCCATATTTACCAAAAATAATATTACCAGTACCTTCTTCTTTTTGTCTTTTTGTAGACTGCCAATCAATAATACCATTATCAGCGTTCTCTCCTATAACAAGACCGCCTAAATCTAATTTGTCATCTAAAAAATCAGCACCACCCTCAAGTAAATCTCCTGTTTCTCTTACAGCATTATTAACTCCCTGCACTACACTTTTTGCTGTATCTCGTACAGAGAATAAAGGTTTAGACTCATCTGTAGGAGCTTCTTCTTCTTGTTGCTCCCCCATAAATTGTTTACTTGCTCCTGCTCCATAAATAGCATCAAAAGTTACAGCGTAACTAGGGTCTCTTTTTAATCTTTCTATTTGAGATGAAGTTGGGTTCATTGTATGCCTCTTTGGTTAATTTCGTTTAATTCATCATTTATCAAATTTAGTTCCTTTATTATTATTCTCTTGTCTTCTTCTAAATCTACAGAGAACTCTCCGGAAGTTATTTCATAAGTACCACTATTTAATTGAGCTAGTTGGTCTGTTAATTTCTTTTCATCTGCTCTTAGTTCTAAAGCTCTATCTCGTAATTCTTTTCCTTCTTGACTTGCGAAGAAATATCTTTCTGATGCTGATGCTTCCGTTAAATTAACTTTACCTCCATAAATTTGAGTTTGCCTATTATATTCTGCAAGTAACTCTCTATTAAATAATTGTTTCTTTTTTCGTGTACTTAAATTTTTGGTTTCCTCATCCTCATCTAATCCTACAGCAAAAGAAGTCATAGCTTCAGTAAATGTCTGGGTAAAACTTTCCATGTTAAGCATAGCAATATCTGTCCCCCCTTCATCTGTCCTAGTAAATCCAGTCTTAGGGTCAAAACGTACAAACTTTTGGCCTTCTTTTAATAATTCACCAAAACTTGAATTTGTTAAGTAAGGAGACTCAAAACCTTTTGTTAGAGTTTCTATAGTGTCTTCTAAAGAATTTTTCGTTTTATAACTAATTAAATTTAATTCTACTAAATCATTTAGTTTATTTTCTAAGTTTTCATCAAACGGATTTTGATATATATGATTTGTAATTTGATTTAAAGCATCTTTATTATCAGAATTTTTATAAGAGCCGACACCTTCATTATAATTCACTAGACCTTTACGAATATCTTCATCAATATCATTTTCATCAAACCAATCATCCATGACACTACCAGAAGGTAACATACCATTAGTCGTTTCGTAATTTTCGCTCCATTCGTAAAATTTATTTTTATCCGCTTTATTTTTTTGTTTTTCTGCTCTAGCAATTTGTTTATCATAAAGTTCAATAGCATCCATTTGATTTTTTAGAATATTTTCTTTTGCTTTATTTATTTTTTCTCTATATGAAGGAATATCTGCTAAGTTTCCTGTAGCATACTCAATTTTGCCAATTACTTTTAATAAATCTGGGTCTAACTCTTCTTCAGCTTTGATAATAATTGTATCAACAATAATATCATTCATATCTTTTGGTAAGATTGAATTAGAGTATTGCATAACTAAACTATTTAATTCTTTACCACTTATAGATTGAAATTCTCCAATAGGATTTTCACTATCTGAATCTAATATACTTTCTAAATTAGTAATTGTACTTAATACTGCTCTTTCAAAACTTTGTTTACCTTTTGTCTCTATATGTGAAATCCTTTGATTTGAAAAATTCTGGTTTAGTTCATTTCTTGCTCCATTTATTGTAGGCTCAAAACTTTCTAATATTGTTTTTGCATCATAACCGGCCAATTTATTAGTTTCCCAAAATTGAGCTAAATCATCATCAATCATTTGATTTAACATATTAGGGTCATCTGCTTCTAATAGTCCTGCTAGATTCTCTCCATATTTATCTTTAAATCCAATTTTCCATCTTTCCGCTAAATCTTTAACTTCTAACTCGTTATACGCTAAAACAAAATAAGGATTAGCTCCTTGAGGAATATCTCCATCTTTAACTGCTTGTTGGAAACTCTTTTTTAATTGTTTTTGTTTTTCATAACCTGCGACAGTTTGTTTTTCTTTTTCAGCTTCAAAATTAGCCATTTCATTTCTAGATAATGAAGGCACTATTCCACTCATAGCATTAGCTAAATTTTTTAATTCTTCAGAGTTACCTCTATTTATTGGAGGTCTAAAAAACTGGTCAGTTACTCTTGCCGTTACCCTTAATTTTTCTTTAGGTAAAACATCTTCTTTTGCTCTTCTAACCATTATTATTTATCTCCATACAGCCCATATCGTTTAGCTCTTTCCATATCTGTAGTACGTTGTTTACGTTGCGCTCTATAATCAAAGAAAGAACTTCCTGCTTCTAAACCTCTAGTTGCTAAAGATAATGCAGGGCTAAACCTTGTTACTGAAGTTGAGTTAGCCATTTGATTAGTTTGTATACTTTTCATGTTTTGATTATGCTGAACTAATTCTCCTGCTAAATTATTCATAACTCTATTTTGATACTCGCCTTCTTCTCTCATATAATCTCTAAATAAAGCATCTACTGAATTTCCAGATACTCCGCCCTCTCCTGCTTCTAATTTAGCTTGAGCTTTTTCTACTCTTATTTTCTTTTTAGCATCTGCAATATCAGTTCTAGCAGAGTCAGAAACTTGTCTTATTCTAAGTTCTTCAGAAGCCATTTGTTGCAAGGCATTTTTCTTAGCTACTGCGTTTTGATAATTTTGTTGTGAAGCTAAAGCTTTACTTTCTTGTCTATCAGCTAAAAAACCTACGCCTACTGTAGCTATTGATATTGGGTCGCACATATATTGTTATATCCTTACAAATTCGTAGAAAGGTATTTGCTCAACACCATGTTTTTCTACTTTGTTAATAAATTTAAAGCCTAACCATTTAAGCCAATTAATATGAACTTGGTTCCGGCAATCCACAAAGTTATGAAGGACTTTGTGTTTTTTGTTTAAGAAATTTACAACTTTCCTACATCGTCTTAGAAAAGTTATTGTTAATAATTTTAAATCATCGGTAGCTAATAACCATATACCGCCAGAAGTTTTAAAATCTAAAACTCCAAAAATAGCTACGCATTGTCCTTTGTGATAAATAGCTAGAGGAACTTCTGATAATCGTAGTCCATCTAGCAAGGCACTTAAAGGGTCTTGACCAGAAGATGCTTTTATTTCGTTTCTATCTTCTTCTCGTATATTATTAGCAACATGAATACAGTCTTCTACAGTTGCTAACTGCATCCAACTATCCACTAAATACTTCTACCCCTTTGATGCCACCACGCCTCCCATTCAGCATTAATAAATGTAGAGGGCTGAAATGAATCATTGACTAAGGAAATATTTACTTTTTCGTTTTGTGATTGAACTGTAAATTTAAAATCTCCAGAGTCTAAATTAATTTGACCTGCAACTGCAGTACCAACTGGGGCTGTAAATGTGTCGTTGCTTGTAGCTCTACGATAAGGTGTTACTTCAGTTTTAAAGAAGCCTGTTTTATCATAGCCTATTGTCATATTTCGTAATTGTAATCTACCTTCTTTAACTGAAGGTCCGTCTGGTCCTTTAAAGAATTGAGTAGAGAATTGGTATCTAAATTCGTAAACTTCACCTACATAAAAAGAAGTAGCTGTATGGTTTCCTGCAACTTTAATTGTTGGTGAACTTATGCTTTCATCTGTAATAGGGATAACAGTTCCTCCGTTAGACCCTCTAGTTACAACTTGTAATGTTGTCTCTTTTGGAAATGGCATCACAATAGTTGTTTTGTCAGAAACAGAGTCATAACTTAACGTACAAGCACTTTCAATAGCTCTATAATCTAAATGAGTTGTATAATTAGCCCCAGTATCTACAGGATTAGGAGCTATGTTAATTTTTCCTATATAAGTTCCATCTAATTTTTTAATAATTAAATATAAATAATTTTCTAAAAAGCCTGCATCTAATATTACTGTAGTTGGGTCATCTGATTTAGTAAATGTCCAACTATGCCATGCTGATTGTAATTTTTCTGTTTGTGTATAATAATATTGATAAACATATAAACGAGAACCTGTACTATCTAAAGCTACTAAAATTCCATCGTTGGTTGCTGAAGCAAAGCGTTTAATGTTTGTTGGTAAGAATTTAGGTACGTTACCTGTAACATCTTCTGCTTCTTTAACATCACTATCTGCAGATACAAAATATTCTCGAACTCCACTATACTCACCTCTTTTAAATGCAAAGAAAACATTTTTACCAGAACCTACAGGGGGTACTGTAGTTGTACTTTCATATTCACTTGAGACGTTTGCAGTTGCAGTTTGCGGACTTATAGTTTGTCTACCTGCAACAATAAATTGAGTTTGGTCTGAAAAGATTAATAGCTCTTCATCAAAAGGAATTGCATATCTTAATAGTGAAACTTTTGTGTGTGAAACTTGTATATCTATAGGGTCTGTAGCTAATACTGAAGTTACTGTCTCTGGGTAAAAATCAAAGAAATCTGAACTTCTAGACATAATTACAGCTTCATCTGATAAAAACCCTAATCTGTTTCTATGAAAATAAATATCATTTATCTTTTTACCAATAAAAGAAGGGTCTGGTGCGGAGTCTTCATCACCTGCAATACGACTGCCCCAAGACGTTCTATCGAAAGTAAATGTTCCGTTAGCGTTTCTTACTAATTGGTGAGGCATAGTAGAAGGGTCAAAATCTACAATTAGTCCTGCTTTAACTGTTTCTTTCCAAACACCCTCTGCAGGATTTGTAGCATCAGTTTCAAACACTACATAATAATTATCAAAGTTATTAGAAGCACTATTAGTAACTTCTAATACATGACCATTTTTAGATTTTTTAGGTAAGTTAATAAAGTTCTGTACTTTATCTTTTACCATTTGTGAAGCCGAGTCTCCAAAACCATCAGTAGACGTAGCAGTAAAATCTGAAGCTTTTTCTATGTGTAATGTACTCCCAGAATTTGTAACTGTATAACCACCTGCAGTAATTAAAGTAGCCATGTCAGAAGCTATAGTGTCAGTCTTATAGGTACTAGCGACATCAGTTGTTGTTACTGTAAAATCTGTTCCATCTAAAGTTACTTTATAACTTGTTTCAGCTACACCTTGTTTAACTGAATACAAAGCTTGAAATGTTCCACTACCAGAAGACGTTGTGCTTCCTTTAGCAGTTGTAATATTTTTATTTAATATAAATGTATAATCAGCAATCGTTACGCATCTAAAAGCGCTACTTGGATTTGTTGCAGTTAGATAAGACGTACCATTAGGGGTAGTAACTGTTTGGGCTGTTCCATCTACAGAATTAACCTGTATAGCTCCGTTTGTAATTGTAACGATATATTGCTCTGTAGAGTCTCTATTTATAATATGTAAAAAACTATCTGTAGCAGTTGAGCTAGATATTTTAGCTACATAATCTAAAGGCGGTCTCTTTTTTAAACCTTCTACTACTGAAGAAAATCCGTTTACTTGGTCTTCACATTGGGAAGGTAATCGTAATGTTTGCGGTTGTTGAGATATACCATTTATTAAATTAGGGATTGATTTAGATACTAAAGGCATTATCTACCCTCATCAATATTTCTTATTGAACCATGCCTATCTATTACTCTAGCAGTATCATAGTTGTTAAATATGCTATGGTCTGCAGTAGAGACTTCAGCTTGTTTTAAGTTTGCTAAAGCTATTACTTCATCTTGAGACGTATAACCTCTTATCTCTTGGCTACCTATAAGCCTGTCTGTAAATATTCGTGAAGCTCTAATTGTTATATAACGTCTTGCTTGTTCTGGAATTTCTGTAAAGTCTAACAATATAATTACAGTTGCTTCTAAATCTTTATCAAATACGTTTGTCCTACCTTCTTTGTTATATAAAAATAAACCTCTTTGTATAACATCGTAAGTTGCTCGACTGTATTTTGTATTATCCAATTCAACTCTAACAATATTAGTACCTAAAGGTATTTGATTGCTTGCGTTTCTTGTTAATGGATATTCTTTTTCTACGTTAAAATGCCATCCTTGAGATTGCACTTCTCTATTTACTTCATTTAAAATTGTTTGAGCCATAGAGACTTCATTAGGTAGAGTTCCTGTTAAGGATGAAACTGGGGCTTCTCCAATAGTGGATAGCATAGTGTTAATAGCTTCTAGTTCTGTAGAAGCTGTCGTAATTGAAGCCATATAATTTTAAACTCTTTCAAAAAAAAGGAGACCCCAAATTAATGAGGTCTCCAAGTTTGGTCTTATATATAAACTAAAACTATTAAGAAGTTTTAATCTCGAAGCAAGATTCATTCCTTAAGACATTATGACCCATCGCATACTTGCCTATTAAAAGCGTTCCTTGTCTTCTTATATCCCTTTCACTTTCCATAGAAAGGTCTTTTAATTTTACTGTTCCAACAGCCGACTTATGGAAAATTGAAGCAACAGTTGTGCTAAAATCTCCAAGGTAAGTGTTGTTTTGTCCTGCAGAACTTACAGCAGATTTATCTGTGTATGAATTAACTGCGGTATTTAATTTTATAATTTTAATACCTGCAACTTCTAGGACTTTACCCTTACCAAAGTCTCCGTTTAATGAAGAGAAATCTCTGTTAAGGATTTTATCGTTTTGCACTAGCTCATAGTAAATGTCTGGTGCAAGTACACAATAGCGGTCATCTTCTGGAACATCATTTTCATCCAGTTTTTGAGCGCCTTCAAAGATTGAATCAATCAATGAAGTCATGTTTGTATTTGCATCCGCATCTACTAAAGACGTACCATCTGGTAATCCTGTTACTGGATTAGTACCTCTAGCTCCTAACAATGTAAGTTGGAGTAGGTGTTGGTCTGTAGTTTTTGCGAGCGCTGAACCCATTTCTTTTGAATATTGGCTTCTAACGTCGAAATGGTTACGAGCCTCATCAATCTGCGCAATAAATGAGCTTGCTAAAAGTACGTCATCAATATTGATGATTACTTCTGCATGGTTAATCGCATCTCCAGTAATTTCGTTACCTGCAGTATGGTAAGAAGCTGTAGTGAGACCGATTCTTGGAAATTGGGCTGATTTTCCAGACTGTATAGTTCTTACAGAAGTCATACCCAACATTTTATTTTCTCTCTGAAAAGCCGAAAGAACTTCGCCACTAAAGACCTTGAGAAACAAGGCGGTAGCGGAACCCGAAGCATTGACTTGACCGAGATTTGATACTGTAGCATTAGCCATAGTATTATCCTTTCGGTTATGTTGTTGTTGTTATCTGCAATTACTCTACATCGCATCACTTGAAAGTTATCCCTCGCAAGGGGCAAACAGTATATCGAAGTGTTGTAATGCCACCCCTCTTATGAGAAGTGGTGGCGGTTTTATGTAAATAAAATTACTATTACGACTATTAATCCTATAGATATAATAACTCTACGTTTTAGTGGTAAATCAATAAACCAATTTTTTATTTTTGTTATCATTTTTTCTCCTTATATTTATCCATAATTTTCTCTCCACTTCTACCAACTATATATCCTCCCATACCTACAAGAACGATATTGAGTAGTGAGTTTTGAACTGATTCTGGAATGTTAGGTGCAGTAAACCCAAACCAATGAGCTACTACTAAACCTGCAAAAGTTAGCATAAGTAATGGTCTCCAGTTTCTTTGTAACCATCCGCCTTTTGCTTCTGCAGTTATTATAGACGCTTGCGCCTCTAATTCTTTTAATTGACCAGATAATAATTGTTGCTGAATAGTTTGTTTCATTTTTTCTGCTTCAGCTTTGTTATCTATTGTTTTGTCTATTGTATTAAATAAAGTTTTAACCATTGGAGCGACAGCCCCTAAAATATTTATCATGCGTTTCTTGACCGATTAAATTTTTTTGTTGTAATTTTAAGATTAGCTAAAGAATTATTTAAAGGGTTTCCGTCTTTGTGGTGGACATCTTTACCATCACCTTTACTTGCTTTATTATTTTTAATAGCTAAGTTTCTGGCTTTGTTTCTTGATGCTCTTTTTTTTATTTGCTCTGGTTTACCTTGATAATTTGCATATTCTTTAGCGTAATCTCTACCTGCCATTATAGAACATTAGACCTTCCGATTTTCTCTTCGACTTGTTTTCTATAATGAGTATCTTCTGCATAACGACTATCGTTAATAGCATTAACTATTTCTGCAGTTGAATTGAAAACATCTGTACGATTATTAACAACTTGCCCTTGCGTTAAGTTTGGCTCATTAGAGCTTCCAGTTTGATATTTAGCTTGGATGCCTGTAAGTGTTAATTTTGCTTGAGCTATATCAGTTTCAAGCGCATTGTTATAAGCTTGTATTTCTGAATCAGATAAATTGTTAGAAGCCCAATCAAGCATAGCTTTATACTCTTGCTCGCCACCTGCAATATTATACATATCTTGAGTCATGCTATCTGTAATTGCTTGCTGTCCTCTCATATAAGATTCAACTAAATCTCTAGGTAATCCCATATCATTTAGTTTATTAAAACTTTCGTCTGATAAATTTCCATTTTCAGCATACTCATTGTAATAATCATCAAGCTTTAATCCTGTAGCTTTTTCTACTTCATCTTGAGTTTGAGGTTGCTCTTCTACTGGAGCTTCTTCTGTTTGCTCGTTATTACCTAACTTACTTTCTAAATTAGAATACGCTTTAGCTAGTTCTTCAGCATTAGCAAATTTTTCTGGAAGCCACTCTGGGCGGTCTCCATTTTGCTTTGCTTGGTCTTGAGCATCTTGAACTATTTCTTCCTGTTCAAGTGTCGGATTTGCTTCAGCGTTATCTGTTACTTCTACTGTATCTACCATTTATTCTCCTAGTTTTGCATTTGTGTCATAGCATCTTGTAAAGCCTCTGGGTCTATATCCTCTGGGTTTAATTTAGATGCCACTTTTGAAGCTACGTTTCCGCCAACTTCAGAAGCTTGTTGTTGTTGCATAGCTTGTTGTTGAGCCATTTGTTGTTGCTCTTGCTCTGCTTGTAAGTCTTCTTTTGTTTTAATAAGACCCTTAGTATCAATACCATCTGCAGTTGCAAGTCTGCTTATAGCATCATCTAAGTTTACATATTGTTGAATAATCTCTGGTCCTAATTGAGTACCAAGAGTTGTTAAGAAATTCATTAATTTATTTCTATCGTTACCTCTACCTAAAGCTTCTAAGCCTGTTACAATTTGAGGTTTTACTGTTTTAGGTAATGCAGGTAATTCTTTGCTTTTAGTCATAACTGCCATTTTACGATTAACGTAAGGCAGTTGAAACTCTTGAGATAACATAGCGTAAGTACCGCCTAGAGCTTCTTCAAGTTCATTAGCCATAAAACGAATTTCTTCGGCTGTAACTCTTTCAGCTTGTCTTTGTACTGAAGCGTTAAGCATAAAAGCATATTGTAATCGTTGCTCAATACGTTGCATCGTGTCGTAAGCAACTCTAAAGTCATTATATTTTTGTACTTGCAATACAGAAACATCTTGGGCTGAACCTTCTATAATAGCTCCGTTAGGTGATTGAGCTAAAGACCTTGCTCTAGTCGTACCATTTGGCGCTACCATGAATAATACTTTTGCTGAAGCAGAAGCTCCTTCTACAATAGCTTGAGTTAATCCTTCTAAACTTTTTAAATCTCCTAGATACTCCTCAACAAAACCTCTTCCATAATCTTCACCATCAATTCTATTCCATCTAAGGGCTATAAATGGTGATTTATCAATATCATAATAACCTTCTGAACTAGGTATTTTTACACCTTTGATTTCTTGGCATACATAGTATTTATTCTTACCTGCTATTTTGCAAACATGAGTATAAATATCTACATTCTTTTCATCTTGAGATAATTGACCGCCAATAAGATTTAAAGCTTCTGGGCTTAATGTAGAGGGGCTAAGTGTTTCTCTAGTAATTATTTCTATGACGTTACCTGCAGGGTCTCTTTTAACTACATATCTATCTAAGTGAAATACTCTCGTTCCCTTCTTATCTACAAATAACAAGGCATTTCCGCCTACTATTAAATGCCTTAAAGCTTCATGTATAACTACTCTGTCTGCAGAACTTTCTATGTTTTGCTGAATAGCACTTTCAATTTCTGATAACCCTTTTTCTATATCAGTCTTCATAGACTCATCTTCAGATAATTCTTTGATGATTGAGTCTTGAATCCTTAATCTAAAAAAGGGGGCGTTTGGGGGAAGTAAAGCTAAAAGAAGTTTAGCTGAAAGATTGTTTACACCTCTAGCTCCTATACCTTGATATGGTGTAGAGTATCGAGTTGTTTGACCAGTTCCGTCTTCTGGGATTAGATAAGGTAAAGTAAGTTTTGCACTTTCTCTAGCTCTATCTAGATAAACTTCTCTAGCCGATTCACATTGAGCATATCTGCTTTGTACGGATTTATTGTCTTCCGTACTATTATTGTATGTAGATTCCATTAGATTTTATGTCTTGTTAAGCAGGTTGAACACCAGTACCAGAGCCTTTTTTAACTCCTGTCTGTACTGGGTTTATTCTAAGTTTAGCTATTCCTCTTTTCTTAGTATTTCCAGAACCTTCATTAGTTCTGTTAGCATCTGCAGGCGCAGACTGTTCAGTTGTAACCTGCGGAGGTGGAGCTATAGGCTTCATAACTGGAGGTGGAGGTGGTTTAGGTGCTTTGCACATATAATTAATCCTTTAAAATTCTGTTAAATCATTTTGTCTTATGAACTGTTCTTTAAGAAATCGGACTACGCTTACTTGTCCACTTTTAAAACATACTTCTTTTTCAGATAAAGATATGTCTGGTGCTTTATCTGGAAATAGTTTCTCTAGTTCTTCTACTAATTCTCTGTTTATTGGAGGTAAAATACCATCTGAATTAGGGTTTAGTTCTCTAAAAGTGGAACTTATCTTCTTCATTTATTTATTTCCTAGTTTTAATATTAATTGGTTAGGGTCTTGAGTTTCTTTTTCAATCAAAATATCTATGTATTGCTTGGCTTTATGTAAATCTTCAAGCTGTTTTTCTTTTGTAAGATGCTTATATCTCCATCTACATAAATACTTTATAGCGTTAGCCTCTGCATAAGGTATGTCATTTTGCATAATAAAAGATATAGGCTCTATCTTGTATCTAAAATAATGTTTAGGTTTCTTTACTTGGTCTGGCATATTAACTCCTATATGGGTCTGTATTAAGGTCTGGAACTCTTTCTGCAGGAACTCCGTTAAATATATCGTCTAGGTTTTTAGCAAAATAATTAACAACTTGACCTACAGTTGAATCTTTTTTGACATAATCAGCTACCTCTTTCATAGTCCAATCAGTCTGTAAAAGCTTAGATGCCAATAAACATTGAGCATTTGCTTCTCGTTCTAATTTAGATTCATGAGGCTTTATTTTGACCCATACTGCAAAAGGTTTAAAATTTTCTCCATCGTGGTAATAATCTAAAATCCCTATGCTTGCTCGCCCATCAATTCGTAGGCGCTCATTATGACTTAGTAATCTATATCCGTTAGGACTTTGTGTTTTTATGGCTTCCATAATATAGGCTCCTTCTTTTCTGCGTTCCAATCTTCTATTCTTAATATTCTAGCTAGCCTTGATTGAGTTAAAGCGTCTTTCTTTGTAAACCCTTTGTCTTCATAAGCTTTCACAACATCCTTCCACATTAATTTAAGACTTCGTGGTTCTCCTAGAATACGTTTTGCTGTAACTTCACCTACACCCTCTAAACCTTTGTAACCATCGGTAGCATCACCAGTTAAAGTTTGAAGCATAAAATTATAATCAGCTTGTTTTTTTGTTATAACTTTTATTTCAGAGTTACCATCTGCAGGGTCTAACAAATTACATGGAATAGTTTTCATATCTTTATCAGAACTAACTACTATCACTTCTCCATCTATCTCACCTGCAGTAGCCATAATACCTAAGACATCATCGCCTTCTAAGTTATCCATACTGAAACAAGAATATTTTTCGTGAGCATATTCTAGTAGCGGTTTGTATATTACAGGTTTACGAGTTTTCTTTCTGTTAGACTTGTAAGTGTCCGAAATTTTTTTCCTAAAATTATTTGGTGAAGATAAAGCTATAGCAATCTTATTAGCATTTATCCTTCTACCTACACTAAAAAATTCATGGTCTAATTTTTGTTTACCTAAATTAGCGTCTGCATGAAGAGTCCATAAATCATCTTCCCATTGTATAGGTTCTTCTAAACCTATTGCTATCTTATAAATTAATAGGTCTCCATCTATTAATGCTGTTACGTCTTTTTGTTTCATTTACACTCCTTCATAACTTTTAATATCCATGGTTTTAAATCTGTATCTAATAACAATTCAATAATGCTGTTAGCCATTGAGTTTACTTCTAGCTCTTCTCTTGTATCGTCATCTAATTGCTTAGTTGCCGAAAGCTGATATTGGTAATACGAGAAATGTAAGAACTCATGTATTAAAACATTCAGCGAAGTTCGGTCTGCTTTATCTATAATTTTTTTATCTAAATAAATTGTAAGCGGAGGTTTAGATACAAAGCTTCCTTGTTGCTCTGCAACTTCATAGCTTATGTCGTGTTCTACTAAGACAAGATTAATTTCAAATCCACTCATCTTAACTTTTTTAGGAAAGGTCATTTCTTTTTCTCCTTTGAAAATATTTCTGTTAATGGAATTAAAATACATTTGCTCGCTCTGTTATCTCCAATCATTTTAAAATTGTTTTTATATTTACGAGCTAGTTTCTTTAGTTGAGGTACTGTAAACAAAAGCATACAATAATCTTTATCGCCATCAGCTAAGATATGAACCCAATGACTAGCTTCTGTAGACGTAAGACCACTAGGCTTCCCATAAGATTCTATTTCAATCGCTATGTTGCCAGTCTTTCTCCACCAGTCTCTTTCAGTTTTAACTTCTAATTTTTTATCAAATAATATTTTTGCTATGCGCTTCTCTCGGACTTGTCCGTACTTCAAGTCTATGTCAAATTTTTTGTCGTTATTAAATTTAGGCATCAATGAGTTTCCGCCCAAGACTTGCCTATCTTATATTCACCATCGAGTTCACAATGAAAATTAAAATGGTCTTTTACTTGTTGTATTGATTTAACTGCAATCTTGCCGACTTCTTCAGCTAACTCTTCTTTAACTTGAAGCTGTATCTCATCGTGTATGTGAGCTACCATCCCCCAATCTTCACCATGTTTTAAATGACTAAGGTTTTCATGTAGAAGTATTGTAGCTTTCTTGACTATGATGCTACCACAAGATTG
>Ga0115013_10000737_pt1 | contig 19456 bp, 12 predicted proteins | sample SouAtlMetagenome_2_FD_88686 | JGI IMG/M metagenome (GOLD analysis project Ga0115013, IMG submission 88686) | Marine eukaryotic phytoplankton communities from Atlantic Ocean - South Atlantic ANT15 Metagenome | ecosystem: Environmental > Aquatic > Marine > Oceanic | place: South Atlantic Ocean...
ATGTGCAAATAGATGGGCGTGACGAGAGTTCGCACTATATTTGGTAGTCTTTTTCGGAACCTGAGCGTCACGGAGCATCTGATGCGTTTGATTCGTGCCATTATTCACTTTGCTATCCTTCGCTTCTGTTCCTGTATCACCTCTGTCGCGGTCATTACGGCGATCCGAGTCTTGCTCTGTTTGTTTAGAGAAGCGGGATACCATCGCCATATCTCGTTATAAATCGCCAAAGACGTAGGCTATTACAAAGGAAAAGGATGAAAAATATCCAAAGTTCGAACCAGAAGGGCAGTGATTGCAATTCTGTGAAACATTAAATGCCTCCGAAAGAAACTACGTTGCCTATAGTTTCGTTCATGAGTTTCGTGACGTTCAGAGCATTCCTCCGAAGCTCTTCATCGTGCATCGTTCACTCCAATCTTTTTCAAATAGGTGCCGAATGAAGTGATCGAATTTTTTCAACGGTAGACAAGACTTGTGGCAAGAAATTATTTACGGAAAGAAATTCAAAATCGAAAAGGATGCCGAGCATGCCATTTAGGTAGGCACGAGTTTTTCAATAAATCCCGGTTGGGTTAACGGAAAAAGAGATCGAATTAATCAAGAAAAAATTGGTCATTTTGATGATGACATAAGAGAACCATCACTTCGCAGTTTAATTAATGGTGCATCTGATATTCGGCCAAATTTTAATAGCCCGGAATGTTACTTACACCGAGTCTGAGAGACCTCGTAGACATGAGAAAGCATACAGTCTATTACACCTGAGGTTCTCTAGGGAGCATCTTGACTGGCACCAAATGCCTATCGAACAGAAAAGTATATTGAAAAGGAGAGAGGAAAGTACACATTCGTTGTGCGTGTTCGGGTAACTAGAACCACGAGAACAAATCCGAAAGATGACCAGCCGTAGAGTCAGCAGACGAGATGGTTCGGGTAAGATGTCGGATCATCGGGCATCCAACATACAGCATGATCTTGAACAGCTCTTGGTCATCGGCGACTCTGATGACGAAGGAAAAGACGTTGGAACTGAAGCTCCAAATCACAATCGTAGAAAAAGCCAAAAAATTCAATACACGCGTCGGACCGACGATTCGAAAGAGACAAATGACGACGCACGCAGCAAGAAGTCTGCAAGATCTAGGCGGAGTGCCCGAGAACGAAATGCACAGAGATCGAATCGGTCTCTTAGAAGTTCTAAAGACGACTCTCCTAAAATTAATGCTATAGATCGCAAGAGCTCAAAAAGCCCAACAGCGTCACCGAATCAAGCGTCACCGAATGACACCGGCAAAACCAAGGCAAGAAGAAAAATACAGTATAGATCTAAAGAACCAGAAACGGCGGAGGAGAGAGATCGTGACGCGCGCAGCTTTCGGTCGAGAGAAAGCAGGGGTTCTAGACTTTCGAGGCGAAGTCTAAACCGAAATCTAAGCCGTAAATCAAGTCGAAACGACAGTAGTGAAGGGGTTGATAAATTGGATAAGAACGGTGAGACCAATACGAGAACCGCAACCCATACGAGAACAAACTCAGGGTTACTACGACCCAGACGAAATTCCACTCTAAAGCCGGAGAAGCCTTCTCTTTCTATGGAAGAAAAGGCTATAAAAAGAAACTCAATTCGAAAGACATCTCGACGAAAAAGCTGGTCCCTTGATGATTTCGACGACAACGATTGGTCTTCCGATGAAGATGACGTCGATGATTTTGAGACTGGTCTCAACGATGAAGAAAAAGCAACGGGTGGAGTGGCACAAGGGTTATCTCGACGGCGACTTTCTCGACGGGCCTCTTCTGGTGCGATAGATATGGACATGATACTTGGAGATCCCTCCCGTAGGGCACCCCTTAGTCGGTCGAAGTCAAACGATGTGTCCTTGTTTTCGTCTGATCACAGAGGAGGAGATTATATGCAGAAACCATCGTTACTTCGTAGTCAATCGCAATACACAGACAAGAGCAAGCTAGAGGGTGGCAATGATAATCCGTTTGGGGTTACCTACCAGTCGTTTAGTTCTACTGACAAGTGGGACCCATTTGCATCAGAAGGACCATCGGAAGAAAATGGAAATGACCCTAACGATCGAAGGGGGAAACTCCGTCCTACCAGAAGCGGTGGGCTCCTGCAAACTTCATCGAGGGACACAATATCCCGGTTACCGGTTGGGGCAAACGTTCGCAAGGGTAGTTCAAGTAATGTCACCAGTGGGGAACCCTCGTATGGCCAAGGAAATCTCTCTAATAGCACTAACATCATCGGCAGACTCGGCAACAGTGATCATGGGGATTCTTTCAAAACCGAGCGCGAGAAGCAACGCCGTGCCGACTATAAAAAGTCGATCGCAGCTGCAGCCATGGCTGGCCGACAGCAGCTGGTAGGTAATGCTCCGAGGCTCCAACAGAGACATGCGCGAACCGTCCAGTCCTCCTTTGAACGTAGTGTTAAACAGCTGGAGGGTGCAGCACAGAAAACGAGGTAGATCTTTAATAGAGTTCAATCTTTCTCCACTTGAGCTAAAGAAAGTTGTACATTAGTGGCAATCACATAGTCAGGATCACGGGAAATTAATGAAGATTCAGATAACAGCCACCACCAAAATTTGGAACCTGAATCTTGTAGCAAGTTTTTTAGCACTGAAACATCGGAATTTGGTGTGCAATAGTCGATTGTGTGCCTATCTCACTGATATATCCAACTTTACTTACCAACGTATAGAACAGAACATATGGTGATAATTAAAAATGATATAGCTTGTGTATGATGTGGATTCATTCGATTCTATTTGTTAACAAGCTCCGAATAACTGCAACAAACAATGCTTCATAGGTTCGGTTCATAACCATTTTGAGATTAAATAAACGAATTAATCTTTTTAGAGAGGTAAAAAAACAATAAAATTTTTCTTTCTTGTGAGATGACCCTTCCATCGTACTGAAATGTTTGGGGAAAGGCACCTATCAGAATAAATGATGCCACAATGACAACCTATTAGGTCGCAAAATCGAGAACCTCAAGGTTGCGAAATAAGTAGCAGACTTCAACGCTGATGATTGAACTGCAGAATAGCCCTCTTCCCATGACTGAATTAATAACGAGGATGAAAAGTTCAAGACTTTGATTATGTACGATACCTAAAAGGTCGCAGAACCAAGCGACTGAATTAACTTAACAAACTTTCATCATTGCCTAGACATTGGGAAAGAGGTCATCGACTAATCCTACGACCAACCACAATGTTGTATAACATCTCTAAGGACCAAACAAAATGTCATTCAAGCCCGTGAAACAGTGATCCAAGATTTACTGATCGGATCTAAATTGCCTGCGGACAAAAGATTTCGATTTCCTAAGTTCAGAAGTCAATCGGGCATTAAAGTCTACCGCCAAAAAGCTCTTCTAGAATTTCACAAACAAATGACCAGGACTTAAGTACAATTAACAAAATGCCACGCGATGACGCCAGATATATGCGCTAAGATTGACGGCATATATAAGCTATTCGTAATGACCAGAGGTGGTTCTCGGGAAAACTTTACTTTCCTTTCATACAATCTGGAAGGCCCGAACCCTCTTCTTCGTGCATGCAGTATTTTGGGTGCATTAGCTATCACAAATCACGTATTTCAACATCAATACCGAATTCACCCTGGGGATTAGGATCTATAAGCATCCGTTATGTTTGTTCAACCTTGATCTAAACCCGTTCCGTACTATGTCTCACAAAACAACTTGTGAGAAGCCGAGATCGATCTCCAATTTGGTGCCGTCTCTGTTCAACAGTGATAATCTAAAAGTAAGACGAACGCGCTGCAGCCTTGCTAGTCTTAGCCCCGGGGGAAGGGTTGGACGCAACAACTCCATATCGATCCAAGACCTTATGGGAGGAGAAAAGAGAGCAACGGACATTCACTCACCCAACCGACTGGATAGATCTCCTCTTGTAACAACGAATACGTGTGAGTCCTCACCCATCGTTCACGCCGAGGATAAGATAAAAAACATTCTTGACGCAAGAAAGTCAAGACAACGGAGACGATCAGATATTAGCAAAAGTCTTGACCATAATATCTCGGAAACAATGCTAGATATGAATTCTCGCGCAAGCTTCAATGGTCTCCCCAAAGGTATGGAGAATATCACGGTTCCCCTTAACGATTTGGTAGATACTCCAGAAGTGATTGAGAAGCAGGAAGGCCGTCGCCGACGCCGCAATAGTTTAACTTGTTTGTCTCCAGGCCGTTTGAAGAAATCTATTGATTTGAGCCGCGACCAACGATCGCGTTTGACCAAAAATCTCGAAAACGAGAAACCACCACCAACACCAAAAAAAGGCACCAACACCGGCTCCTTCTTGAATAATGTTGCTTTTTCGCCTAGATCTACGAGTAAAAAACGGTTGTCTGGTACTAGTAATACCCTACGAGACAAACTTCGGCAGAGACTCCAGGGAGTGAATTATTGTGACCTTGATGAATCGACTCACTCCGGAGAAAGCGCAACGAAGAGGAATGGAATGGTAAGCCTTCTCAGCATCGATGACGACGATTGCACTGCCGATGAAAGTGATGAATTTGGTGAAGTACAAGCGCAAGAAGAAAGTCTCAGACGAAGTAAGAGCCGAGAAAGGAGGCCACGAAGTAAAAGCTCGCACGGGATCTCGCGAAAGCAGTCTGATTCTGGAGATAGAAACGATTCTTCCAAAAAGCAGCATAGGAAAACAAAAAGACGTGCTCGATCTAAATCAAAAGGGAAGAGAAGATCTAGCAGACTACTAGCCCTTGAAAACGAAGAGAAAATAAGTAATATTAATTCTACCAGTGCAAGCAAGAGGGGGAAACGCCGCCCGAAGAGCCTTCGCAGTAATGATGCTTCTATCATCAGCGACGATAATACTGATGGAGACTATTCTATCGATTCGCAAAGCTTTGCGCTTTCATCTAAAAGTCTTGATTTAGATGTTAATCAAAGGTCCCAACGTCCAATCGTTGTTCGTGACGTTATGGATACCAGTATTAGTAGCACGGAAAATCCGGCTGAGTCGCCCAGATGCAAGAAAACTAAGAAACGGAGTAAAAGTAGAAAGACATCTCTAAACATGTCTTCAGAGGAGGAACTATCCCTTGGTAGTCATTTGGAATCAGAAAGTACTAAGAAACGATTCATAGAAAAGGATAACTTGTCTCAAGTTACGGAAGAAAGGTCGCATTATACGCATGAGTCCTGCGAGGCACAAACGATCTTGCTCCAGTTCGACCCCACTAGCGCCAGTGGGAACCACGTCCGAAGCGTTAATCAAAATCAAGCAAAAAAGACCTCGGAAAGTATCTCTGGACTACATGGCACAACGTCTACATTAGAAATTGCTGAGATTGCCGGATTACCATCATTTGAGAAGCTCAAGACATGCGATTCGACCAGCACGACTGCTGGAGAATCACTTAGCAATTCCTCTCGCTCCTCATCTCCGTACCTATCAATGATGAATTTAAGCCCCAAGAAGCAATCGATACCACGATCTTCCTCATGCTTTTCGCCAAAATCACCATCGATGCAAACAGCGGGTGGTCTCTCCTTTGAGGGGGGAGGCAAAAACGCCGAGTGGAACTTGGCAGGGACACACACACCTTATCAGCGCAGAGGCTCAATCGGAAGGAACATTTTCTTCAACAAAAAATCCTCTAATGATGGGGCAGAGAAACACGAGAAATTTACCAGGAGAAGTTCAATCGGAGGCGCGATTGAAGGAAATATTTTCTTCAATAAGAAGTCCAATAATGATGGGGCTGATAAGTATGAGAAACCCAGAAGGAGAGGTTCAATTGGTGCAATTGAAGGAAACATTTTCTTTAATAAAAAGTCCACTAATGACGGGGCTGATAAGTACGAGAAACCCACAAGGAGAGGTTCAATCGGTGCAATTGAAGGAAATATTTTCTTCAATAAAAAGTCCACTAATGATGGGGCTGAGAAGTACGAGAAACCCGCAAGGAGAGGTTCAATTGATAAGCCCACCCGGAGGAGTTCTATTGGCCCAATGATGCGACTTGGGGGACGCTTCAAGACTCGTGATAACGAAAATCCCTTCGGCGACGCTGAGTCACTTCTCAGTTCAGAGTTCTAAAATAGCACTACAGTTAAAACTAGCTTCACTTTCAACTTATTTCTAACCAATTTAAAACCAATGTATGCCAGCTGCAGCAATACTACGACGATATGAAAGTAATAGTTTTGATTCTTTTTTTGACGAGAGTCAGTTGAGTGAAATGGTAAATAAAGATACCTGATACCCTATATCTATGAATTTCTCAGGGCATATTTTGTCTTTCAAAGAGTTATTTAACTAAGCACGCTAAAGACATGGCTGGTTACCACCTGAATTTGGATTACCAGATGGAATGTCAGCTTGTGTGAGAGAAAAAATGCGAGGAGTCTTGTGATGTTGCCCAAGGGGATTGATTACCATATTGGTGTCAACAGCGGCACCTCCCAGCCTTTAACCTTCATCATCGTCATCATCGCAGTCAAAATAGGACTCCTCTTGATCGACTTGTCGGAACTTTCTTTGGTCTTCCAAGGCTTTTTCATTTGTGACTATCCGGTTGGTCATATCTTCATTTCTTCCATTGGCATCGTTAGCATTAGTTTGTGTGTTTCGCCCTCGAACAAGCTCCTCGTGTGCATGACGTAGACACGTTAGGGTGCTCACATATGGACTAGAAACATCCTCGAGACTCGGGAGTGGTGCCTCCGCCCCTGTTGCCAAAATATGCTTTGTGACGATATACTCGATAAGTGAGTTTATGCGTTTTGAGTTTATGAAGTCACACATTTCTACAATAGAGGAAGATACCAGATTATCACCAACTGGATTTTCCCGAAATGCCTCGAAAACTGGGCCGAAGAGATCATCCTGGATGATATGCCGATAATATGAGTCTTCTTCGACCGAAAGGACAGCCCGAAGAAATCGCAGCGCTGCAAGTTTAAGGCAGCGGTCTCCTGACGATGTCTTCACTTTGAGTCCTTTTAGCACCTTACCGAGGACTTGTGACCGCAAGATGTACATCTTCATTCGGTACTGGTGCGCTTTCACGCAGAAACTGAGTAATTCAACGGCAAAAGAGCTTCGAAGTGCACTGAAAGGGACCCTGTGCAAAAGAGGTTCATCATGATACTCTCCTTTCTCAAACCTATGAATCATAGTTTGAGTTATCTTTGATTTAGTGTTGCCGTGGAAAATGTTCGTCGGCACCCGCAAGAGCGGATATAAAATTGTAAATTGAAAGGGAGCTGCAAGCCACTGGACGTAATGCTCGTAAAATGCTGATAGAAACTTGTTCTGTTCGGTCGAAGTTGTGCTCCCAGAACCATTGGGGTTAGGATGCTGGTCGTGGGGAGGATTATGCACTCCGCTTGGAGGAATTCCCTCAGCCTCATCTGCGAACCCTGTGTTCATGGGTCTATTATCGCCCATGACATCCGTGTCAAGAATAATTCGCATGATTTCCGATACCTGGAGGAGAACTCCCGCATCGGTCTCCATCGCCAAAAGGAAAAGTAAAGATGCAAGTAAATCATTGGGTGGGCAATGAAATACAACCTGTTTCTTTTCATTCGGCATCGGTCGTGCCAATCGTTCATTCTTACAGGAAGCATAAAACTCAAGACACTTGCGCCGTATCAGACTCGGGTCGTGCATAGCAATTCCAGCTATGATTTCAAGAACTAACCCTTTATCTGTCACATCGGTTTCGGGATCCGACAGCACGGTAGCTAATAACATTAGAAAGTTCGGCTTCGAAGACATCTTCTTGTTGACATTTTCATCCTGCGTTGTGCTTTTGGCGTCCCCACGATAAGATAAATCCACTTCCATGGACACAAGCACGGCAAAAAAGTCGTCTTTATCATTTTGATGAAGGGACACGCGAACCATATTGAAGAGCTCTCTTAGAAATGAAAGGCTCCCACGACGCCGTATCCGCCGGGAGGACATAGAATCGTCCTGGGGCGCAAGATGTTGCTTCCAAATCGTCGTAAGCTTCTGAGAATATTTACCAGATACTATAACAGTCGATTGGTCGCGAGATGCAGATGACAATGACTCCTCACGTTGGCGCTTAGCTAGCAAAGATCGAACAGACTTCTTTCCGAACGATTCTTCCTGCAAAGCTTCTAGTTCCTTCCACTCAAGATTACAAATCTCATCCATCTCGTGACCCAATGTCCTAATGACCTTGGCCAAATAACTATCTTTTAGAAGATCGCCACGGTCCTCTGATCCAACCTGTGACATAGTCACACCTTTGACAACATCAGCGTGGGTGAAGGTCTGCAATGATGACAATGTCGACAAACTACTCTCGTCCATCGTGGGTCGGAGAAGTGTATCCTTTAAATAGTTGACTCGGAAGGAACGGTGAATCGCCCCGACTAGCTCCTCATCTTTCATTAGAGCGACGGTTCGGAACTTGGCTCGCTCTCGTAAGAACCAACGGTGATTTGCCTTATCTCGTAGGTCAGGATCATATTCAAGGGCCGTACAAACATCCTCGAAAACGAGCTCATCGTTAACGATTAATTCGAGGATGGAAGGATCATTCAACAGCAAGATGGTCTTAACGCATGCTGCCAGAGTTGCTAATGATCCGTAATCTCCCTTGTCCTCGGCAGGCGGAAATAGTGATAGGAGTGATTTGAGGTAGAAACAATCATTCTGGCTAATGAACATGGCGAGAGATTCTCGTTGCTGCATGTGCTGACAAATTAAAATCGTTTCAGAAATTGGCAATTGGTGAGAAAAACACAAATACAATTTTGAGTTTCTAAAGAATGATGAAAATAGCGAAAATTCAAACATCATGGCGAATCTTTCATCATACCTGAACCGTAGCAATAGTGTCGGCAATTTCTTCTAGAGTCTCAATAGTGGGTGGACTGGGAAGTTGTGGTGAGGACAGGCCTGTGCCGCCCAAAGCATTTGTATTTCCATTGGTGCCACCCCCAGCAGCGTCCCGATATGCAGCCACAATCCCTCCCATAGCATCATCAAAGGCGTGGTGGTCATCGTTGCTTTGATTATTGTTAACATTGCCATGCAACTGCTGGCCCTGACCACCTTCTGCCGCCACATTAGCCCATAATTCCTGTCTCTGTTGGTGCAAATTAGCGTGGTGGGCGGCTGCCACATTGTGGGCAAGGTCAGCAAGAGATCGATCGTGACTTTCATTGCTCTCTAGAACGCTGGCAGTGGTCTTTGATCCTTCGGTACCGTTGAGATTCCCATTCGCGTTGGTATTTTGCTGATTTTGACGAAGCCGAAATTTTTCATTCGCCTTCAACTGGACCTGAGTGATTTGCCTCCAAATATCAATGCAACCGGCATTGTCCTGGAAGCTTAGGGCAAGATCGACGCCCTGAGCGGGGTTCCCTTCTTCAAGGTATGGCTCACACCAAGTAATTATGTTATCCCCCTGTCGTTGGTATGCATCTCGGAGCAAAATTCTGGTCCGTAGAAGTATCCGGGGACCGTTATTACTATTTGTTTGAGGTGTAGTGTTTTCGTTTTTGTTGGTGCTATTGTTGGATTGGTTGATGCTGGATTGTTGTGGCATCGATGATGATGATGCATTATCACTTTTATTGGTTGTGCTGGATATTTCGGAATGCATGCACAGTGTTGGTTCTCCAAGTTCGATGTATATCGCAGAATCACTGTTTGGATCATTCGCATTATTGGATGTTGAGTTGTACGAAGAGTCATTATTCTCACTGTTACTATTGTTCTCGTTGCTGTCTATGTTTGAGTCATAGTTCGCGTTGGGTGCATCATTTTTGTGGCTGGGATTTTGAGACGAAAGTGGAGACTTGAGTTTGTACAAGCATAAAATCCGACCTGTCCCGCAGTCATCCCAAGATCCGTCAGCATTTAAACGATAGAGTTTTACTCTCCAGCCTTCTGGTTGCTGCCGTATTTGATGCTGTTGCTGCAGTTGTGATCCATTGTTCGGTATCACATTCAGCTTTTTTGGATCGTTTAAATTGCTTTTTAGATTGCTATTGTCCCCATCCCCTATCTCGGTTGTGACGTCATTACTATTCGTTGACGTGGATTCATTGCCGCAATTGTTATGGCCTTCTATCACATTGTTCGGCCCTATTGGGCTGTTGGTTTCATCCTCTGTGCTGTTCTTACTGCAGTCGTTCCCAATCGTTTTTTCACTCGATGGCACGGTCTCATGTTGTGGCCTAGCGCCTTCTGATCGATGATCGACGTTAAAGTCCATGTCCAAGTCTTTGTTTGACAAACCTGCCTTTGAAATGGAGGGACCGTCATCCTCGTCGGAGCTGGAAGAGGATCCAGACAGTGACATTGTAAGCAGTTTATGGGACCGAGACCTTTTGGTGGTATCTTCGTCGTCATTGTCACCAAAAACATTAAGCGACGAAGCATTTGTACCACCCGGAGCCGAATGTGCTATTGCTGCCTTGGCTGGTCGTTTTCGTTTCCGCGCGCACTGCTGGAGTGGGTTGTTGAGCTTCATTCGGAATCCAGTTTTAGAGACCGCGTCGGTCCCATTCACCTTGCTTTGCGAGCAATCCTTAGTTATCGTCTCTCCGGAAAGTGCGGTTGTGTTTTCATTAAGATCAGAATCTTTCGCAGTAACGGCGGTGTTTGGATTGTTTTCTGCCGAGTCGATCTCGTCCGTTCGCAACGCCGTTGCATCTTTCGTCGTCATTCTATCTCTTTCTTCTATTCCTCTCTTCTATTCGTCTTCTTTCTATCGTTAAGTCTTTTATAAATCTGTATTGAATCGTTTACTACTGCCGTTTTCTTTTTTGCCTGTTAAATTTCGATGAGCTTTGTTGTGTTCAAAAAGCAAAGCCTCAATTCGCATGGCTAAAAGGGAGGCAAGGTAAAACGAATTTATTTTTGGGAGGAGTCTTGTCTTCCTCCGGTTTGCTAGAAATATCGATACCAGGTATTTTTTTTTTTTCTACGCATATTTGATACTTGCAGCCCAAGTGTTCTGCCTGGCTTTGCTTTCTCTTTAAAAACAGGGGAATACCATATTCATCATTGAAGCAGATCATGAAGAATCACAACAATGAATCATCAATCCTATCTTTGAGTCCCCCAAAAATGACCCCATTTTCCTGTACCAGCGATGATTGGTGATTCGTACGATTCGTTCTGAAGGCGTCTTTTCTTGTCAACCTGTTCATACTTCGATCTTTCACCGAACAAAACCGAAACGAATCGGTCAATCACCAAAATGTCGTATACCATCTCGGTCAAGGAGAATGACAAGAAGACTAAAGAGAGCAAAGAATTTGCATGGGCTGTACAGTCGGGGACGGTGATTGGGAGAAGTCTTCAGGACGCCTTGCATTCCCTAAGCAATGAAGATGCAAATGAAGGAAGCGATGGCGAGAGTGATTCGAGACCTCCCGTCCGGTTTGTAGCGCAAGGACCACTCGTAAAAATGAGTAAAACAAGTATCAACAAGATTTTGCAGTCCTTTAGGGATGGAGTAGCCGAAAGCAACATTTGTCACCATCCAAAGAAGGATGGGGCGCCGCAGGCTCTTCTAAAGGGTAGGTGCGATTATTACAATCGATATGGCCAGAACTGGATGGTTGCGATTGATAAGGCAACATTAAAAGTCCGACCAATAGAGTTCATTAAGCGAAGCCGGGACAACAAAACGTCACTATGGGACCGCGACGATGATAGAGTGGCGTCAACAAAGAGAGAGATTGTTTTGAACCAGAAAATACAGCTTCTTGCCTACGGGGACCAATGCTAGCTAGCGTGGCTGAGCTGCGAAATAATTGAAAATAAATTACTTTTGTCGTTGACACAACGAATTATAATCTATGATAGAACTACTGCAACCCGTGAGAAACTAATCATCTCCATCGTGTCAGCGCGCAGCCCACAATAAAGGTGCTGCGTCGCACTGAAGCTCCAGATCCCAAATCTAATTCCTTGCTTCATCACACATCACATTTAGACCATCACAGTGGAGGTCAAGCAGATGCAGAGTGTGGGCTTCGGAATGTGCAATCTCCGCCAGACGCAACTCACATATCCAAGCTCCCATGCCATCACGCGCAAGGGTCTTGCTAAGATGTGCAAAACACAGCATGCAAAGCCGTTTGAGATTGGACCACACCATTGTTTTATTTTGTCATTGTTGCTTTGCTGCTTTGCGGGGGGAAGTGATTCACTGGAGTCCTATTCTTCGGAGTCTTTGTTTGTTTGCTTCACCTGGGGAATCTGAGGAGCAACCGATATTGAAATTCAACCGAGAAGGTACTGCCAAAGTCCTTTTGATCGACAGCCATCAAGAAAAAATTCACTCCATTCTGTTCAACTGTGAATCACCGCCGAACACCACCACCTCCAAAAACTTTGTCCAGCACAAGAAGTCAAACTCGCCTGTCAGAAAATCTCCATATTCATATTTGTAATGGCAATGGCAAAAATATGCTGTTCATGCGATATTCTTTTGTCACCGGATCAAAGGTACGATGTGTGGGAGATAAAGAGGGTCGAGCGTCCACATCTGATGGATATCGAGAGTGAACAGGACGATATAGAAATTGACGATGACTGTGAATCAATGGTCAACAAAATATTACCATTGGTGGACGGATGTGATTTGAAGGGGTGGCGACAATCGAAATTGGTTCAATCTTCCACTGTTTTACAAGGGTACTTGAACGTCGGCTCAGGGTGTTCTTTGTTGAGAAGGGAAAGCCAGCTGCCTGTGCTATCCTCTGCTAGTTTGGATCGCTGGAAGCAATTGCAAGCCAAACTCCTCGAGCCACCGAAAGTCACAGCACAACGGATCATAGAGCAGGACGCAATGAAACTTTCGTGGTATCCGTGGTTCGAGAAGGAGAATGTCCCTGTTATCCTAGAGGGCCTAACCAAGAACTGGAAGGCAATGCAAACATGTAAATTTGATAGACTTGTGAATGACTTTGGAGACTTTGAATGGCGATTCTCTGACACTCATGGGGCAACGATGAGCCTTCGTTCATACAAAAATTACGCATTCTCGATTGAGGGACAATTGGATGACGCCCCGCTCGCTGTATACGATTCACAGCTACACACTGACGAACGAGCGCGGTTACTGGAGGATTATACGGTGCCCGAATGTTTCAGTGCTCCTGATCTGTTTCAAGAAATACTTGTTAGTGATAGTGATGGCGATGATGACGCTGAGAGCACAATGCCGCCATTCCGGTGGATCCTAATTGGATCACCAAGGTCTGGAACAGGCCTCCATATTGACCCATTGGGTACTCATGCATGGGTGACTCTGATAGAGGGAGAAAAAAGGTAAGTCGGAACATTGCCGCTAATAGCTCGCAATATTCCTTTTTCTCATACATTTTTGGCAGATGGTGTTTGTTCCCACCCTCTACCGATTTATCAAAAATTGGAATGCAGGAGCCTCAAATTCCTTCGGCAATTTGGTTTTCGTCGGAGTGGTACCAAAAGGCTATGGAGCTTGTTCCAGGGGCTATTGAAATTCTACAAAAACCTGGAGAAACAGTATATGTTCCTGCTGGATGGCCTCACCTTGTCCTTAATCTCGAGTTCTCGACAGCAATAACACAAAATTATGCCACCGAATACCCTTCCTTCTCAAGAATACTCAAAGCAACAGAAGAAGAAGAACCCGAAATGTGCGCCCTATGGAAAAATTATTTGCAGAACGAACGACCTGACATCTGGGAGCAGTATGCGAGAGATTCATTCGATAGTGTTGATGATGTAATAATAAAGTGTGGCCAAAATTGAGTACATTATATTCTCAATCATGAATTATAAACGAAACGCATACGACGAGAAGGCTTCCCAATTTTTGTTCTCTCTTCGGCACTCATGATTGGTTTTCATTTCCTTCACTATCGCATTTCTTTTCCACGCTCTGTAGATTTTTCGTTCCCGCCAAAACCTCTTGCCAGTATTTCATATCGATAGTGGTGAAGTCCTTTACTTCTAAAGCTAGTTTCGTGAGATATCTTGCTAGACCAATGAGCTCAACGTCTGGCTTCTTCTGTTTCTTTCTATAGAATGCCGAGACTTTTAGACCGTTGCCTGGATTCAATGCAAAGTTTCTCGACAGGTCATCTAGATGAACTGTGTTGTGTGGACCCCATGTACCCGGAAATTTGTTCCAGATAATTTGCAAAGGTTTTACGTAATGTTTTACCTTTCTTCCCGACTTCGAAGTTGAGGTTATGGCAAACATGCTTGTCTTGTCCAAAACAAAGCAAAAACGATACCGCGGATTCGCAAGCATTCCTAACTCGATGAGCTTGGTTTCAAGCCATCGCCAGCTGGTCTGTGACCATACAACAAGGTCGTAGGATTGGTAGGATTTTGCTTTCACAACGCAAAAAGCGAGACATGTAAAAGAAAGATTAAAATATGAGAAGCGTCGCCTCCGAAAATATGTTATCGATATGAGCCCTAAAACTACTTCGTCGCTTACCAAGGAATTCATCCATGTATGGTCTCTTCATCTTCTCGATTGTCTGCTGCGTACTATTCTCGGTCGCAGCTGTAGTGGAAGCCTGTTCTATGCTCTTTCTACTAAAATCCAAGAGCGTATGATCTAGGTCCAGTACCATAAGGGGCTTGCCCTTTCGCGGTGCGTGTATGATGTTCACAGCAGTTGATTCTGTGAATTTCTTGAGATTTTCCCCTGTAGCAACGTGTTCCAGCCATTCTTCGCTTCCAGCATTGAAGTCGAGATCAAAGTCGTCTACGACCTCCGGAAGGTTGTCATGGTCTTGTGGATCGACAAATATATCTTTTTCTGCGGTTCCCATGAGGATAAAATTGTGCTTCATTGATAGAATACTACCGTCGGCAGCTATTTCTGTCATAGCCTTGGACTTTGGTTTTAAGGATTCTAGCTCAGTCTCATCTGTGACCTTTGCTTTCGTCAGAGTTACGAGCCCGATAAGTTTCTGTCGTTTCGGCAAAACGTTCGTCTTTTCGCGAAGCATGTCTTTTACCTGGGCAATGGTAATCGTCGATGAAAGGTTATTTAGTTCAATCTTCTCCTTGCCCCATTTTGCAATAAGTGTCACGACATAGGACTTGTGCGAGATTTTAGCATCTTCATCCATCATGACACTATCGATATCTGTTGCATTCATCTTGAATTGTTGCCGCACAGCTGCTGCTTATCCGATGCACAACACCTAGAGAGAGACGATGCAAAGGAATGAACTCGATATGACCAATTCTGGAGCCGTGTTCGCACCAAAAAGAAAAGTGAGATGCGATCATCCTCGCTTTGTTTCACTCAACAACTTCCAGTTCGATTTTGGTCGACCTGGTCGGCTTGACTTTCTTGGCAGCAGAGACTGATTTGCTGAGCAGCCACAACACACGGCTTGCCACAATGCAAGAGCAAAATCCAAGAGTCCCATAATATGATGCAGGCACACTGCAGACTGTTGTGTGTGTGTGTGGGGGGGGAGGGGGGCAAACCCCCTGGGGCCCAGGCCCACCGGGCTGGGCCAGGCTCCAAGGTGGTGAGCTCAGCTGACAGCAAGTCAACACACCTGGACAGGACCCAAGGCCTTGCTCAGCACTGCTACTGGCTCCCCGTTGGTGGGTGCCTTGCTGCCTTGGGGGCCAGGCACACTCCCCACCCCCTGCCTTGGTGTGTGGGTTGAGCACCACATGGGGCTGAGGCAGATTGGCCTGTTGCCTCCAAAGCATGATGTGGCATCAAAATGATCATTGCGATTTCAGCAGTTGATCTGCCCGTTTCATCCAACATTGAAGGCGGCTGCCCATCCTCCCAATCCCATTCGCTGAGCGTGATCTTCGCCGAAAACATGACGGGAACCTCAAGGAGAAACTGGTAAAGGTGTTTCTCCATAATACCATAATTCATACGGTCTTTTAAGTTGTTCAGAATACCGTCATGCAGTACCACGATTTAATAATTATGGAAAATCGCGAACTACAACATATATCTTTGTATTCACCTGCGGTCTTACTCCTTAAATAAATCGGGCATTGAGGCATCAACGATTAAGAGAATAAGCCTGCAAAAATGCAGAAAACTAGAATTAGTGAATAATAACTCATGCTTCAATCACATCGCTAAATGCTTCATTTGAGCAGAGCCACCGACGCCTTCATAAGAGTGCTTGAGCAAAGGTTCGTTGCCACCTCCACAAGAGTGCTTGGACGAAGTCTCGGACCAATACACACGCTAGGAAGTATCAAGCCGAGACATCGTGAAAATCCAATGACAAGTTGCTTCGTGGGTATACCATACACATATATTCCGACTCGTGAATAGGCTCGAGGATGAAGTCGTCTGAAATAGAGAAGATCGAATTGAAGAAGCGACTCGCAAGAGTTTTGAGACAACCGAGGAACAAAATTTGTGCGGATTGTCCAGAGACGCGTCCAACATGGATATCCTTTATCAAGCCACAGCAAAACTTTGCTCTCGGGAGCAAAAATTTAGCTACCTTTGTTTGTTTGCAGTGTGCTGGTCTCCACCGAAAGCTTGGAACGCATATTTGCGTCGTTAGAAGTATAAGTCATGACCAGTTCGAGAAAAAAGATGTCGAATGCGCAGAAAATTCTGGCAACGACATTGTGAATGAGATATTCGAGGGGCACTTGCAAAAGTCGACTATGGATGGTATTAGTATCAAACCGTTACTGGGAGCTGAAGTTGCGAGAAGAGAGCGGTTTATACGGCAAAAATATGTAGACCTTCATTTCTATAGGAAACGTGCTCATTATCAACACATTTCTGGGGTGAACAAAATGATTTCAGGTTCAAGCACCAGCCCTTCAAAACCAATGGGTATTAAATCTTCGCCCAAAGTTTCAAGAAAAAAACTGAGTATTTTTCTTCATGAAGATAACTCGGTAACAAATGGGAAAGACACGAAGACTTCAGGATGTTCGACCACTGTGGGGAACACAACAATGACGCCCTCGAGTACTAGTAGGACCCGAACTATAAGTGACCGAGATGATAGTTACAAGAGCCGGGATAGACTGTCAGTTGAGAGACGCTCGTCCAAGAGACGCTCATCCAAGAGTAGTGGAACATCGACTAGTCGAAAAAAGGGCCAACGTCGATTGAAAACGAAGGATCAGAATGATTTTATAACTAGGACTTCTCCAAGTGAAGACCGAGTTGATAGATCTTCAGAAATAAGTACTCCTTGTACCTCGAAGAATACACCAAACCATAGAGAAAACTCAAAGTCGAGAAGTCCTACGAATATAGGAATGAATCTGCGTAATAGCAAGGGTGGTGATGAACTAACTGGTATGATTTTAGTTTTTGACGAGGACGCATGTGACTCAATAGAATCACCCAGGCGAAAAAGCAAAAATAGCTCCCGGGGTCTTGATCGAGGTAGACGCAACAGCCCGATCAACAAAGTAATTGCCAAAAATCCATCAATAGATACACCAAACCTCCAGAATTATCATTTGGAAGATTTTAAGAAGAATCCACTAGTGAAAACTACAAGTGAAAAATGCGATACAAAAGACTCACTGAGGACTTCATTTAAAGATCTGAGAAGAAGTCGAAGTGGGATAACAATGGATGATATATTGAAGAATCGTGGTGGCTCAATGTCTCCGGCCGTCGTTCGGAAAAATTCTATATGCAAAAACAAAACTATGGGACCGGAAGCCACCGTGAATCGCACTAGTAATAATCGATCTTTACCAAATGAACAAGGACATGAGATCAAAAGTATAACTTTGAAACGACTATCCGTCAAATCGCCTTCATATGGTCTCACAACGCAATTGAAAGCGCACCTTAACAAAGGTAGAAATCTAAAGAATCCTTATTTGGAATCGGCGCTAATGTCACCCCTTAGCGTGGAAGGAATTGTTTCTGAAGAAACATCGTATGGATTTGGGGATAATACTATCCATAATATGTCTGGCACAGGCGAAAGCAACATTGCGTCTAGCACTGAGGGCAGCATCACCGAAGATGGCTTCAGGGTGATTCATGCTGGCAATAGTAGTGACGATATTATCGCCAATTTGAAACGGGCAGCCGATCATACGGAGAGCAAAAATCCAAGCAAAAGTGTCAGCAACAAACTCAACAAAAAAGACAGAAAGTCTACCTCCAGTCAGGCCAGTAAGAAAAAAAGCAGAAAGTCTACCTCCAGTCAGGCAAGTAAGAAAAAAAGCAGAAAGTCTACCTCCAGTCAGGCCAGTAACAGAAAACACAGAAAGTCTACCTCCAGTCAGGCAAGTAAGAAAAAAACCAGAAAGTCTACCTCTAGTCAGGCTAGTAACAAATATGGTGCAAATACTAGCAGTGATGATCCTTCACTACAGAGACTACATCAGCGACGGTCGAAGAGTGAACCAGAAATTTCGCGTACCTCGGAACCATCGAAGAAAAAGCGATCGTCAAAGAAGCGGAGCAAAAGCAAAAAGCCTCGATCGAGGGAAAGGAAAAGTGAGAAGGAGCAGAATCTTAGAACCCAGACTCTATTTGATGAATGGGAGAAATTAAAGAGCGAAAACCACAGGGGATGGGAGAAATTGAAAAATGAAAACCAAAGGAAGTTTACCGAGCTTGACGACATATGGTCCCGTTTTCACGCTTCATTCTGAATCACTAACAGTGATGCCAAACTACCTACGGTAGATAGACTTTAACCCAAGTTTTTATTTTCTAGATTATCATCCTCAAACACACTATTCAGATCATCTTTATTTTGATCCAAACAATGCGCAGTAGTCAACACAAATGATGCCAAACGAACTGCAGTGCGGGTGCCCTGCTGCTAGGATGATGAGGTTTTGTTGCTTATAATGGATACATTAAAAAGATTTTTGCCATGGTGGCTCCTCTGCACAGTGAGTGCTGCTCCTTTGCCAAAACCCCCAATCCCTTGATATCTCTGCAATTGGCGCCACCGTCGTGGGTGCCGGGGGGCTGCACCCAGAGGCAGCTGAGGTGCGCGGGAGACCCTCAACCAGAGGGCGGCAGCAGCTGGCCTCCACACTGCAGCACAGTGGCTCCTCTCTCGGAGCAACATGATCTCTGCCACCAACCAACCAGACAGTTGGTTGATTGGCAGGTGTGGCCGCACAAGATTTAAAAAGTTGAAAAAATCTCAGTCACTCTGGTCTCAAAGATTTGCGCGCGATCCAGGCGACTGTTTTTGGCTTTATTTGATGACTCATTTGACTAAAAACATACCTTCTACCACCTACTAATATTTTCAGATGGGATATTTTCTTACGACGTCTTGTCGTCTCTACGCTCCGCGGTCTCAACTCAACTCTTGCATAGCAGTGGTAGCCTAACTAAAGAGGACGCTGAAATTAATTGAAGTCAACAATAGACGTAAATTTTAACCATGTCGGACGCTGTTATCATCAAA
>Ga0115013_10000739_pt1 | contig 19430 bp, 13 predicted proteins | sample SouAtlMetagenome_2_FD_88686 | JGI IMG/M metagenome (GOLD analysis project Ga0115013, IMG submission 88686) | Marine eukaryotic phytoplankton communities from Atlantic Ocean - South Atlantic ANT15 Metagenome | ecosystem: Environmental > Aquatic > Marine > Oceanic | place: South Atlantic Ocean...
AAATAAATTATGGCAGCAGTCGAACCCATTTTGCAGGACAACAAAAATCGCTTTGTAATTTTTCCAATCGAACACCACGACATTTGGGAGTGGTACAAAAAACAAGAAGCGTGTTTTTGGACTGCAGAGGAGATCGATTTGCACCAGGATTTGACAGACTGGAAAGACAAACTCAGTGACGACGAGCGTTACTTTGTCAAGCATATCTTGGCATTTTTTGCTGCGTCGGATGGGATTGTGAACGAGAACTTGGCAGAAAATTTTGTCAATGAAGTCCAGTACAGTGAGGTGAAGTTTTTCTACGGCTTTCAAATCATGATGGAGAATATTCATTCCGAAACCTACTCTTTATTGATTGACACCTATGTCAAGGATGAAGCAGAAAAGGACAAATTGTTTCGCGCAATCGAGATTTTTCCAGCCATCAAACGCAAGGCCGAGTGGGCACTGCGTTGGGTAGATTCGGATTCTTTTGCTGAGCGTTTGATTGCTTTTGCTGCGGTTGAGGGGATTTTCTTTTCGGGTGCCTTTTGTTCGATTTTTTGGCTGAAGAAACGCGGTTTGATGCCGGGCTTGACCTTCTCCAACGAATTGATTTCACGGGATGAAGGGATGCACTGTGACTTTGCTGTTCACTTGCACAACAAACACCTGATCAACAAAGTTCCCCCAGCACGAATTCGCGAAATTATTTTAGATGCCTTAACCATTGAGCGCGAATTTATAACAGAGTCGTTGCCAGTGAGTTTGATTGGAATGAACGCCAAACTCATGACGCAATACTTGGAGTTTGTCACCGACAGATTGTTGGTTGAATTAGAGCTAGAAAAAGAATACAACGTAACCAACCCATTTGATTTCATGGATATGATTTCTCTTCAAGGAAAAACAAACTTCTTCGAAAAGCGAGTCTCAGAATATCAGAAAGCAGGGGTACTGAAACAAGAGACTGAAGAGAAAGAAAAGTATTCGTTTGACGACGACTTTTAAGGTCCTTTTTCACAAATTTAGTGGAGTAGTTGTCCCCGTTTGGGATAGTATTTTTTTGTCAAAAAAAGAGGAGAGATGTATGTACTAAAAAGAGATGGTCGCAAAGAGCCCATCATATTTGATAAGATCACAGCACGTGTGCGCAAGCTGTGTTATGGGTTAAACGACTTGGTTGATCCAGTCAAAGTCGCCATGCGCGTAATCGAGGGATTGTATGATGGGGTAACTACTTCGGAGCTCGATAACCTTGCCGCTGAAACCGCGGCCACTATGACCACAACTCACCCGGACTATGCACTTCTCGCAGCCCGTGTTTCGGTTTCAAACCTACACAAAAACACCAAAAAATCCTTTGTCGATACGATGACGGATTTGTACACTTACGTCAATCCACGCACAGGAAAAAAAGCACCACTACTTGCAGACAATGTGTACAAAATCATCAAAGACAACGCAGAACTCCTCGACTCAACAATCATCTACAACCGTGACTTTGCCTATGACTATTTTGGTTTTAAAACCCTCGAGCGTTCATATCTGCTCAAACTCAATGGTGAGATTGTCGAACGTCCGCAACATATGTTGATGCGCGTTTCTGTTGGGATCCACCTTGACGACCTCAATGCGGCGATCGAGACCTATCACTTGATGTCGAAAAAATATTTTACCCATGCCACCCCAACGCTCTTCAACTCAGGAACGCCCAAACCACAAATGTCATCTTGCTTTTTGCTCGCCATGAAAGACGATAGTATCGATGGCATTTATGACACGCTCAAGCAAACGGCAAAAATATCCCAATCTGCAGGTGGGATTGGATTGTCAATCCATAATATTCGCGCTACGGGCTCCTATATCGCAGGGACCAATGGCACCTCAAACGGGATCGTTCCCATGCTCCGTGTGTTTAATGATACCGCTCGCTATGTCGATCAAGGTGGTGGAAAAAGAAAAGGTTCATTTGCCATTTATGTAGAGCCATGGCATGCCGACATTTTCGACTTCCTTAATTTGAAGAAGAACCACGGTAAAGAAGAAATGCGTGCCCGCGATTTGTTCTATGCCATGTGGATTCCCGACTTGTTTATGCGTCGTGTTGAGGAAGATACAACTTGGACATTGATGTGTCCCAACGAGTGCCCGGGCTTGTATGATAGCCACGGTGAAGAATTTGAGAAAAAATACCTCGAATACGAATCCGGAAATAAGGGTCGCAAAACGATCAAGGCGCGAGAGCTTTGGGAGAAAATCCTCGAGTCTCAAATCGAAACGGGAACGCCTTATATGTTGTATAAAGATGCGGCGAACCGCAAGTCGAATCAAAAAAACCTGGGAACCATCCGCTCGTCAAATTTGTGTACCGAGATTTTGGAATATACGTCTGCCGATGAAGTAGCGGTTTGTAACCTAGCATCTATCGCCTTGCCGATGTTTGTTAAAGATGGTGGTTTTGACCACCAAGGGCTGTATGACGTGACGGTGCGTGCAACCAAAAACCTAAACAAGGTAATCGATCGCAACTACTACCCTGTTAAAGAAGCAGAAAACAGCAACTTTAGACACCGCCCGATTGGACTGGGCGTGCAAGGGCTTGCGGATACCTTTATTAAGCTGCGAATGCCCTTTACTTCCGACGAAGCAAAGGCACTCAACCAAGAGATTTTCGAAACCCTTTATTTTGCGGCACTGACTGCCTCTAAAGACGAGGCAAAAGATGAAGGGCCCTATGAAAGCTATAAAGGATCGCCGATCTCCAAAGGGGAGTTTCAACACAATCTTTGGGGAATTAAAGATGAGGAACTCAGTGGCCGATGGGATTGGACCGCTCTTCGCAAGGATGTCAAAAAGCACGGGGTTCGCAACTCCCTGCTTGTAGCACCCATGCCAACGGCCTCAACCTCGCAAATCCTCGGAAACAACGAATGCTTTGAGCCATATACTTCTAATATCTACACCCGTCGGGTGTTGTCTGGTGAGTTTATTGTTGTAAACAAGCACTTGCTAGAAGACTTGGTCAACCTTGGTCTCTGGAATGAAGATCTCAAGCAAGAGTTGATGCGTGCCAACGGTTCGATCCAACAACTGGACAACATCCCTGACGAGATCAAAGAGCTTTACAAAACGGCTTGGGAATTGAGTATGAAAGACATCATCGATATGTCTCGTCAGCGAGGTTACTTCATCGATCAGTCGCAATCGCTCAACTTGTTTATGGAAGGCGCCACGATGGCCAAGCTGACCTCGATGCATTTTTATGCGTGGAAGTCGGGTCTGAAAACAGGGATGTACTATCTGCGAACCAAGTCGGCAGTGGATGCCATCAAGTTTACCCTTGACAAGAAAAAAGAGGAAAAAGTTGCCGAACCAGTGGCAGCAGCGGCAACCACAAAATCAAAAGCGGCTCAGCCGGCTGAAAAGCCCGTAGCGGTTGAACCACTCACACCTGGGGAGTTGAAAGAGATGTTGGCCAAGTCAAAAGAAAACGAAGACGACGATTGCTTGATGTGTGGGTCATAGTCCCATACCCAATCAGTAGATAATAGCAGAGATTTCGATTTCGAAAAGGCCTACATTCTAAACACACCAAAAGAATCTGTTCCTTCAATGGGGTTTTGATAGACCGTGGCCAAGGCCATGGTCAGGTGTTCTCTTGTATTGCGCGGATCGATTACGCCATCGTCCCAAAGTTCAGACGTGGCATGCCAAACACTCGCTTTGGCTTGTGCGTCTTTTTTGATGGCTTCCTTTTCAGTTTTAAGTTTTTTTTCGTCTATCTTGGTGTTGGACGAAGCGGCCGACTGCCGTTTGATGATTTCCATTACACCAGCGAGTTGTTCGGCTCCCATTACCCCCGCTTTCACATTGGGGTACGAAAACAAAAATCGTGGGGAAAACGAACGGCCGCACATGGCGTAGTTTCCAGCACCATACGAGTTTCCAATCAGCAAGCTAATATGTGGAACTGTACTTCCCGCTACTGCATGAATCATTTGTGAGCCACTGTTGATCATTCCGTTTTGCTCATAAGATTTTCCAACCATAAAACCAGTGGTATTGTGCATAAACAATAGAGGTAGGTTGGACTTGTTGGCAAGTTGGATAAATTGTGTGGCTTTTTGAGCCGACTCTGCAAAGATTACTCCATTGCTGGCAATGATGCCGACAGGATAGCCCGCAATTTTTGTCCAGCAACATACCATGGTAATGCCATAGTTTTCTTTGAATTCGGTAAACTCTGATCCATCCACAATGCGAGCAATGACCTCACGGACATCAATGGGGTTTTTCAGATTGGCAGAAAGAATGCCTAACAATTCATCTTGCTTATAGCGTGGCGGCACGATGGGTTTAGGCGGTTCGAAATGGGGAGTATGTGTTTTGAGGGTTTTTACGACGTTACGCGCAATGTTGATAGCATCCATTTCATCGTCTGCCAAAAAATCGGCAACGCCCGAAATGTGGCTATGCATGGTTGCACCACCGAGTTCTTCAGCATTGGTGTCTTCATTGGTAGCCATCTTGACTAGTGGAGGCCCCGCCAAAAACACCTTGGCAGCATCTTTTTGCATAATCGTATAGTCCGACATGCCCGGCACATAGGCACCGCCAGCAGTGGCATTGCCAAATACGACCGAGATCGTGGGAATCCCTTGCTTGGAACGCAATGACATTTCCCGAAAGGTCGCGCCATAATTGTTGAACACCCGATCTTGATCGGGAAGGTTTGCACCACCGCTCTCCACCAAGTTGATAGTTGGGATTTTATTCTCTAAAGCGATTTCACCCAATCGACGGATCTTTAAACTTGTCGCATAATCGACTGTTCCTGCCTTGCGTGTGCTGAGATTGGCATTGACAATACAAAGGCGCTTGTTGATATAACCAATCCCTGCTACGGTTGTACCGCCTGGACCAAACCCCCCCTCGTGGAGCAAGCCCGCCAAGGGCATCAGCTCAATAAATGGGCTATCTTTGTCGAGTAAAAGCTGAGTGCGTTCCCTTGCCAAAAACTTTTTTCGTTTTCTGGCACGTTCAATCGATGCCTTGCTGCCTTCGGATTTGGCAACGGTCAGGTGTGCATGAAGTTCGTCAACCAATACTTGCATCTCTTCCTTATTTCTGAGGAAGCGATCGCTCTTGGGATTGATTTTGGATCGAAAACTTTGCATAAGCGTTCACTTAGACCCTGTGTTAAGGGAAAACCGATGTGCAAAGGTACACAATATGAAAATTTGTAAACCAAAATTATAAAAGGGAGTAATATATTACTCCCTTTTATAATTATACAATTAGAAAATCAGACCCTTTATTTTGCACTATTAAAATACTCCTTACTTACACTAAAAATAGACTTTACCAAGTCCTTCGACTCCAACAGCAGATTAAAATACAATGCTGTATTTTTGGGAGACGATCCCTCACTACGTGTGCGCTTGATTTGATTGTCAGTTTTTTCTGATATCAGAGCTAATAAACTTTCTTTTTCTTCAATAATAATTCCCAATTCCTTATAACTTTCATTAGAAAAGGCAACTTGAATTTTAGAAAGAACATCAGAGATAGATCCCTGAATTTCCGTCAAATCTTTAATTTGGTTGTACTTTAATGGCTTGTGATGGTTTTCCACGTGCTTGAAAGATTTCTTGGCCATATATCCTAGCGATTGGGTAATATCAGTTAGGTATGCTAAAATGCTAATGTAAAAGGAGCTCCCAATAATACTGGTTTCATCAAGGTTTTTTATGAAATAAAACAAGTGGTTTCGTAAGCCTTCAACCTCATTATCGAGTTTATTAATATTCTTTTTACATTTTTTGAGCTTATCTGCTTCTTGTTTTGATAGACCAATTATTAGAGATGAGTATATTTTCGATGTTCTATTTATCACCTCAGAAACATTATCTGAACTCTCTTTTATAATTCCTTGAACGGTTTTACTTTGTGACTTCTTTAGTCCAGTTGGAAAACGTCTTTTCAGAGCATTTTTCTTATATGATAAATAATTACGAACAAGTAATACAGCAACAAGAAGCAAAAGAATCGCAACAGAAACTCCTTTACCAATATATAGAATGTAAGTTATGAATCCAGCAAAAAGGAAAGCGACAATCGCTGTTGAAAACCACCCCCCGATTACATTGATCACACCCGCGACTCTGTAAACAGCTGATTCTCTTCCCCAAGCACGGTCTGCAAGCGAGGTTCCCATTGCAACCATAAAGGTGACATAGGTTGTTGAGAGAGGCAGCTTCATCGAAGTTGCAATTGAAATAAGGATTCCAGCAACACTTAGATTTACAGATGCACGGATTAAATCAAATGCAGGAAGATCTTTGGCTTTACTGTATGAAAGGTTAGCTAACGGAAACTTAAAGCTACTTTCAATACGATTATTCACAGATTTTGGAAGAACGGCTTGAAAAGAAGAAGAAATTTTACTTGAGGTCTTTACAATAATTTTTGAAAGTAAATTGGGGTTAAACTTTTCATCTCCATCATTTTGTCTCGACAATCCAATTTCCGTTTCAGTTACCAACTTTGCCTTTTTGGAAAACCACAGTGTCAAAACCATAATCAATCCTGAAATAATAAGCAAAAATGGTTCAGCAGGAACTTTTTTCGATAAGACTTCCATGGAAAATTCATTAGATGGAATTCCTGAAACAGACCATGCTTCAAAAGAATGGTAAGCAGCCATGGGAACGCCAATAAAGTTCACAAGATCGTTACCTGCAAAAGCGAGTGCCAACCCAAAAGTACCAACCCCGATAACAAGAATTAATACATTCTTTTTTAAAATTTTATCTATAAATAGTGTGATAACAGTCCAAAAAGCAAGCATGCATAAAATGACAAAAAAGAAGTGGGTCTTTAAAATCTCAGAAATTTCAGCGTAGTATGGGGTACCTTTTAAACCTTTAAAAAAGATGAAATATCCGATAGAGGTCAAACATAAAGATGCAAATAAAAAACCAAAGTTTTTTATTTTCTTTTCGTATTGAAAAGTAAAAATAATTCTTGACACCCATTGTATAATTGTACCAGCCGTAAAGGCAATTACTACTGACAGCAATATCCCTGAAATAATTTGTAGAGCCTTTTCAGTGTTTATGTAATTTACCAAATCAGTAAAACTTTGAGAATCATCCATGCCAATTTTAATCAAAGACATCATTACAGCAGCCCCCAACAAATTGAAAACAATAGAGACGGTGGTTGAAGTTGGTAGCCCTAAGGTATTAAAAAAGTCTAATAGCAGGATATCACCAATCATCACGGCAAGAAAAATAAACATGATTTCGTCAAAGTAGAATTCACCAGGGTTAAAAATACCTTTGCGAGCAACTTCCATCATTCCACTTGAAAAAACTGCTCCAACAAAAATTCCTAAGCTGGCGATAATAAGAATCTTCTTAATCGGTATTGATTTTGATCCAATCGCAGAGTTTAAGAAGTTTACTGCATCGTTACTAACTCCAACAATCAAATCAAAAACAGCCAGTGTAATAAGTGCGTATAGTATGAGGTTGAACATCGAGTCTATCATAATTTAATTTTTAAATGTAATGTTAATTTTCATAATTCAAATAAAGACATTCTACTTAGAAGTGAAGCTCAAATCCAGAGCGAAAGATCACCTCATCGTCTAGACCGTTTATTAGAGATTTGGTAATATCAGCCTGTATTTTTAGTTTGTGTCCAGACAAATACTTTGAAACCCCTAAAGTGTACTGTTCAGGATTGACAATTCCCACGACATCATCGTATGTAATGGTAGAAAACCTTGCAGCAATTTCAAAATTATTCTCAAAAAGGTATCCAATTTGTGAATTGATTGCACGACCAATATGTACGATATCACCAGTAGCTGTTCCGTCCTCATTTTCTGCAATGGCATTTTCCGCATTTCTTTCTGCAATTTCAGCTAATACAGACCAACCGTTATATTTAAAGACAAGATCAGTAAAAGTTGTTGTAATATCCGTTTGAAAAAATCCATTGGCAGTATTCATATACGACCCCAATCCAGAACGTGTTTTGACAGCATCGTTATTGAAATTGTATGTATATCCTAACATTAGTTTTGGAGTTTGCTCTCTTTTCAAGTCCGATTCAAAGTAGTCTCCTTTTTTTGTAAACTCGCCAAAAGGGATAAGCTCAATTCGAGCAGTATATTGAAGACCCCCAAGATTTCCAGTTGTAATATTTCTGCCTTCTCCTTGAGAAATGGCTAGTTTTTCTCTACTAACGAATTTTGAACCCCAAAGAGATTTGTGTCTTAATTGTAGTCCTGTATCTCGATCTATATTAAATTTACTATTTAATATCGACCGATCAATGAATTGTAAGCTTGAAGAAGAGACTACTCGCTCAACATTTCCAGGCAGCTTTGTTTGACCTGCCCACAGTTCCCAGTTTGGTGCAAAATGCCACATTAAAACTGCATCGAGAAGTTGCTTAGGAGCATTATTGGTGTAGGCGTTTGCACCGCCTAAATCTTTATTGGACAAACCAATCTCAATTTTGTATTTCAGATTTGTAGAATATGCCCAACCACTAAATTTTAGTCTTGCTCGACGAACCAAAAACAGACTTTCAGCCTTTCCGTATTCACTGCCACTGTGTGACCAAATGGTGTTAAAACGAGATTGAAAACGAGGAGCAAACTTAATGCTAAATGTACTGTCACTTGATACATAATTTAATAGTCCCTTTCCAAACGAGATCTCATTTACTCCTTGTTGAGCTGTTGTATAAGTAAAAGAGATTGTAACCAATAATATTGCACTAACAACTTTTTTCATCATTAATAATTTTATTCAAAAATGAATTTTAAATATTAACTTTATGTTATGCTAAAACAAAGATTACTTTAACTTAAAATTAGTTTTCAACAATGTTATTTATTGTATTCAAATTCCACAAAAAATTATGAATTGGGAAAGCTTACTTTCACTTAAAAGATCAGGAGACACTAAAAAACGTTTGCGCACAGATCAAAACCATTTGAGAAGTGGGTTTGAGGTGGATTACGACCGTATTATTTTCTCCTCAGCCTTTCGGCATCTACAAGATAAAACTCAAGTCATTCCCTTTTCACAGTCTGGTTTTGTCCACACCCGACTCACCCATAGTTTGGAAGTATCGGTTGTCGGACGGAGTTTGGGAAGGGCAGTGGGGAATGCCGTTATCCAAAAACACCCTGCTTTGGCAGTCACCCATGGCTATCAGCCACATGATTTTGGAACCATCGTTGCAGCGGCTTGTCTGGCACATGACATTGGCAACCCCCCTTTTGGACATTCGGGCGAACAAGCCATCGGTGATTTTTATACTTCTGGAGCTGGCGCAGCTCTGATCAGTACCCTTACACAAGCACAACAACAAGACCTGATTCGCTTTGAAGGAAACGCCAATGGCTTTCGTATCATCACCGAAGATCGGGAGGGTGTTCCTGGTGGCCTTCGCCTCAGCTATGCGACACTTGGCACCTTTACCAAATACCCAAAAGCATCGATTCCGATTCAACCCACTAAAAAAGTCAGCGATAAAAAATTTGGATTTTTTCAAGCACAGTCTGCTTTCTTTTCTGAAGTAGCTGAGGAATTGGGACTGCAAGACGCCAAAAACACCTTTCACCGCCACCCCCTTGCCTTTTTGGTGGAAGCAGCAGACGATATCTGTTACACTTTGATCGATTTTGAAGATGGTATCAACTTGGGTTGGATTCCAGAATCCTATGCTTTGGAATACCTAATCAAATTGGTGAAAGACCATATCGATACCGACAAGTACAAGCAACTCCAAACCACTACGGACCGCCTTGCTTATCTGCGTGCTCTTTCAATTGGGGTGTTGATCGAGGATTCCACACGGATTTTTATGGAACACGAAGAGGCAATTTTGGCAGGGGAGTTTCCGTATGCACTTCTCAAAAAAAGCAAATATACCGCACAGGTTGAAGATATTATCAAATTGAGCAAGGAGAAAATTTATCGCTCCGAGGAGGTGATCGAAAAAGAAGTGAAAGGCTATCGAGCGATTCATCATATTTTAGAAGTGTTGAGTCATGCTGTGATTCGACAGTCGGATCATAAAACCACTGCTCTCGATCGATTGGCACTGAACCTATTACCTGAAACCATTCGTTTTTCACCCGAGGACCGTTATCAACAACTTCTACAAACAAGCTGTTTTGTTGCTGGACTCACAGACGGACAAGCCCTGCTGTGGCACAAAAAACTGAGCTGATGATCGATCCATTGTCCGATGAGCATTTTATGAAAAAGGCATTGCTTGAGGCCGAACTCGCCCTTGAAAAGGGAGAGGTGCCCGTTGGGGTTGTGGTCGTTGCACATGGTCAGATTATCGCGAGAGGACACAACCTGACCGAAACGCTTACTGACGTAACCGCCCATGCCGAAATGCAAGCCATAACAGCTGCAGCAAATTATATTGGTGGGAAATATCTCAAAGATTGTACGTTATACGTCACACTCGAACCCTGCAGTATGTGTGCGGGTGCCTTGTACTGGAGTCAACTCGGGAGATTGGTTTTCGGCGCATCAGACGAAAAAAGGGGATATCGGTCTCACCAGACCCCTTTACATCCCAAAACCAAAGTCAGCTCGGGGGTATGTGAAATGGAGGCATCTCAGGTTTTACAGGCGTTTTTCAAACAAAAGCGCTCATAAAAAAAGCCCTAAAAAAGGGCTTTTCAATTAATCAAAATAAAATACAATTAGTCAAGGACTTCGATATCAGTGGCCATTTTGCCTTTTCTACCTTCACCCTCGTTATACGATACTTTGTCTCCTTCATTGAGGTTAACCCCATCAAGAGAAGTTACATGAACGAAGATATCTTCGCCCGTTTCATCATTGGTAATGAATCCAAATCCTTTAGATCCATTGAAAAATTTAACTGTTCCAGTCATGTAATAAAATTAAAGGGCGAATATAACATTAATATATCAAGCAGAGGGTTTTTATTTGGTTTGATTTGGATTTTTACCAGTTTCCCTCATTTTTTCGAAGTTCTCAGCGGTCAGTGTGTAGTTGGATAATTTTTTGTCTTTCCATCGATGATAGATAAAAAGAGGCATAAAAATAAAGGCTGTAAACAAAATCGTTACTCCGATGACACGGTCTCCAAGCACAGCTTGATTTGATTTGATGACAAAACCAGTTATGAGAGTTAAGAGAATGAGGGCAAATAAGATTTGAAGAAGTCTTGTCATGCCTTGGATTGTAGAGAAAGTTCATCGAGTTGGTCATCATCCAAAGGAGCTGGCGCATCGATCATCACATCTCTTCCACTGTTGTTTTTTGGAAAAGCAATATAGTCGCGGATGGACTCTTGACCGTCTAATACAGCTACTAATCGATCAAACCCTAAGGCAATCCCACCATGTGGCGGGGCTCCGTAGCGGAATGCATCCATCAAAAAGCCAAATTGCGCTTCGGCTTCTTGTTTGCTAAAACCGAGAAGGGAAAACATTTTTTCTTGGATTTCACGATCGTGAATACGAATCGATCCACCTCCAATTTCATTGCCATTAAGGACCAAGTCATAGGCATTGGCAAATACCGACTCCGGAGAGTTGTCGAGTTGGGCGAATTGCTCTGGTTTTGGCGCGGTAAAGGGGTGGTGCATGGCATGAAAGTGATCATCACCTTCTACTTGTTCAAACAGTGGAAAGTCAACTACCCAAAGTGGTGCAAAAACCTTTGGATCGCGAAGACCCATTTTCTCAGCTATTGCGAGACGAAGCTCACCGAGCTGGGATTGCGTCTGTGCTTTTCCGCCAGAGAGGACCAGGATGATATCCCCTGCTTTGGCTTGACAAGCAGATGCCCATGCAGCCAAATCCTCTTGACTGTAAAATTTATCTACGGACGATTTGTAACTCCCATCCGGATTGCACTTGACCCAAACCATTCCTTTGGCACCAATTTGGGGTCGCTTTACCCAGTCGATCCAACTATCGATTTCTTTGCGACTCATGGCAGTTCCTCCGTCAACGGCAAAACCCCCAACCCATTCTTGCCGGTCAAAGACCTGAAAGCCCTTGTCTTGTGCAAGCGAATTGAGCCCAGCGAGATGCATTCCAAACCGAATATCTGGCTTGTCTGATCCATAAGTTGCGATGGCGTCAGCGTAGGTAATCCGTGGGAAAGCAGTGGGGGTGATTCCGTGAATATCTTGTAATAATTGTTGTAAAAGCCCTTCAAAAACGGCCAAAATATCGTCTTGCTCCACGAAAGCCATTTCGCAGTCGATCTGGGTAAACTCAGGTTGGCGATCGGCACGGAGATCTTCATCTCGAAAACATTTCACAATCTGATAGTAGCGATCCATTCCGCCAACCATCAGCAATTGCTTAAAGGTTTGTGGGGACTGTGGCAGGGCATAAAATTGACCTGGATTCATACGAGACGGCACAACAAAATCACGCGCTCCCTCTGGGGTTGATTTGATCAGGTAAGGGGTTTCGACTTCTGCAAAATCTTGAGACGATAAATAGTTGCGAATCACTTGCGCCACCTTGTTGCGAAACAACAACTTGTCTTTGATCGGGTTGCGACGGATATCTAGATACCGATATTTCATGCGGAGGTCATCGCCACCATCGGTTTCATCTTCCAAAGTGAAAGGCGGAACTTCGGCTGGGTTGAGGATGCTGAGTTCTTTGACCAAAACCTCGACGTCGCCAGTGGGGATTGCGGAATTTTTGGCCTCCCTTTCAATCACACGACCGTGTACTTGTACGACAAACTCTCTACCTAGTGTCTTGGCTTGCGCAATGAGGGCGGCATCACACCGCTCTTCGTCCAGCACCAGTTGTGTTAGGCCGTAGCGGTCACGAAGATCAATCCAAAGTACAAAGCCCTTGTCTCGGATACGCTGTACCCAACCAGCGAGCTGAACGTCCTTGTTTACATCGGATTGGCGCAATGCGCCACATGTGTGACTCCTGTGCATGGAAGTGATTTTTGCAAAAATAAGGGGTTTTTGAGAGAGCAGTTGTATATTTTAAAATAAAAACACAACAAACACAAAATCAACACATTAAATGGTTAATGTTAATTTAATGTTATGAGAATGTAAATTTTTAGCACCTTTGAACAATCAATCCCAAAAGACAATAGATATGAAAGCACAGATGATTTTAATTTTCGTATTCGTTTTCGTTTATACATTTTCGTATGGTCAGACTACAAAGGTAGAACGCACGACCTCTCCTCAAGTGATGAAATTTACCCAGTTTCACGACAATGGAGAAATTGCCTAACACGGGCATATTCACCGCAACAAACTCGATGGCGTTTGGGAATCTTTTAACGTGCAGGGCAATAAAATCGCTGTTGGAAACTATGACAATGGCGGCAAAGCTGGCACATGGTTTTTTTGGAGCGATGAGCAATTGATTGAAGTTGAGTTTACCAACAACAAAGTGCAAGACGTCATTTACTGGAACACTTCTAAGCGTACCGCCTTTCGCTAGTTTACTTTAGGTTTTGTTGAACCGTATAGCAGCCCTTTTGCTGAGATAAAAAGCAACTGGGAGGATTACCAATGTTAAGAATGTTGCGAAAGTCAATCCGAATATGACGGTCCATGCAAGAGGACCCCAAAAAATCACATTATCTCCTCCGATATATATCTGCGGATCACCCGTTTCGAATAGCGAAAAGAAGTTGATGTTGAGTCCAATCGCCAATGGAATTAATCCGAGTACCGTTGTGATGGCAGTCAGCAAGACGGGACGCAAACGCGCCTTTCCCCCATTGACAATCGCATCAAAAATTTCAGATCGCTCCAAATGATAATCATATTCGAGCCCTTGCTTGTCACGTCTTCGGTCGAGCAGCAGTTGGGTGTAGTCCAAAAGTACCACACTGTTATTGACGACAATTCCCGCCAAGGAGATAATCCCCATCATGGTCATAATGATGACAAAAGTCATATTAAAAACAACCAAACCGAGAAAGACCCCTGTAAAACTCATAAAGATGGAAAACAAGATTATAAAGGGCTTACTCACCGAGTTGAATTGTAGGACGAGTAAGACCAAAATCAAAAACAAAGCATAGAGCAAAGCACTAGATAAAAAGGCCATATTTTCTTCTTGCTCCTCAATTTCCCCTGTAAATCGATAGCGCAAATCAGAAGGGATCTGAAAGGCCTCGATTTGGGTTTTGATTTGATTGACGATTTCAGCTGCGTTATAGCCTGGGAGGATGGCCGAGTAAACAGTTGCAACTCGTTCGAGGTTGCGGTGTTTGATCGCACTGTATCCAGAGGTGTTTTTACGACTGGTGACTGCAGCAACTGGAATCGATTTGATCTGCCCCGATGCCATATCTCGAAATGTGATATACTGATTAAAAAGAGCAGATTGGCTGTATCGATCTTCTTCCTGAAAACGTACATTGATGTTGTAGTCCTCCCCATCTTTTTTATACACGCCTGCTTTTTCTCCAAACAAGGACTGGCGTAGTTGAAACCCAACCTGTCCAGCACTGACGCCCAATTCTCCTGCCTTTTGACGATCAACCGTGATTTGCATACCGGGTTTGTTGCGATTGACATCGACCTTGAGTTCCTCAATCCCGGGGATGTTCATATCGATGATAAAGTTTCGCATCCGCTCACCAACTTCGATCAATTGCCCATAATCGTCTCCAACAATCTCAATATTTATCGGATAACCAAGGGGTGGACCAGCTTGGTCTTTTTCAACCGAAATGGAAACTCCTGCAAAGATTCCTGCTAGGGCCTGTTGGACTTCTCTTCGCAGATTTTCACTCGACAAACCACGACGGAATTTAAATTCCCGCATGGTTGCTGTGATTTTTCCACGATGTGGCATTTCGGCTTCTGAGCCGCCCTCGGTCTGCGGATTTCCGGCTCCTGCACCAACTTGGGAAACCAAAGATTCAACCATAAAGTTATATCCCTCGTCCATATACTTTGGGTGGTTGACGGTTTTGATGACCACCTCTTCAATAGACTTGGTGATTTGATCGGTTTTAGCGATATCAGTCCCTTGCGGGTATTCGATGTAAACTATAATTTGGGTTGGCTGGTTATCTGGGAAAAATTCGACTTTTGGCTGTGATATGCCCACGAGTACAAAAGATAAGATTAGCATAAAAACCGTTCCAAAAACAAAGGCATAGGCACGGCGACCACGCATGGCATAACGCAATAATCGCTCGTATCGAATTTCGAGCCACACCAAAAAATGGGTTCTAAAGCGGTTCGCCAAGTCCTTGATTCCGTATTTGTAGGCCCAGAACAGAAGAGTAATAAACAGAAGTAAAGAGCCAAGTCCGCGAATTGCACCACCGAAAAAGAGAATCAGCAAACCGAGCCCACCAAGAAAAAGTGTCAATCGGATCAGTTTCTGGCGTGACAGGTTTTTTTCCTCAACATCCATAAACTGCGAAACCAATACCGAATTGAAAAAGATTGCGACAACCAAGGAGGAGCCCAAAACGACAGAAAGCGTAATGGGAAAGTAAATCATAAACTGCCCCATAATACCTGGCCAAAAGCCCAAAGGCACAAAAGCAGCAACAGTGGTTGCCGTTGAAATGATAATGGGAAAAGCAATTTCACTTACCCCTTTTTTGGCAGCTTCCAAACGAGGCATGCCTTCTTTTTCAATGAGTCGATATACATTCTCAACAACCACGATTCCATTATCGACCAACATTCCCAATCCCATAACCAAGGCAAAGAGGACCATGGTATTCATGGTATAGCCCAAGGATTGAAGGATAAAAAAGGAGATAAACATCGACATCGGAATGGCAAAACCAACAAATAAGGCATTGCGGAAACCGAGGAAAAAGGTGAGGACGGTGACCACCAAAAGAACACCAAATAAGATGTTGTTGATCAGATCATTTACTTGATTAATGGTAATGGCAGAAGTATCATTGGAAATGGTTACAGCAATGTCTTGCGGAATGATGGTTTTGCGGGCATCATCTACAATTTCTCGTATGGCTTCAGCGGCTTGAATCAGGTTTTTTCCACCTCGTTTTTTGACATCCAGCATCACAACCGATTGACCAAAGTCCCGAGCATAGGTTGTGGCGTCCATATCTTTAAATCGGATTGCGGAAATGTCTTTGAGATAAATTGCTCCTCGTTCGTTTTTTACGACAAACTCCCCCAAGTCTGCGGGGTCTTGGATTTCCCCAATCACACGGATATTGCGACGTTGTCCGTTGGCGATAATACTACCTGCGGATACGGTTGAATTTTCGTTTCGAATGGCTTGCATGACATCTCCAAAGCTCACTTTTGAAGCCATCATTTTATGGATATCAACGGCGACCTCGACTTCTCTTTCTTGGGTACCGCGGATATCGACCTCTTTGATTTGATCGATACGCTCGATACGCTCTTCTAATATTTCTGCATAATCGTTTAGCGCATCTAGGGTGTAATCGCCTTCAAGGGTGACATTTACGATTGGAAATTCCTCAACAAAATTGAGATCAAATACATTGGGTTCGAGTTTGGCATTGTTGAAGGTCGGCCAATCTTCACCAGACACTACGGCATCGACTTCGTCTTTGACCTTTTGTTTGGCGAGATCAACGTTGATGTCTTCGTCAAACTCCAACACAACCATCGAATAATCGTCTTGCGAAGTGGAGGTGATTTCGACCAAATTGCTCACTCCCTTAACCGCCTCTTCTAAGGGGTCGGTAACAAAACGCTCGATGTCTTCTGCGGTATTGCCTGGGTAAGGGGTGCTGATATAGATATTGGTTTCGGTAATCTCAGGAAAGTTTTCACGGGGCATGGTCAAATATGCCGACAGCCCTAAAAACAACAACACCGCCATAAAGACGTACATGGTGTTGCTATTGCGAATCGCCCATGAAGAAAACAGGAATTCTTTTTCGGAGGAATTGGAGGTCTTTGCCATTGTTATTCGATAATTTGTACCGGTTGATTTTCTTTCACAAGTCGGGCACCTTCACTGATAACCGTTACCCCATCTTCTAGCCCCTCAATGACTTCTACCATTCCGTTCTCTGCATATCCCCTTTGGATAAACACCTTTTGGGCTTGATTGTCTTTATCGATTACAAAAACAAACTCCTCCCCGGAGGCATTTTCAGAAATGATACTACCTGGAATCAAAAGTGCTTGAGGATTGATATAATCAAAAATATGGAGCGTGCTGAGCAGGTTGGGATTGACTGGTATTTTCGGGTCAATATCAACGGTTACGCGAAAGGTTCGATTTTCAGTACTGACATGGGTCGCTCGATGAGAAATTCGTGCATCAAAAGAGGTGTTTAGCACAGGAATATCTACTTGTACTGGCGTGCCTTTTGATACGGTTGGTAAATAGCGTTCTGGTACATCCGCCTCAACATACATTTTTTGTGTACTGACCAGTCGAAGAAGTGGCATGACACCTGGGCTGACTACTTGACCAACTTCCACCATGATATCATCGATTTGTCCAGCAAATGGGGCACGAACCACTGCTTTTTCCAGCTGTTTATTGAGTTGCGCCAATTGACTGTGTTGACTCTCAAAATTGGTTTTAGCCTGTAAGTATTCGATTTCAGATCCGATTTCTTCGTTCCACAATCGTTCTTGACGCTCAAAGACGGTTTTTGCCAAAGCAGTTTGCGCCTCTTGCAAACGTATGGTTTGCTTCAATCCGCCATCATCAATGCTCAGCAATACTTGTCCTTTGTTTACACGCTGCCCTTCTCGAACAGATATCGAGGAAACGGCTCCCATGATTTCGGGTTGTAACAGCATATTTTGATCTGTTTTCAAGATTGATTGAAGTGAAATGCTGTGTTTGAATTCGCTCGGACTAACGGTTAATACAGACACCAGTGCCCGCTTTTTGGTGGTGTCCAATCTGTTGAGTGCGCTTGTTACCAAGCCGAGTTCATTTCGCAGTTCCTCAATCTGACCTACGAGTCCAGATCGCTTTTGTTCGAGACCTTCAACATTTTCATTGCTGATCAGATCTTGGGTTGTTGGTTCTTCTTCACTACTGCAGGAGGTCAGAGCAAAACATGAGATAATAAGAATTAGGTGTTTCATTTTTTTGAGATTTCAGTTGATGGATAATATAATATGTCGAGTTCAGTTTTTGAGTTGATGATGTCTCGCATGGCATTGAGATGTTGATTTTGAAGGTCGTAAAGCTGGAGTTGCGCTTGTCGAAGCTCGAAGCTACCAGTTACCCCTTCGGTGTATTTAATTTCGTTTTTTCGCTCAATCCGATAGGCGATTTCCAAACTTTCTTGACTTCTTAGAAACTCTTCCAGCGCCAAGGTAAATTGATTGTGTGCGCTTGCTTTTTGTAAAAGAAGCTCCTCTTCAACCTGTTCCAGTTGGGTTTTGGCTTTGGCGACATTTAGCTTAGCTTGATCGGTACGCGATTGACCTGCGCCAGAAGTGAAAATGGGCACGTGGAGACTCAAACCAATGGCAGAGCGACCATACCACTGTTGCGACTTTTCTGTAAAGGTAAAGCCGTCGTTGTAGGCGTCATACCCACTAGTGATAAATGCTGAAATGGATGGGAGTGCTCGAAAACGCTCGAGTTTGAGCAATAATTCAGAAGAACGTAAATTGTTTTGTGCAATTTGGTAATCGATATTTTTGGCGATATCCCAGTCTACCAATTCGTTACTCGTTTCACTTTGTACACAAAGCCCCATCAGGGTATCGGCCAATACGATTTTGTCCGTCAAGTCTCTTCCCAAAGTCATATTGAGCATTTGATGGGTAATAGGAATCATTCTGCTGATGTAATCCAGCGCACTTTGGATAGAAGAACTTGTGATTTCTAACTGTTCTACCTGCTCGACTTCAACCAAGCCCTGTAGATATACTTTGCGAATATCTGTTAGGGTTCCTTCGAGGTTTTTCAGGTTTTTTTCTAAAATTCGTTTACGCTCTTCTGTAAGTAGAACATTGACATAAGCATCGGTGACCAGACGTTTGACTTCCAATTCACTTTTGACTTTATTTTGTCTAGAGATTTTTAAAAATACAGTCGATGCTTGTAGACCAACTAGGTAGGAACCGTCAAAAATCAATTGATCTAATCGGGCAGCAGCGTCAATACTTTGCTCGGTACCAAATTGAACGGGGAAATACTCCCCAGGAGATCCGCCAAAATAAGCTCCAGGAACGATAGAAGTTCGTTGTTCGAGGTCTTTATTGTAAGCACCAGAAGCACTGATTTGAGGTAAACCAGTTGCAATCGTTTCCCACTGGCGTTCTCGCGCAATTTGAATATCATAATTGGCATTGACCATGGCTCGATTGTTTTGTAAACCCTCCGATACGGCGTCGGTCAAACTAAGGGCCTGTTGGCTCCACCCTAAGGGGGTGAGCAGAAGCGAAATAACAAGGATGAATAAGCGATT
>Ga0115013_10000742_pt1 | contig 19348 bp, 14 predicted proteins | sample SouAtlMetagenome_2_FD_88686 | JGI IMG/M metagenome (GOLD analysis project Ga0115013, IMG submission 88686) | Marine eukaryotic phytoplankton communities from Atlantic Ocean - South Atlantic ANT15 Metagenome | ecosystem: Environmental > Aquatic > Marine > Oceanic | place: South Atlantic Ocean...
GACTTAACTGTGGCCATAGACGGACGTTATGTACAAACAGAAACTGATCCAGTATTCACTGCTGCAACAGTTTCTAATATTGCAGACGGCACAGGATTTTTAAAGAATAACGGTTCTGGTACTTGGACTTATGACAACAGCACATACTTAACAGAAGTTTCAGGTGCAGTTACAGGAGCATTGATTCCAGATGCAAATGAACAATACGATATAGGTAGTGCAAGTTTTAGATTTAAAGATTTATATCTAAGCGGCAATACAATATATTTAGGATCATCTACAATATCAGCTGGATCAGGTGGCATTGTAGAACTACCATCAGGTAGTAAAATTGGTGGAAGTACACTTTCAACATTCAGCGGAGTTTTCGCTGATTTAACAAGTAAACCGACAACAGTAGCCGGTTACGGCATAACAGACACTGTAGATAGTGTAAATATTACTAGTGTTCAAAATGGCCAGGCATTAATTTATGATAGTTCAGCAAGTGAATGGGTAAATGGCACAAACGGTAATGATGTCTATATTATTGACGGAGGTGTTGCAAACACGGTATATACAAACGGAGACTTAGTCCTAGACGGAGGAAGCGCATAATGGCGACAAAAATACAAGTTAGAAGAGATACAGCAACTAACTGGACGAGCGTAAACCCAACGCTCAGTGATGGTGAATTGGGGTATGAAACAAACACAGGATATATGAAAATAGGTGACGGTAGCACTCAGTGGAGTAGCTTATCGTATTTTACACCTGGTGCGGTAGATGGGGATGCCAACACAACATATACACTAGGAACAACAGCAAGTGGCAGTGATGCAAATATTACACTTACTGGCAGTGATTCAACAAACGATTCCGTAACACTTGTAGCAGGAACTAATGTCACCTTATCCGTCGCTGGTGACAATATTACTGCTGCTATTGATACTGATCTTGCAAACTACAATAACAGTAATACTGGTTTTATTTCTGCTAGTTCATCAGATACACTTACTAATAAAGCAGGTAATATTTCACAATGGACAAACGATTCAAACTACCTAGGTACTAGTGTATCAGGTGCTGCTGGTGGTCAACATTTACAATGGAACGGTTCGTCTTGGGTAAACACTTGGGACTTTAGTTCAAGTGCAACATCTTTCTTATCAGGATTTCGCACAAATCGATATATTGAATATAGAAATGCTTTAATTACAATTGGTTCGATAAGTTCAGGAGATACAGTAGATTTTCCAACAACTTCTGGAACCGATTCAGGAATTGAATGGCAAGTAAATAATCCAGGTACAGACTTTATTGCTAACCTAACTCCAGGACCATTAAACATTAACACATCGTCGTATTTTAGAATTATAATCGATAATACATCTGGTGCCACTAAAGGTAGTATTTCTGGAATAAAAAGATTTGGTACAACACAAACAGTAAACTGGATCAATGGATCTTTGCCATCAGTAAGTGGAGAAGATGTATATGACGTTTATGAAATATATTGCTTTAGAGGTGATGGCGGATCAGATGAAACTTGGTATGCTCATCTTTTAACTGCTGGTAACAGTCTTTCAACATTACCAGACGTTGATACTAAGGCAAACAGTGGGCCAATCAATGGTTATCTATTAGCATACGATAGTTCATCACAAAAATGGGAAAATACAAATCAAATAGAAGGTAAGATTACTTTCCGTCCAGGTTTGTTTGCTGCTGGTACTGGATTAACACTTAACAGTCATATGTATGATACACCTTTGACAATTTCCGAAGGTGATGATGTAACATTCAATTTGGCTGCTGGAGTGTATGGATCATCTGGTAGATGGACTTTAGAAAATGTAAACAATAATTTTACAGCAGATATTACAGGTGTACCAACTGTTACTTCTGTATATGATAAATGGATTATTGTTGTAAACAATAATATATCACCTGGTGTAGGAATGACAGCATTAAAACTAGACGGTGTTTCAAAAACTATTAATTGGGCCGGTGGAGCTGTACCTAAAACTCAAACTGGAAGATTTGATATCTATGAAATCGAAAGATGGAAAGAAGCAACTGCATTAGGTGACGAATACATCTTTGTTAGACATTGGAATGATGACAAGTACGACGGTGATATCACTGGTAGTGTGTTTGGAGATGACAGTACAGTACTTGTAGATGGTGTAAACAATACTATACCAGCAGCAAATTTAAGTGGAGCATTACCTGCTCTTGATGCTAGTAACCTTACTAATATACCTGCAGGAGATATTGTTACAGACACAACTCCACAACTTGGTGGAGATTTAGACGCACAAGGTAATAATATTACTAGTAGTGGTAACATAGAATTAGAAACAAACAAAACACTTACTTTCAAAACCACTGTTAGTGGAAATGATCAGGGTATTGGTAGTATTGTTGCTTCTAACGGTACAAACGATTTCAATAAAGTTTCATTCAAAACAGGACCAGACGATTATGCTAACAACGGCGAAGTTAACTGGGCAACACGAGTAAATGGTACATTAACATCAATATTTGAAATAAACGGTAGTTCGCTTGCAAAGAGTGGTATGGTAATCAACCCTGACAGCAACGCAGGAATTGACTTTCAAATAAAAGGCGCTAATGATGGATTGCTGGTGTTTGTTGATTCTGGCTTAGACAAAGTTGGTATTGGTAAAATACCTGCTAACGGTATCTTAGATGTAGACGGTGATGTATATGCAACAAACTTCCAAGGTACTTTGGTTGGAAACATTGGCAACTTTAGTTTAGCGTCTAGTATTATTGATACAACTGATAGTAGTGGAATAACAGTAACACCTGGTGTTACAATGAGCAGCGACTTAACAGTAGAAAATAATCTTGTAGTTGACAATAATATACAAGCTACAAGTGCAGACATAAGCGGTAATGTAACAGTAGGCAATAACTTGACAGCGACAGGTAATACACTACTGGATCACACATCTATCAGCGGCACATTAACAGTGGCAGGTACTACAACAACCAATGGTATTGCAGTGTTTGAAAAAGGCGTAATCGAAGGATTCAGTGATTTGACAGGTGCAACCGGAACTGTTGTTCACGATTGTGCTAATGGACATATATTCAAACACGCAAGTATTTCAGCAGATTTCACTGCAAACTTTACTAACTTAGGTTTAACAAACGATCACGGAACAATGGTCGCACTAATACTTACACAAGGAGGCACAGCATATATTCCAACAGCAGTCCAAATAGGTGGAGCAGCACAAACTATATTGTGGCAAGGTGGTAGTGCGCCAACAGGAACAACAAGTGGAACTGACATAATAAGTTTCAGTATTACACAATCAGGCGGTGCTTACGTAGTTTTAGGACAGCTTACATCTTATTCATAAGGAATTAATATGCCATTTTTAGCAGCCATAAGTGCAGGATTCGTAACAAGTAGGGTAGTATTACCTGGCACCGGCGGAGGTGGCGGCGGAGGCGGCGGCGGCGCAAGTGCTGACGGATTTATAGTAAGAAATAACTTAACAGGAATGTCAAATGAGAGATTCTATGGCATTGGTACTGATTCTAGTAACAACTTTTATGCAACAGGTTACGATGCAGTTGATGATAATATACTGATAGCCAAATATAATTCAACAGGTACATTCCAATGGGCACGTAAAGCTGCTAATGCAGGCAACGGGCCAGATAGGATATTTGGTAGCCAAGTAGACAGTTCGGGCAATGTTATCACTGGCGGATATTCATACAGTCACAGTGGTGGTTCACCGTATCCAGCATTAATAACAAAATATCAGCCAGACGGCACAGAGGTTTACACCAAAGTATTCACTGATGGTGGCTGAGCCAGTTGGATAGGACAAGCTACAGCTATTGATAGCAATGACAATTTCTACATAACTGGTAGAGGCAGGAATCAATCAAGCAACAACAATGATTATACTTTTGTAGCAAAATTAAATTCTGCAGGTGCAATGGTATGGATTCAAAAATTAGATCACGGTGGACAACAATCGAACGGTAGAGCTCTTGCAATAGACAGCGACGATAATGTTATTGTAGCAGGAGCAATACACGAAGAAATAACAGGTGGTGGATACTCATCTGGTTTTGTTGCAAAGTTGTCAGGAACAGATGGTAGTATTACTTGGCAAAGAATATTAAATGATGATGTTCAAGCCAACGGATATCACAGTGACTCTTTTATGGCTGTTACAGTAGATAGCAATAAAGATGTTTATACGACTGGATATAATAATTTTGAATATTTAGGTACATCTTACTCGCCTATAGTAAAACTTTCAGGAACTGATGGCAGTATAACTTGGCAAAGACGTCATTTAACGACTAATGGCTCTACAGGTATTTCAGCGGTTGGCACCAGCGTATACGTTGTAACAGATGACAACAAGATTCTAATTTATAATGCTTCAGGCACACTAACTGGAGAATGGGTAGTAACAGCGACATCAGGAACATACTATACAGAAGATGTAAAGTCAGATCAGAATGGTAATGCTGTGGTAGTTGGATTTTATTATAGCACTGGTTCACAAGCAGAACCATTTTTTGCCGTATTACCTGAAACTATAATTGCAGGAACATCAGATAATTTTATTTTAACAGCTGGCTCACTTGGAGATGTTGCAGGAACTTTGGCAACAAATGCATTCACCACAATTTCAAGTAATGCAGTAAACAGTATAACAATATCTAATGCAAGTAATATGGCATCATCTACGCAAGCAAGTGATGTTAATGTTATTACAGCAATTACCGGTGGTTCAAGTGGTGGTGGCGGCTCTAGTATAGCTTGGGGCGGAAGCCGTGGATTTGCTATGGGAGGTGAAACTTCAAGCCGTGTTGACGATATAGAATATTATGATATTGATACAACTGGAGATGCTGCTGATTTTGGAAATCTAACACAAGCAAGAAATAATGGTGCCGCTGCTAGTAACGGTACAAGAGCATTATATGCATCAGGCGGTATACCTGCAGGACCTACAAATGTTATAGATTATATTACTTGTGCTACACTAGGAGATGCTACAGACTTTGGTGACGTAACTGGAGATAATGGAAGCGAATATGGTAGAACTGGACTAACAGGTGTTGGTGATGGAACATATGGTATATTTATGGGTGGTCAAATACAAAGTAGCTATGGTTCAAATATAATTGATCGTGTTACTATTGATACACCTGGTAATGCACAAGATTTTGGTGATTTAACATTATCTGTTGTTAGATATTCTACGTCAACAAATGATGCTACACGTGGTGTAAATATTGCTGGACAGAATCAAAGTAGTTTCTTAAACTATATGGATTACATTACAATGGCAACTCCAGGCAATGCTACAGACTTCGGAGATCCATTACAACAAATACTATATGGTAGTAGAGGTAATGTAGGTAATGATACAATAGGTGTGTTTGGCGGTGGTTATCCTGATACTAACTATGTACATTCAAATGTTCTTCAAAAAATTACAGTGCAAACCACAGCCAATGCCACCGACTTTGGCGATTTAACAGCAGGGGCAATTAATAGTGCTGCTACAACCAACGGCAGTAGAGGTATGTTTACAGGCTTACAACGTTCAGGCGGTTATGTTGTTGATATGGAATACATTACAATAGATACGCCCGGCAATGCAACAGATTTTGGAGATTTAACCGTAGCCAAAGGAACTGCAAGTGGTGTATCAGGTAGTGCTGGCGGCGGTGGAGGAGGCGGCGGAGGCAGCTCAACACCGTGGTGGGGTACAAGAGGTATGGCCCTTGGCGGACAACAAGGTGGCGGCAATTCTAATATTATGCAATTTTTTGATATTACATCAACAGGTAACGCAATTGATTTTGGAGATCTAACAACGATCTCAAATGGCGGTAGTGCTGGCGGTAATGGAGAACGTGGTGTTAGAATTGGCGGCGGTGGCGATGCTACTATGGATTATTGGGCTTTTGCAACACTTGGTAATGCTACAGATTTTGGTGATACAAATATTACTAGAGCACTAGGAGCAACTGTTGCAGATGGAACAAAAGCAATAACCGGAGGTGCATCATCTGGTGGTTATCAAAATGGTATTGAATACATTACTATTGCCACAACTGGTAATGGTACAGATTTTGGTGACCTATTAGGAGCAGATGGAAATATTACTGGTACTAATGATACCACAAGAGGAATATTTGCAGGCGGTACCCAGACGACAGATGTGATACAATATATCACAATGGCTACACCAGGTAACGCACAAGACTTTGGTGATTTATTTGGTAGTGCGACTGCAAATATGCTAACCGGAACTGTAAGTGATAATACATACGGTGTTTTCCAAGGTGGTGTTTCGGGCTATTCAACTGTAATACAATACATTACAATACAGTCTCCTGGTAATGCATTAGACTTTGGCGATTTAGCTCAAGCTAGAGCATATGGTGGACAGACCAGTGATGCAACAAGCAAACGTGGTGTAACACTAGGCGGTTACGTAAATCCAGGCAGTGGCGGAGTAGCTCTAGACTCAATGGAATACATTACTATCGACACTCCAGGCAATGCTGCTGACTTTGGTGACTTGACAGGTGGTAACGAAAGAGCTGCTGGTGTATCAGGAGTTCCTGGAGCGGGTGCTGGCAATGGAAACAATTATGGAGATAGAGGTGTAATATTTAATGCTTCTAGTTCATTAGATGGTGGTAGTGATAATCATAGCCAAAGAATAGAATACTTTGATATTACAACTACTGGCAACGCTGCGGCATTTGGCACAATGACACAAAAACAAGATGTTAATAATAGTTACAACTGTGATAGAGGCGCATCAAATGGTAATAGAGCAGTAGCTTGTTTGTATCATGGTCCATACCCAGGTACAGTTGGAAGTCTTGAATATGTAGCCACAGCAACTCTAGGTAACAGTGCATCATTTGGAACAAATACTTTTAGAGAAAGTCAAATGGGATTAAGTGATGGTACTAAAGCATATTATGCAGGTGGGCCTTGGGGTGGTGGCGGATATGGATCTGGATCACATACTAATTTAGGCACTAATGTTGAAGTAGTCACTATCGAAACAACTGGCAATGCAACAGATAGTGGTTATGGTACACAAAACTTGACTAGTGGTGGTACTCACGGAAATAGCAGTAGAGGAATATTTGCTGGTGGTAGAGAAGACAACAATAGTGGAACTACAGATATAAATTATTCAACCCAAATGTTTTATATTACATATCCATTGTCTTCAGGTTCTAGTGATTTTGGAGATTTACAAGAAGGTAGAACTAACTGTGCAGGTACAGGAAGTACTACACGAGCTTGTTTCGCCGGAGGTAATGCTTCCAATAGTAATTTAAAGATAAATTATGTTGAGATAGCAACAACAGGTAATGCATCTAATTTTGGAGATATTGATGCAGGTAGAAATAAAATTGGAGCTACAGGAAACAATACACGAGGAGTATTCATAGGTGGTTATACAGGAGTGCAAGTAGATACTATGAATTATATCACAATTGCTACAACTGGTGATGCTGCTGATTTTGGAGATATGACAGCTGTTGGTACAGGAGCTCAAGCAATGTCAGGAAATGCTTCTTAACCAGAAAAATGTATCGTAGTTTATATTAGTCTATAAGTACAGTATGACAGAAATTGCAAAACCTAAATCTAGTACAGAAATAAAACAGATTGATCCAGTTACATTTGGAATCACACCTATTTCATCAAGCAAAATTAATCCACAGGCTGTTGCTATTGTAAACGAATTTTTGCCTGAACTAGAACAAAAGACAAAATATTTCGATAGGAATAATTCACAGTCTACACTCACAATGATGAGTCTAACAATGCTCAATGGACAATCTCCAATGCGTGTAATGAGACAAGTTCTTGCCGAAACAGAAAAACGTAAAATGGCATTAGCAGAAGCTCAGGTTAGTCACGCTAAGGCATTAAAAAGAATTGAAAAGCTTCAACAAAAATTAGATGACAATCCAGACGACGGAGTTACAAGTGCAAAATTACGTAGTGCATTTGTAAGTATCGAAATGATGGAAAGCAAGATAAATGGATCATTTAAAGATATTGCAACACTTGTAAATGCATATAATAATCTAAAAGAAAATTACAATGTAGAAGACTGGACTGAACAAGAATTCGAAGACAGCGAAAAACAACATCACGTAAGACGTGGCTTTGAATTAATGTATCGTAACTTAATGGACGGCGGTCGTGTGTCAACCAGCACTATAGAATATATGCAACAGTATGGTGTACATCCACAAGTAGCAATGCTAGAAGTTCAAGGATATATTAATCTTGTGAATGCAATGATATCTAAAAGTAATATACCAGACTCAAGACATTTAGAAGATTTTTTAGATGAAATGTCTGGAAAGTATTATAAAAATGCTGACCTAGCTTCTCAGCGTTTATTTGGTAAAGAAGATATTACAAATACAGAAATAATGAGTCTTATAGAAAAAGATTGACATTGTATCGGTACGATGCTAGTATAATAGTATGAGCATCGTGTCTGACGTCCTAACCCTATATCTGCCTGGCAAGCGCAAAACTACACCTAGTGGGTGGACAAGTTTTAATGCGCCTTGTTGTGTGCATAATAACGAAAATACAGACACAAGAGGACGGGGCGGTGTTATATACGAAGGCGACACTGTAAGTTATCATTGTTTCAATTGCGGATACAAAGCAAGTTGGCAACCAGGACGTAATTTAAGTTATAAATTTAAAAAATTATTACAATGGTTAAACACACCAGATGCTGATATTACAAAACTAGCATTGGATGTTATGCGTGAAAATGAAGGTGTAGAAGTACAACAACGTAAAGTAGAGTTGCCTACATTTGGTACTGTGCATTTGCCAGAAGACAGTATACGTATTACAGATATAAAAGATTTTAATAAACATAGTATGGCTGTTGTAGAATATATGGCTAAACGTAATCTTAACTTAGATGATACAAATTATTATTGGTCTCCGCAATTAGGTTATAGAGAAAGATTGATTATACCCTTTACATATGAGGGGCGTATAGTTGGATATACAGCCCGTACAGTAGGGGAAAGCAAGCCAAAGTATCTAACTGATAGCCAACCGGGTTTTGTGTATGGTTTAGATGAACAAGGACATAATAAAGCGTTTTGTATATTGTGCGAAGGCCCGCTAGATGCAATACACGTTGAAGGTGCTGCACTGACAGGAAGTGACATTGGCGATGCTCAGGCTTTGCTATTGAATAGACTAGGAAAAGATATATATGTTGTTCCTGATAGAGATAAAGCCGGCAGTAAATTAGTAGAACAAGCTATAGACAAAGGCTGGCACGTTAGTCTACCTGATTGGGCAGATGGAATAAATGATATCGGAGAAGCTGTAGAAAAGTATGGAAGGCTATATACTTTATACAGTATAGTTAGTGCTGCCGAAAGCAGTCCATTGAAAATTAGATTAAAGGCAAAAAAATGGTTTACATAAAAAAATTCTTACGTATACTAATATGGCCGTACACAAGAATAAGAGAAGAAATACGGTATAAAAAAAGACTTAAAGAACTTAAAAAAAGAGATCCGTTTATTTACAAATGAAGAAAAAAATATTAGATTACATTATGCACAGCGATCTTACAGGTCCTATATTTTGGAAGCTGTGGTTTCGATATGGTATACGTCAAGCAATGAAAGAACAAAAACGTAAGCAAGCAGAAGATGCAAAGCGTCCACGTTTGACAAATGATGAATATTGGGATATGGTTCACGAAAAACAAAACAAAACAAAGGCAATGATGAAAGAATGACAGAACTTATTATATATAATATTTTATTTTGGGTACCTTACATCTGGGTATGTAGTTTACCAGCAAAGTTAATTCAGCAGGCAATTGACAATACCGAATGATAACTTGGGGAATAAGTGCCAATAGTCACGATGCGGCACTAGCAGTTTTTACAAATAAAGAACTAGTGTTTGCAAGTCACAGTGAAAGATACAGTGGCTTAAAAAATGATGCACATTTAAATGATAAATTAATAAGTGAGGCCAGGAAATGGGGAGAGCCTGATGAAGTTATTTGGTATGAAAGACCGCTTGTCAAAACTCTTAGGCAACTTCGAGCAGGTCAAGGATGGACGTACTATAACAAAAATAATATTAGTAACTATTTACGATCTTATGGGATACGTAGTCCTATTCGTTATACTGATCATCATCTTGCCCATGGTGCTGCCGGCTATTTTACTTCGCCTTTTGATGCCGCTTGCATTATTGTTATCGACAGCATTGGAGAGTTTGATACACTCACTATCTGGAACGCAAACAAAGAAAAAGGTCTCAAGAGGATATACAATCAATGGTATCCCCATTCAGTCGGATTATGGTATTCGGCATTCACGCAAAGACTAGGACTAAAGCCTCAAGAAGACGAATATATCCTTATGGGTATGGCAGCATATGGTGACCCTAAAAGATTTGAACAAGAAATTTTAGATGAATTTTTCTACCCTATGACTGAAAAAGGTAGACCCAAGGTAAAATTAAAACATAATTTGCATAGAGGGTGTATGTGGTGGAGACCAGAACTAAATACCCCACAGGATATTATGGATATAGCGGCTGCTGTACAATCAATATATGTGCATATATTAAAGTACATTAGCGACTGGGCTAGACGTAAATCACCATCGGGTAACCTTGTTTTAATGGGTGGGTGTGCATTAAACTGTGCCGCTAATAGTGTGATACGTAGCGATTGGAATGATGCGTGGATTATGCCCAACCCTGGTGATGCAGGCAGTGCTATTGGTGCTCCATTAGCACATTGGAAACAACATATAAAATGGCCGGGTCCATATCTTGGTCATAACATAGAAGGAGATTATCCAGTTGAAGAAGCATTACAAGAATTACTTACTACTGGTATTGTTGGTGTTGCCAACGGTAGGGCTGAGTTCGGACCTAGAGCTCTTGGAAACCGCTCCCTCCTTGCTGACCCTAGAGGACCAGACATTAAAGACAGAGTCAACAACATTAAGAAGCGACAACTTTTCAGACCTTTCGCCCCAGCAGTACTTGAAGAAAAATCAAAAGATTACTTTGACGGGTTCACGGGACCATTTATGCAATACACGGCAAATTGCACAGATCCTGGATTACCTGCAATTATCCACGGGGACGGCACCAGTAGGGTACAGACAGTTTCTTCAGATCAAAGCTTGGGCTTTAGAAAACTGTTAGAACGCTGGAATGAAGAAACAGGTTGTCCAATACTGTTAAATACTAGCCTTAACATAAAAGGTAAACCTATTGTAAACGACGAGCTTGATGCTGTACAGTTTGCAAAACATTATGGAGTAAAAGTATATTGCAAGGCTGCTGCCACAACGTAATACAAGGTTCTTACGAACAGAATATCAAAGTTGACAATTTTGTATTCCGTGTTATAATTAGATATTGTAAAACTTGTGGACAGCTCAAAGCACAAACGCACGTGAAAGAAATAAAAAATAATGACAACTAGACAAAACACAGACTATGGTTATGATATACAAAAAGTATATTTAGAAATGTTTATGACAGATGCACAAAGCTTTGTACGCTGTCAAGGTGTGTTTGATCCGCAAACGTTTGATAGACGTTTACAAGACTGTGCAAAGTTTATCAAAGACTATGTAGAAGAACATAATGCACTTCCAACATTTGATATCTTAAATGCTGCAACTGATAGCAACTTAAAAGATCCAGGACAATTACAAGAAAATCATTATGACTGGTTGTTACAAGACTTTGAAACATTTAGTAAACACAAAGCACTTGAAGCAGCAATTCTTAAGAGTGCCGACTTGCTTGAAAATGGACAATATGGTGCTTGTGAAGACTTGGTTAAAAATGCTGTACAGATTGGTTTGACAAAAGATTTAGGTACAGACTATTGGCAAGATCCAAGAGCAAGACTAGAAGGTATTAAGACTAATAACGGACAAGTTAGCACAGGATGGCCAGCGTTAGATAAAAAATTATTTGGCGGATTCAATAGAGGCGAGCTGAATATATTTGCAGGTGGTAGTGGTAGTGGTAAGAGTTTGTTCTTAGCCAATATGGGTGTTAACTGGGCAATGGCTGGAATGAATGTTTTATATCTTACATTCGAACTTAGTGAAGCATTGGTTAGTATGCGTATTGACAGTATGGTTACAGATATTCCAAGCAGAGATATTTTTAAAAGCATTGATGATGTTGAAATGAAAGTAAAAATGATTGGCAAGAAGTCTGGAGCAATACAAGTAAAATATATGCCCACAGGTAAAAATGCAAATGATTTACGTGCATACATTAAAGAATATGAAATCAAAACAGGACGCAAACTTGATGTTGTGCTTGTAGATTATTTAGATTTGATGCATCCAAATGCTGTTAAGATTTCAGCAGAGAACTTGTTTGTAAAAGACAAGTATGTATCAGAAGAACTACGTAACTTGGCAATGGAACTTAACACAGTTTTTGTAACAGCATCGCAGTTGAATAGAAGCAGTGTAGAAGAGATTGAGTTTGACCACAGCCACATATCCGGTGGTATATCTAAGATTAATACTGCTGATAATTTGATTGGTATCTTTACAAGTAGAGCAATGCGTGAGCGTGGTAGATATCAAATACAACTTATGAAGACTAGAAGCAGTTCGGGTGTAGGACAAAAGATTGATTTAGAGTTTGATGTAGACAGTTTACGCATACGTGACTTGGGTGAGGATGAAGAATATCAAGAGTTTCAGAAACGTAAATCAACTGTGTTTGATCAAATCAAGCGTGGCAATAGCACACCAGCAGTTGAAAAAGAAGATCCAAGTGAAGGCGATACTGTTGGCAAAATCAAAGCAGAAGCAAACACAGCAGAACTAAGAAACTTTTTAAATAAACTTGGTTCATAATTTTCTGCCTAAGTTTTTTCAATGCTAAATAAAACGTGCTGCAAAGCACCAGGCATATAAAAAAACTACAAGAGGCATACAATGACAACAGATTTAGAAAACATTGAAAAATTACTCGCACGATTTAAAAGGCAAATACCAGAAGGTAAACAATATCAAGAGAGACTTGTTGAAGAGTTTGAGTTAATAATTAACCTACGCTTCACAGATTACTTCCTACAAATATGCGACATTATAGACCTCACCACCGATATTAAACATATGACACGTGGATCGGCGGGCAGTAGTCTTATATGTTACTTGCTTGGGATAACAGACGTGGATCCCATCAAGTGGAAGATTCCTGTGGCGAGGTTTATGAACCCACTCCGTGATGACCTGCCGGATGTTGATATCGACTTTGAACATTGGCGACAAACAGAAGTAATGAATCGCATATTCAAAAAGTGGCCCGGCAAAACGGCAAGGTTAAGCAACTATGTCACGTACAAACCAAAGAGTGCCAGACGCGAAGCGGCCAAACGCTTGGGCGCCACAGGTAGACTTCCTAGAGGCTTTACATACGAATCAGTAGGAGTAGATCCTATTGAAGCAAAACGTATTGAAAGAAAACTATTAGGCAAGAAAAGATGTATATCAAAACACTGTGGAGGAATCGTAATGTTTACAAGGCAACTACCTAAATCACTTATATCACAAGACAATCAAATACTATTAGACAAGCACGAAGTCGAAGACTTAGAGCACTTGAAAGTTGACATACTAGCCAACAGAGGCTTATCACAACTACTAGAAATAGACCCGCATACAGCATTGGAAGACTATCCAGAGTATGACGACCAAGCAGCAGCATTGCTTGCTAGAGGCGATGTACTGGGTGTTACACAAGGTGAATCACCGGCTATGCGTAGACTGTTTCGAGCAATACAACCAGAGTCAGTATACGACTGTGTGTTTGCTACAGCAATGGTAAGACCTGTTGCTATGAGCGGCAGACAAAAAGCAGCAGTATTTCAAGACTGGTCACAAGAAACATTACAAGATAGCATTGTATTCGAAGACGATGCTATTGAAATCATAAGTAGCATTATAGGAGTAGATGCATATGAAGCTGATTCGTATCGTAGGGCGTTCGCTAAAAAGCACGATGAAAAAATTCTGGAGTTTGTGGAAAGAATGGGAAACAATCCAAAACGAGCACAAGCTATGGCTGCATTGCAGGAACTATCCGGTTTTGGTTTGTGTAGGGCACACGCCGTTAATTTGGGAAGACTTATATGGGCCTTGGCCTACCAAAAAGCACACAACCCAGAAGAATTCTGGAGAGCAAACCTCAAACACTGCCAAGGAAGTTATAGAGGATGGGTGTATCAAACAGAAGCCCACAGAAGAGATATCCTAACAGAGCCAGGCTGGTGGCACCGTGGTTTTCCACAAGGACTTGGTGTACAACAAAAGTATCTTGAACGTGTAAACTTTGCAGGCATCATAGCCAACGGTAGAACTTTCCGCGGCAAGAATGGACGCTACGTTACATTCCTTACCTTGGGTACTAACTATGGTGAATACGTAGATGTTACTATACAACGTCCGTTTACATATAGAGATGGAGATATAGTAAGTGGTTCAGGAGTAGTACGTCATCAGAATAATTCTGACTATATAAATTGTACAGATGCAAAACTCTGGACTTTCAGTGAGTGGCGCAAAAACATTTATCAAGAGTAACGTATGGACATTAGCGTAGAAAAAACACCAAAACAAAAACTCAGCCAATATGCTGTAGATACAGCAACTTCAGTAAGTGTAACACACTTACCTAAAACAAATTTAAGTGTAGTCAAAGATGCAGCGATAGCACTAAATGATCAAGCAGGCAGTGCAAAAGCCGTTGCTCATATTGGCGCACGTAACTTACAAACAGAAAGCGAACTACACGAAAATTGTATAGCAATGCGTAAGGCAGGTGTTGATAAAGTTTTGTTGATCGGTGGCAGCACATATGATGGCAAAGTATATCAAACATTTTATGAAGTCAAAGAAGCAATACAAGATTATGGATTTGATATGTACTGCGGAGTATATCCACAAAGTGAACAATACAGTATGATGCAATACACAAAGTACAGTCACTTCAAAGGTGGTATCAGTCAATTGTGTTTTAATCCGAAAACACTCAATCAGTGGGAAGAGAAAACACGTTATGGTGTACCTACAAATTGTACACTCAAAGGTTTATACAAGTATGCAAAACTATGTGGACTATTAGATAGTTTAGCGTATGCAGTTGGTAATCTAGCTGGAATAAAATATGTAAGCTCAAAAGGTTTTAACACACTAAAATTTGTACAAGACTTACGAGATAATCCAATACACTTGTATAATTTTGGTAAGTTAGATCAAACATTGATGCAATTAGAATTTAAGGATTGAATATGTATATAGAACCAATAGATCAAGGCAATGCTTGGCAAGTAAAAGATGTAGACATTACAAAATTAACCACAGATGATTATGCACAAATACGTGAATGGTTAATGACAAAACTAATAGTAGTTTTTAAAAATCAACCAAAAGATACTTATGCATATGGAAAACTGATACACAATATTGGTTATGGTAAAACAGGTGTAGCAAGTGAAGGCAGCATTAGTAATCAAGAAAGTTGTTTTTGGAATGGCAATGCAGAACGATTGGTAGAATATTACAAGCCTGATCCAAATGGAGGACAAGGCAGTTTAGGTAAAATGTCTGAATGGTATAGAAGAAAATATAATTATCCTGAAGATTTTGCAGACGATCCTATTGGATTTCCTATACAACGTGTTACTGGACAAAAAGACAAAGACGAAGTACCTGGAGGTATATTTGGCAAAGGCAAACTATTATGGCACAGTAACTTAAATGGTATACGTATGGCAGATGGTGTTAGTTTACAAGGCTGGGAAGGATGTGTAGACACAAGCACTGAATTTTTAAACACTGCACGTTGTAGGGCTGATATGGATCCTGAACTGCTGAAAGCACTGCACACTGCATACGGTGAGTATCAAATATCTCCTGACCAATGGAGCCCTGAAATAGATATAGTACAAAAGGCAGGAATGAATTGGGGTGCTGGTAGATTCCGTGCTTGGGTTTTGCAAACCAATCAAGCGGGTACAAAAGGTATATTTTTTAATCCACTGAACAGTGCTAAACTGTTTGGCGATGTTGACGACCTATGGAACACAGTGTATGATCATTATTTCAACAATGAATACTTGTATGTGCATTGGTGGGAACCGGGTGATATTGTTTTAATGGATCAACTACTCACACTGCATCAACGTGGACAGCACGATCCAGAAATACTTAAACACAGAGTATTGCATAGATACGAATTCAGACTCAGTAACTATGATATGTGGATGCAAAAGAACAATGTAATTATACCAGGCAGAGTATCAAGAGACAGCGAATGAAATGGCAATATTTAGAAAATAAAACAGGTATTGAAATACTTGAAGACATACGCAAACTCACCACTGATGACTATGCACAAATAAGACAACTGTTACTTGAACATTTAATAGTTGTATTCCGCAATCAAGAACCCAGCAGCTATGAATACGGAAGAATGATACACAGCATAGGTTATGGAAAAAAGGGTTTGTGCAGTGAGAACAGCATACATAATGCATTTCATTTGAATTGGTACGTCAGTGGAGAAGAAAGATATGAAGCTGATAATATAGTAAGGTACAAACTGCTGGTCAAAGATGGATATCCTTGGCCTGAATCTTATGAAGATAAAAAGCACCTTTTTCCTGTGCAGCGTGTTACAGGCAAACGCAACAAAAAGAAAAGAGCCACAGGTATCTTTGCTGGTGCTGCACTAGCGTGGCACAGCAACATCAACAGTTATGATCAAGCAGACGGAGTTGGACTGCAAGGATGGGAACACTGTGAAGGCACAACTACTGAATTCTTGAACACTGCACGTTGTAGAGAAACATTCACTGATGAAGAATTGCACAGACTGAAAGGCTTGTATTACAATTGGAAAGAAACACATCACAATTGGAGCAGTGGTATTGAAAACAGCTTACAAGGTACAAAACACGACTATCAGTTTTATCAGTACACTGGACCATACAGGCTGTGGTTTTTGCAAGAAAATTCAGCAGGTACAAAAGGCTTCTACTTTCATTACTTGAATGATCATACACACAATGGTGATGATGATGTTGATGCGTGGATTAGAGCAAATGCATTCCGTGATGAATACAAATATGTGCATTATTGGCAACCTGGTGATATTGTGCTAATGGATCAAATCATAACACTGCATCAAAGAGATCCACGAATAACACAAGATCAAAACGATGTAAGAGTTTTGCACAGAAAAGAATTTAGACTAAGCAACTATGATAATTACTTGCGTAAGCAGAATGTAATAATACCAGGAAAAAACAATGCCAGAATATAATGAAAAACTGAGAACAACTGCATTGAACAAAGTATGGCGTGGCACATCTGGGCGAGCAACTCGTTACACAGGCACTCGTAAAAAACAAGTAGGTGTAGGTAAATTTCCTCCCACGTGGTTTGAATCAATGCGTAACCGTGAAGTCATAATGGATAGAAGCGAAGTTATTGACGAACCTGATTGGATACCTGAGATTGCTCAACACTGTCAACGTTGGGTGCCTTGGTTAAAAAGCACACCAGAAGAAGTACAAGAACTTTACGACATATGCGAAAGCATAGACTGGAGTGGACAGTATGGGCCGCCAGGCAAGTATATAGACATACAGTATGTACACGATATACCCGTACAGTATCACCAACCTATGCTGAACCAATTAGAACGCATACGCAGTCGTATAGGCGATCTAGCAACAGCAGGTGATCCTCCTAACTTTTCAAGAATACAACCTCGTAGTTGTATGCATCCACACAGAGATACACCACTGCGTTGGTGTGTGCTGTATCTACCATTGCCTGGTCCAGGACAAATATATGCTCCTACAGAACATCTTTGGGAAGATGGCAAAATATATGGCGTACACAATTTTCCCGTTGGTGACTGGTTGATATTCAATCAAGATATATGGCACGCTGCAAACAACTTCACAGATCAATCACGCTACACATTCCAAGTTGTATTGGATTGTAGTTACGAAGATTTTGTAGCAAAATTCTGTTAGAGCACACGTAGTACACAACCACACAATAACACCGTTTTTGTAGTCACCGCTTCGTTAGCTACCGTATGACGTGTCGTTACACACCGTATGACACGGTTATTAATTTTACGCCATTTAAATGTGATAATTGGGCATACACCAGGTGCGCTCAGCGCTGATTTATTTAGTACTAATCACTATGTGATAGACCAATGGACGAGTGTCCGCTGGGACCGATAGTGTATGCCGCCGAGGTATTTAGCGATAAGATCGCGGAATAGCCCGAAAGCCTGAAAGGTCTGCGCCGCCAAAACAGCCGCTTGCGGTTAAGCGCATTTTTCTGACCGCAGCTTTAGCTGCTTGCTGCAAGAATTTTTCTCCAAGTAAAGTGTACATCTAAATAGCGTAGACTTATGTAACTCCATATGCTTTCTTTGCGGTGCATAGCTAAGAACCTTGCTCTATGGCGCCCGGGATAATCTGGATGTTCCAATATTGAGAATCCGTGATATGCTAGTTCTACCTTGAAGAACTGTACTTTACCCAGGTGTGGATAATTGAATGGATCCTCTGATGTACGATGTATATGCACAAAGTATGAATTCATAATAATATTTACCAGTGATCAGGGTCAAATACTCCACACATTATTAATATGAATATCAGTAAAAATACTAAACCTAATTGAGAGATTGGATCTAACGCTAGTAACACAGTGTACATACAGTATATATCACTGAGCAGTATCTCGCGAACTCGATAACTCGTTGGACTAGCGTCTACTCGTTATTGGTGAGATTTTGTTCTTTTGCGTAATTATGCGCTATACGCTTGTCGTGCGTTATCAACGCTATAGTACGCCCACACACGACATACCAACGGTAACCACACGCACTCTGTTGAACTGTATACTTCATACACATATTATATACTAAAGTGTATGCACTGTCAAGTGAGGTCCGAAATGGGTCTACAGTGGAAAAAATTTGTTGCGCAAAAAATTATAGGGAAGTACTTACAGATTCAGGGTGGTGAAAATTTGACCCCATTAAGCTAAGTTGCTGAAAACAAAAGAAAAAATTTTACTACGCCTACCGGTCGAAAAAAAGATTTTTTCAAAAAAAATAGCGACCTGAGCCGCTATCTTTGATTCTAAATTGTTTTTAGACTTAGTCCAGTCTTGAACCTGCGTATGCTTTTTCAAAGCCATAACGTTTGAA
>Ga0115013_10000743_pt1 | contig 19348 bp, 18 predicted proteins | sample SouAtlMetagenome_2_FD_88686 | JGI IMG/M metagenome (GOLD analysis project Ga0115013, IMG submission 88686) | Marine eukaryotic phytoplankton communities from Atlantic Ocean - South Atlantic ANT15 Metagenome | ecosystem: Environmental > Aquatic > Marine > Oceanic | place: South Atlantic Ocean...
CCACTCAAGGTAGCCGCCTTCTTCATCGAAGGACACAGGTAGGCTTACTAACGCATAGTCACTTACTAAGAAGTCGTGCATGTGGTTACATACACTGGTGAACTGGTCACCTCTTGCGGCACTCCTGTCTACAGGGGTAGGGGTTACGGTCATTATCGGGCTTGGGGTTGCTTGGCTTGTCTTGCTCATTTCGATACCTCAACCAACATTTCTTAATTGGTTTATATATCATTTGACATCAGTGACTTGATTTTCAACATCGAAAAGTCATAGCATACATGCCATAGCACATAGCACCTAAGCACATGAAGGGAAGGTGCTAACCGCACCCGTATGGGTTGGGTCAAGGGTCGCTATTCATGGGGGTGCGAATTAGAGAAGGCTATGGGTATGGGTATATTCGGATGCTCGGTCGGTCGGGCGAATGGGCGAGCGAGAGTGCCACTTAGAAATCTATAGAACGGCGCATGTGGGCGCATGTGGGGGCGCAGTATAGCGGTCTATAGAATGCCTGTGCCACTCACACGCCCCACCCTCGCATAGCACGCACGCAAGGTTTAGCCATAGCACAAAGTGCTATGCCGTTCTATAGAACGGGGTACGGCGGCCATAGCACAGCCCATAGCACCCCCCATAGCACGCCCCCTTAGAAGGAGAGATACCCATAGCACACCCCATAGCACTTCTTTTAACCACGCACAGCATTTTAGAAAAAAAATTTTATAGAAAAAAATTTACTCTAAAAGTAATTTTATAGCGAATATCTTTTATTCTTATTCTACTTAGCCCGCACATGGTGGAGTATGACTTCTGTGATTGTTGTACTCCTACCGAACTTGCTTTTGCAGTAATGAAAGCAAAGAAAAAGTCCAAGCCGTTTCACGGTTATAACCCTAACAAGCATCACCGAAAAGGTGGGTTGAACGCTAAGGGTAGGGCGGCGGCCAAGAGGAAAAGCGGCGCAAACTTGAAGCCGCCTGTAACTACCAAACCGTCAAAACTCAAGCCCGGTTCTAAGAAAGCAAAGCGTCGTAAGTCGTTTTGTGCAAGGATGAGTGGAATGAAAGGGCCGACTTCTAAAAAGGGCAAACTTACTCCAAAAGGTGCTTCTCTCAAAAGATGGAATTGCTAACCAATAACTTTAATTGATATATTACTGTGCGCTTAACATGGCATTAACTCTTGATGCACGACCTCATGTAATTGGTGACTTAGTTTTATTAACCGGAACTATTGTACAAGCAGATGGCGGTACAACAGTTGACATTTCCGAACATGTTTCCAACATTATTTTTGCTAATGTACAAGGTAAAATTGGGGCAGGTCCACCCCAAGGAGTATGTATAGTTTCGGATACAAGTATACAATTTCCTAGTATTCATCCAAGTATCACTGTTCCACTTAATGTTACTGTAATTGGTAAAAGATAACCAATAACTTTAATTTCTAAACTACTTTAGCCTCGGACATGAGTGTGATTGAATTACTTGGATATTTTTTAGTGGCTTTTGTTATAGGCTACGCATGGGCTTGGTTTGCGATAATTAATGATGAAACTACTGATTTCAAAGTTTTTAGTAGTGATGAAGAAATAGAAGAGTTCCATAAGTCCTGCTTCCACGGTATGAGGAAGGGGATTGAATGAAAGTAACCGTTTATGAGGTTGGCCCTCGTGACGGTTTGCAAAGTTTAAAACAATTTGTACCGACTGAAATTAAAAAAGGTTTGATTGACGAATTGTACAAAGCCGGTTTAACTCACATTGAAGAAACATCTTTTGCTCATCCAAAATATGTACCACAAATGGCAGATGCCGAAAGTGTGTTTGACAAAGGTTCTGTACTTGTAATGAACAAGCGTGGTCTTGATAGAGCGTTAAGTGTGGGTGCTGAAAAAATAAATATTGTATATTCTCCTTGTGAAGAATTTAATATCAAAAATTTTGGTAAAACAAAAAGTGAATTAATTACAATGTATTATACAATGCTTAACGGAATACCTAAAGAAAACATAAGAGTCTACATTTCCATGGCATTTGGGAGTCCGTATACCGGCGTAATATCACCTAAAATGATGCGATTATGTATAAAAGATGCAAAAATGTTAGGTAAAACGGTAGTTTTATCCGATACAATAGGTGTAGCAACAAGAGAAGAAGTTTCTCTTTGGACAGATATGATTAAAGAGAATAATTTGAAGCCCGCTATTCATATTCATCATAATGGAGATGAACAAAAAGCGTTGCGAACAGTGAGAGATGCATTGTTTGAAGGTATCACAGAAATAGATTCAAGCATTGGTGGACTTGGTGGTTGTCCTTTTGTAAAAGAAAGTGGTGCTAACTTGTCTACTGAAACACTAGTGCGCCATCTTAATGTGTGGGGCTTTGATTGTGGTATAACTGAGAAAAAATTACGACCTGCATTAAAAATAGTAAGAGAAATAAAAAATATTCAAGAACTAATGTTAGTGAAATAGATGTTGATTTCTTGGCTCAACTACTGTTGGGTTTTCTTCTTTATAGTTTTCAGCCATTAATTGTATAGTTCTGTGCATAAAAGGGTCAATATCTTCAATTAATGTACCGTTATTCGTCGGTGTCATTTTATGTGTACGGTCAAGCATCATTACATCATCAATAAATTCTTGCGGTAATTCTTCGTTGTGGTGAAGTTCTACTGATTCTTTAAACAACATTTGCCACGCTAAATCAAATGGTTCACTTTTGTATTTCTCATCTTTTCTTGCTGTAATTGCTTGTTGCTTTTTTCCTTTTTGATTTCTTTGTGTATTTTTACCGCCTTGTGGTTTACCATCAATTGCTTGCCTTCGTGCTTTATGTTCTCTAAATTCATTTCCTTTTAGACCATGTGCATTAATAGTCTTTGTATTATTTCTTCCAAACTGGTCGCCTGTAAATGGTTGTCCACCTCTAATAAAAGGAGTACCACGATACATAACGGTACTAAGCATAGGTTTTTTTGTTCTAGGATGTTCTTTAACAACTGCAATAATTGAGTCACCTCTACTACGAGATTCAGCCGAACTTAATCCGTGTTTTTCTAACACATGGCTAGGTATTTCTTTGGCTTCTCTAATATTATCTAATAAATGAGTTCGTATTGCAAATTCTTTGGTAGGACTATCTCGTTTGTAATTTCCATCTTTATCTAAATATGGACTTAATGCAGTATGTATTCTATCTATTACCTCTTGTCTTTCGTTATCATCATCTATTCTATAATCTCCAAACAATCTTAAGTTACCATGACCTTTAGTACCATGATAAAATTCATCGGGTAGTCTACCTTCAAAACTAGGTTCTGCGTTGGGGTCAAATTCAGGTTCGGCTTCGACTTCGGGTTCAATTTTAGGAGGTAAATTTTGAGCCGGAATATCAAAAGGCGACCCATCGGCATTTTTTTCTTCGGTAAAAAAACCACCTTCTCGGTTTCCTCCTAATACATTTGTAAAATTTTGTCTTGTAACCCCGGAATAATCACCTGTTAAATTGTTCGGGTCTTTTAAAGGTCTACCACTACTATCTAAATCATTATACATATACTGTATATGTTCTTGTATAGAAGGATGGACATACTCTCCTTTTGCTACACCTGCACCGGCTTTGGCTTTGTCAGCCATATCTTGAGCCGATGACATTTGTGCTTGATTCTTCTGTTGTTGCATTTCTGCTCGTCGTTGTTGCATCTCCATGCCCGTTTGAGCAATACTTTGAGGCTTAACTTTTTCTTTTGCCCCTGCTACTGCAACTTGACCTAACTTAGTAGCCCCTGCTTTAGCCGCACCTCTTGCTATTGCGCCACCAACTGCTTTAGCACCGGCTATAGCCAAACCCGCTAAAGGTACGGCTTTACGCACAGCAATAGGTCGGCTCATATCACTCGTAGTAAGCGAGCATTCTAAATGTTATCGCTACTTCGCCCATAACAGGTGCGAGTGTGAGCAAGATATTCGTTAAACAACAGCGCACCTTACAAGACTACGGCATGGGGCGAGTAGACGAATTTCCAACTGTACCTTATGACCCTTCACAATTAGCACCCGGTATTGCCACTAGTATTAATGCACAAGCGACTAGACAAGATGGTTTAGAAGGTTATTCTATAAATTCTTTACAAGATTATCAAAATGCTTTGTATGATAATTATATGAATAATGTAAATGCAAATACAGACCCCCGAAGAATAATTGATATTAGTGATTCAGTTGAAAATGCTAGAAATAATGCAATTAGGCAAATTGCAAATAATATGGGAGGATACGATGCATCTCAAAATTTTCAATTGTATCCCAAAGAAGGTCAAAAATTAACAAATACATTAAATTCTAATTTTGATGAGGCTTTTGGTACAGAAGGTAATGATAAATCATCAAGAGATTATTATGCTAATTTAATTAGAAGATACGGTAAAGACGGTGCCGCAGAATTTTTGATAAACCATCCTAACTTACAAACAGGTACTCAATTGAGTCTACCCCAAGTAATACCTGCATACCACACAGAAAATTGGCAAAATCCCGATGGTTCGATAAAGCCCGGTGCTGTACCTCCTGTAACAGCCGTTAAACAAATGAATAGAGAAGATATTCAAAATTTAATGATGGGTGCCGGACTTTTACCTGTAGGTAGTAATACTGATGCTAATAATAGAGGTTATGAAGAAAATGTTATACGAAGATTAATTGAATCATTAAATTCAAATAAAAATGAATCCGACCGTGAAAAGTTTGCATTAGCAAAACCATTTGTTGTGGATAATGAGGCTATGAGTACAAAGGATGGGTTTGGTAGAACTCAAGCAGGGTATTTTGTTTCACCAACTACAAAAAGAGATATACATGAGGCTGTAGTTGCTACAAAAAGAGGTGGACCAAAAGGAATGATAGGAATAAGAGGTTTAAATCCTGTTGATGATTTTTTACAACAAAGAGCATCTACAGGACAAAGAGAAGGAGTAGATGAAGGTTTTGTACATTCAAGAATAGACCCCTCAAGATTAGTTCCTATTCAAATGCCTCAACACACAATTTCCAATGCTGTTGCAGGTAATATGTCACAATCAACAAGAAATAATGATGGTTTACAAACAGAAGAACAAAGAATTGGTAATATATTAGGAGGGGTAAATGAGGGTGTTAAACTTGGTATAAACCGTGGATTTTATACACCCACAGTAGGTCATCAAGATATAGATTTTAAAAATTTATTTAGATTAGTTCAAAATAAAGATACAATTAAACAAAATATTATTGATGATAGAATAGAAAGAAATAAAACTAAATTAGATAGTCTTTATCGTGAAGAAGAAGCAATAATTCAAGGTGCCGAAGAAATGTACGATATGTTTCATGGGGATGGAAAGAGTGTGTATGAGGCTGTAGTTAAGCCAAATAAAAAAGAATGGATAGAAGACCATATAGAAAGAAACAGTAAACAATATTATATTGACCAAACACTTGAAAATTTAAAAAGATTAAATCATCAAAAAGAAAACTTTGATAGCGACCATGCTAAAGCAGTAGAACAATATACTAATGCTATTAAAACATATAATGAACAACTACCTATGTTTAGTGAAATACCGTCTAAAATAAATTTAGATGATAAAACAGCGAGTTTAATACATACGCCAATAGAAGAAAGTGAAAGTAACGGTGTTTTTCAAACAGAAAGTGACTTAGAGGCTAGAGATAAATTAAATTTTAATTTAGATAAACATGGTTTTCCACTAAATGAAGATGGAAGTGCTATGTCAATAAATGATAAAATTAATCTTGTGACTGACCCTAATTTAAAAGAATTAGCACAAAATATATTTGATAATAAAAATAAAGTTATAGGCCAAGTTAAAAATTATAATACTGCTTTACCATTCGGTAGTGATGATGTAACACAAAGAAAAATCAAACCATACGAGTTTGAAAACTTTTTAGAAACTTTAAGAAATGAATTTAGTACAGCACCGGGTGTGTTTGATGCTAATGAAAGGCTTAATAGACGAGGGCGTGCTGTTAAATTATTAAATAAACTAAAGGAGGATTATTATGGTAGACGATAAATACTGGCAACTCCTTAAAAGAAGTCTAGCAGACCAACATAGGCAGTACTTAGAAGAAGTTACCGAGCCTATGAGTCTTGGATTTGATGCGCCCGAAGAATTTGTAACTACTAAACCGTCTATTTATCATTCGTTAAGAATGCAACCCATCGCTAGTTTAAATGGTCAAGTGAGGGTTAAACCGGCAAGAGCAAGAAAATTACGCAATAACGAAAATAAAGGATTTCAAGATTTAATTCGTAATTATTCATTACCATTAACCACTAATCAAGGTGAATCATTATACGGTAGACATGTTTATCCTAGTGAGTTGTATTCTTTAAATCGTGATTTTTATGAAAGACATCTTCCCGATGTACCAAATTCTTACAAACTAGGATGGGGTAATAAAGATAAATACAGACGGCTTAATTTGTATGGTTTTACTGGTAATGCACCTATGCCGCAAAGACATACTAAAACAACTTTTCAACCGGAAGGTATACTTTATGGTAATTTAGATGAAAATGATATAGTTCAATTAAACAGAAAACCCACTACTGCATATTCACTTGCTCAAGTAGCAAGAGCAATATCACCATTTCATGAAACCATGGATGTAACAAGATTAGGTAGAAATCAACAAGAATTAGCAAGTGATATTATGGAAGCAGGTATTCCACCGATATTAGCAGAATCTAATGTAGATACTACAGGTAAAAATCATGCTTTACCATTTAGAATAGATGAGGTATCGGATGTACAAGAAGCACATGACCCGTTTGTACAATGGAGGCCCGATAGTCTAATGACTTCAAGCCCGGAAGGTCTTGAACAATTTACACTTGATAACCTAAGAAGAAGCGAACCAATGGACATCGCTATGCGGTTGTTGAAAAAAGAACCTTTTTATCAACAAATACGCAATAATTTAATCGTTGATGACGGCGAGGATTCTCCGGGAGAATACCCACACGATGACTTTTTACAATGGGCTGAGGAACATTATAGCCGCCTTCACGAAGATGAAAATCATCCCGAAGAATATTACAATTTATTAGAGGCTATTGAACTTGAAAAGAAAAGACGAGCAGAAGGGTCATTTGATGGGATAGGTTATAACGAAGAAACAGGCTTTACCCGTAGCGAACCAATGGAAATCGCTATGCGGTTGTTGAAAGAAGAAATACCTTATAGTAGTAGAGATTATCCTCCACAAGAAATCGCTGTATCAACAGGTACTCCGCTTATGGGTTCTAAAAATTCCGGCCCGGCACCCGAAGTATGTAATATGCCGGGATGTGAGTCGGGTTTACCACCTGTAGTCTATAGAAGAATGGCTAATCCAATTAGAAGTATAGATAATCATGAATTTATGTGTGAGCAGTGTGCTTACAAAAACGATATGCAATCATTACTATATCACAAAATGCTTAAAGGTGAAATAACTTTAGCAGATTTTGCTATGCGGTTACTCAAGGAAGAACCACTTCATCTTCAAGGAAGTAACACACTTGCTCGTCGTGCAAGAGAAGAATTAGAAACGGATAAAACAGGTGCAAACAGTCCGGCTTATCAAGAAATGATGGAACGGATGATGGATATTTATGAACCGCAAGATGAAACCATTTCTCTTGAGGACAACCTTGACCAATATGCTCAAGAAACAGGTATAAATCCGTGGCGGTCACCTCCGGGTCGAGAAATATCAAACAAACACGGAGGCACTGCTAAGGTACATCTTGCCCCACTAACTCCAATTCACACTCAACCGTTTTACCAATGGCAAGCGAAAAACGCAAGCGAACCAATGAAGATTGCTATGCAATTACTAAAGCGTGAATTACATCCCGGTAGAGATATAGAGGGTTATTTAAATGCTGATGGACATTATGCCGGTGAAGAAGAACTTTACAATTTAAATGACCCCGAAGTACAAAATTTTGTAAATAGACTACACTTAGATAAACAACCGCCCGTACATCTCATTCCCGAAACTTTAGGATTGGATTTAGGAGATGTTGCGCCGCACTTAAGAGTTGAAAATAGAGATACTAAGTTATATCACCCTATGATGATGGATGAACATGAAAACTTAGATAAATTCCCCGATAGAAAAATAGTTGAAAGAGAAGGTGGTACAAAAGAAGAATTAGTGTCTACAAGCGACCCAACAAGTGATGTTGTTGGAGTTGGAAGAACAGGTCGTACTCTCGTTTCTCCAAAACCTACATTTCAAGGTATACCATTTAGTGAAGAAACAGGCTTTACCCGTAGCGAACCAATGAAGATTGCTATGCAATTACTCAAAGAGCGTGTAAGCCCCGAAGCCAAGCGACACAAGTTAGAGTATGATAAGAAGTATGAATCTTCACCGGAGAGAGTAAAGTACCGTGAAGAATTAAACCGTGAGCGTAGGCGTAGACACATTATGGGGCAGGGTGGGCCGGATATGAGCCACACCAAAGACCATACCATTGTACCGGAAGACGCCCATACCAATCGGGCAAGACATTTTAAAGACAAAGGGACTCTCTTGTAATAGTCAACATCTCACATATCTCATAGCATTAGTCAATAAATTGACTATATCAATATCTCATCTTTTCTATAAAAATATAATATAATAATAATATCAAAATAATGAGTGATATAATGATATAAGTGAGTATATAGATAGAAATGTTTATATTGACTATTAAATTGACCAATGGTGAGCAACATGCAAGGAACAGGACAAGACTCGGATGCAGAAATAAGATTGATGGGATTAATTTTAGCCCAATCAGCGTTGGTAGGTTTAGCCATAGGAATATTTGACGCAGAACTTTGGTTAGAAAGTGAAACGGCTATGTTAAATGGATTTACATACGCTATGGCCGCTTTCTTTGTACAAGGTATTGCTTATTACTTCTTTAAAATGTTCTTTGAACAGAACATGCAAGAAAGGGTAAGAGCAACTGGAATGCAAAGGTCAAGAGAATTAAGATACAAACAAATGCAAAGTAATTTTGATAATCGTAGAGTTGAAATGGAAATGCGAATGCAAGAAGCACAACTTGAGCGTGAACTTCGATGGATGGAACAAAACCCCGGAAAGATGCCTCCAAGTTGGGGTGTACCGGGTGGTTCACAATCTATAGTTTCACAATACGATACCGGACAGTTTAATCCCGGCATTCCAACTCATGATGCTGAAATAGAACAACCTATCAATCTTGGAATTACAGAAGAAGAAGAAACCGCACCTAAGAAAAAGAAATGAGGTGGTTAGTTGGGTCGTATATTCAAAACGCCTACTGATGATTCTACAGAAGCAACATTACGGGCTATGCACACACAAAATATGTTAGATACATATTATGAAAAAGGTGTAGGTTGGTTGAGAACATTATTATTTGTCATTATTGCTATATTTGCCACTAGTGCTTTTGAATTAAAAAGTGGAGATTCAATATGGGAAAACACTGTTGAATGGTTTTGGAACAAAGTAGAAAGTTGGGTAAATGGTGATTAAATGGTCGAACCTGCCGGTACTGCTTTAGTTGGTGTTGCAGTATGGGGGCAGAATTTATACAATTCTTGGCGACCAAGAAAAGTAGGTATTTATGGTGCGGCTATGGTTGGTAAAACTACACTTGACCGTTATATGACTACACCGGGTGAAATGGAAGAAATACCCGATGAAGAAAGAACAAGTCACATGAGGTTACTTGGAAAATATCTATTACCAAAACCTACAAGAAAGCGTATATCTTGGAAGGGGGATAGAAGAGTAGTATTTTCTGCTGATTTAGGCGGCCAAGAAAGATTTTGGTCTTTATGGATAGATGATATGGTTGCTAGGCAAGTAGAAGTTGTAGTGTATATGTTTGATGAAAGAGCATTCAAAGGTGGGGATGAAGCACTGCAACAAATAGCCGGATTCAAATATTTAGTAGATTGTATAATTAATAGACAATACAGGTATCGTACACTAAAAAGTAGATGGAAGGGTAAAAAATATGCACCAAGACTTGTTATGCTTGTAGCAAATAAGGCTGATAGATTCTTTGATGAATCTGCGGCTATGTTGTGGCAACAAAACAGAATTGGCGAACATAAAGTATTTGACCCGTTTAGAGATGATTTAGTGAGGTTACAAAAAGCGGGTATTCCTTCAAGAAGGTCATTTATGGCTACAAGAATAGGGTGGAATGTAGAAACCACATTAATAGATTTACTTTCTACATAGGTGATAATATGAAAAAGACAACAAAAGTTATAGCAGTGAATAAAGACACAAAGTGTGTAAGAACGGTAATTCCTAATGCCATGGCGGAATTATTAAACATTAAAGCAGGGGATAAAATTAATTGGGAATTAATAAGTAACAATGGTAAATTTTATCTTGAAGTGAACAAGGGTGAGTAAAATGTATAACAGTGGAAATCAACCAAATTTAGGTCAAGTAAATCAAGCACAGTTGTTGGCACTGAGTCAGCAGGGTAATACATCTTTAACTCATAAAGCATTAATTGAACAAGCCACTGCCCAAGCCGCTATGCAAGAAGCCTCTCAAAAAACTGATTTACAAGTTCCTAAAGTTAATTTTTATCCTAGTAGGCATCCTAATCCACATAAAGCGAGAAAAAAAGATATTAAACAAGCATACAAACTTCTAACACCTACTAAAAGAAGTATATTTAATCCTTTTAGATTATTTTTTGGAAGAAAGTATCGTTACAACAAACAAAGTCATGTTTGTGTTGTAGATGGTTGTGATTGTGCTAATTTAATTCAATATGATAACTTGTATGCTAAAATATGTGATGAAGATACAGGAGAATCACTTTGGGATTTATATTGGAAAAATTCTGTAACAGGTGAACCGGAAGCATTTGTTGCTCGTGAAGGGGTTACAAGTGGTCGTAAAATGCGAGGTACATTTTGTCCCGAACACATGCATTTGTATCATTTACTAGTGAAGTGGGAAGCAGAAGAAGATAAGATAAGTGAATCAAATCCAAGAAGGCTTAGAGATAGAGTTAAGAAAGGAGTATCAATTGTCACAGTTCCTATTACTGCAATAAAGAAAAGTGACCCTACCCCGGAAATGTTGAAGAAATATGAACCATTTTTTGCTGAATTAGAAAAAGATGCAAGAAAAACTAAAGGAATTAACATTCAGTATTATACTAATCCTATGACAAATCAAAATGATATTACTATTGTAAGTTTTGATTTAAGAATATTCCAACATGAATTGGCTATGTTTAATCAACCTACACCTGCTTTTCAAGCCATGTTAAACCAACAAGTTGAAGAAGTAGTTAATCAAAACACAAATATGGTAGATAGTCTTCCGACGGAGTGATAGAGATGTTCGGCTTAAGTGGAAATAACCAAAATAGTAACACATTAAACTTAGGTGTTCCGTCACAGCAAGGGCAAATGCCAATGCAGAATGCTAATCCGTGGGGTCAACAACAACAAGCAAATCCATTTGTAGCAGGTTTGTTTGGTGGACAACAACAAGCAAATCAGTTTATGCAACAACCTGTACAACCACCAAGTGAAATAGAAATTCAAATGGAGTTACTAAAACAACAAGCAACAATTGAAAAATTTATTGCAAGTAATCAAATGGGTGTACTTATTGAAATGATAGGAAGCGTGGTAACTTTAAGTGTATTAGACATTTTGAGAAATGCTACTTTTACAATTAATGAAGATGATGGCACTATGAAAATGGATACTACTACATTACCTACTAATTTACAAACTATGAGTGCGGAAAATATAGCAAGTCAGTTTACTAATTTACAATCATCTGCACAACAAATCGTAAATCAAAGTGAAATGACTCAACAACAACTAGCCGCTTTTGCTCAACAATCAATGATGGGTAATGCACTTTCAGCCGCACTTGCGGATGAAGGTATGATGAACAAAGTAGGTGGCGGAGTAGGTAGTTTCGCTCGTTCAATGTTAACAGGAGGAAGATAAAATGATAGATAAAGATTATAATTCGTATATACCGCAATCTTTTGCGGCAACAACATTAGATGTATTAAACCCAAATAGAAGTGTAATAGTAGATATGATAATGGTACAATTATTATCAATGATAGTATGTATGTCTATGATACTAGTTTTCAAAGGCGGCTCTATGCCATCATCTACAATATCATATTTCTTGGTTGGATTGTTTGCTAGTTTCCTTATGCTTACTGGTGTTTATTCCCGCATCACTCGCTGAAGGCCACATTCCGATAGGGCAACTTGAACTTAGTAAAGCGGTTTTTGTTTTAATAAAACAACCACACATATCACACCTTTTTCCTCCGAATTGACAAGAGTTGCATACCTGTTCTCTTAACATTCTTAACTCCGGTGGAGATTTATTGTTTAATGCTACATCTTTAGCGGCTTTAGTTAAACTTTTGAGAGTTTGCATATTTAATGGTACACCCGCCACTCTCTTTGCTCTCCACATAGTACTTTCCAAGTTATTTTTCTCCATAAGCGTTTTGTAAGGGATAGGTATAAGGGTGTACATGCAGGAGGCGCATCGCATAGTGAAACGCTCTTGCAAACTTTGTACTAGTGATAGTAGAGATGAGATAGAAGAACAATTACTCAACGGACATATCACACCTAAAGAAGTAGACAAAATGATGAACTGGCGAGCCAATACTACGGATAGACACTTCCGTAATCACATGGGAGAATACCACATGGCCGCTAACCCTTCATGCCCTGTTTGTTCAAGCCCTAAAAGAGCCGAATATGAAAAAGAATATTTTGAAGGAAGTGCTGATACTCATGCAATAGCAGAAGAGTTAGGATGCGCCGAAAGAACTGTGTATAATCACATGAAACACCACTTTCAACCTTTAGTGCAAAAAACTGCGGCATACGAAGTAGCATTAGCGGCAGGTCAAGAAATTCAATTACTGCGTTCTAATGCAGAAAAATTAAACAGTAAATTAAGTGAACTATTAGATGAAGGTACAGTTCATGAAGATGGTTTTGTTAGAGATGCGGTAATACTTCACAAAGAAGTTAGAGAAACGGTAAAAGACTTACTTCGCTTCCAAGACCAATGGGGGGCTAAGACTGATAATCAACAAGTCAATCAAACTATTAATGTTCTACAAATAGAACTTAGTAAAGAAAGCCCGGAAACTTGGACAAGAATTAGAAAGCAGTTGGCTGAAAACATGGGGGTAGAATAATGGTTATGGGTCGTGGCTCGGACACAAGGATGTACTCGCCAAGAAGCGAGTCTTCTCACATGTATGGTTCGGCTAACGAAGATGGTGATAAGTATAGCCCCACATCTCCCGAAGATGCTGACAAGCGTAGAGAAGAAAAACAAAGAAAAGATGAGGAAAGAAAATCAAGACTTAAAGATATTAAGCATATCAAAATAAAACCATCACAAGGGTTGGGTAGTGGTCCTAAATTACCCACAGAAGAAGGATTAGATGATGGTAACAAGCGTGACGACGAGCGTGAAATATCTCTCCAAGGTGGACCGGCAGGTAGTCGTGGACATTTACTTGACTTAGCCACAGGTGCAAAAACAGGCACAGGTTCAGCGATGGGTACAGGTAATTCAGCCGTAAGAACAGGCGAGCCGATGGATGGTGCTTGGAGTGAGTTGTTGAAAGAAATACCTACCGGCTATTCTGCGGTAGGTCCAAGTTCTCGTTGTGATAACACTGAAGAAGGGTGCGATGGAACTTATGAAGCACATTATCGTGGACCGGAAGATAACCCTAAAGAATTGGTAGACATATTTTGCCCTAAATGTGGAAGGTATCATGAAATAACAGGAGATGAATATGATAGATATTTACAAACTGATATGGCAAGAGGTGAACACCCTTCACAACAAAATATTCAAACAGGTGAGCCAATGGAAGATGCTTGGTCTACATTGTTGAAAGCATCTGTAGAGGATTTAATTCAAGAGCGTGACCGATTATTAGAGTCGGGTCTTAATCAAGAGGCAAAACAATTTGACCGAGTTATTCAACAAATGATGCGCCCCGACCAACAACAACAGAAATTAGTAGAAAATCTAGGTATACCTTCTGCAAAATTAATTATGCCCGAACTTGGAGATGAAGAATTAACAGCCATGGGTACAGAAATGATGTATGAGGGTAAACAAAATCCCGATTATATTGAAATGCAACGAAGAATGGATGAATACGACCCTCAAACAAGGCAAGAATTCATGAGAAACATTAGTCGTATGGCTCGTCGTATGCCACAAATAGAGGAAAACCGACAACTAGCACAACAGAATTTACAAAGTTTAGAAGCGGCTGACCCGACTAAATTCTTTGCAGACCAACAAGTTATGACAGGTGAACCTATGGAAATGGCTTGGCGTTTGTTAAAGCGTGATACTCCAAAGAAAATACAGGCTCGTCGCCGCCGTGAAGCAAGGCAAAATTTTAGACCATCTACAGGACAATTCAAGAAGCCTCCCGGCGGTCAATCCGGTGGTGCAGGTGCCACCATGCGTAGATTCAAAGCAAGAATGCGTGGTATCAAAGGTGGTAAAAGAACTGGTTTGATGAAACCTCATTTGTCTGTAGAGATGAGTCACCGTGGTATTGCTACTAAACAACCTATGAGCAAAGACCCGCAAAAGTATCGTCAATATATGGGACAACAAGAAGCACAAAAAATTCTTGGTGGAGTGAGAAATACATTTTCACCTCACGCAAGACACAGTGCAAGAAGTTTTCAAGCCGGTCCTACCGGTGGTGGTAGACTGACAGGTATGCTACCGGGTCAAGCAGGTCAAATGAGGCAACCCTCTTTGAGTAGGTTAAGTAGACCACGCAGACCTCGTATGCCTCGTATGCCTCGTATGCCAAGACCACCAATGGCACCACAAATGCCGATGATGCCACCTGCACCTCCTGCACCTATCATGACAAGTGAAGATACTCCTTCACAAATTATGATGAGTAGTGATAGAGCCGAAAGTGAAATTCTAAAAGCAAACAGACATGCTAGAAAATTAGAAATGTTAGAATTAATGCGTAGACTAATTGATTTACAAAAGAAAAGAAATAAATTAATGAAATATGTCCAAGGGGGAGGTTCTGCTTTTGAAGATGGTCATGTACCAACTCACCCTGCCGGTGTTCAACAACACGAAGATGAAGATGAAAAAAATGACGGGCCGACACAGAATTTAGAAACAAATTCAAGTCGTTTAGGTCTTGACCCTGCGGGGCATCTATCCGGTAAGAGGGGGCATTTCGGTTGATTGGTGTTAAACCCTTTTCACTTTACAAAGCGTGGAGTATGATAGGTTACACTCCGCAAGGGCCGACAATGTTTCGTAATCCACCGGCACCACATTTCAAACCGCCACAAAATATGGATTTACCTTTGTTTGCTCATGATGGAAGAGGTAAATCTTTGGTAGGTGAATGGTCAAGTGGAGAACACGGAGAACAAATTTACAATACAGAACTTGGTGCTTTTCAGCATGGTATAGATGCGTTAGCAAGTCATTTAGGAGATTTTTTACGAAGAAAGGGTATTAATAGAAATCCGGTAGATGTAATTAATCAAGCAATAAAACAATTCAATGCTACTCATACAGATAAGGCTCATCAGTTACCTATGTTTGATAATATGGCTTGGAGGAAACTAAGAGCCGGTATGTTACCACCGGGTGACGGCGATAGAGAAACAGCCACAAGACCGACTAGAACTCATAATAATACTTTAATTACTACTTATACAAATAAAAATTACAAAGAAACTCCAATGGGTAGATTTATGGAATCTTATGCAATACCTTTTCATCAACAATTACAACATGTATTAGAAGATGAACACGCTGTAGAACAAGATGAATGGAAGCAAATGCCATTCGTAAAATATCCATATATGTATGCACACTACACTGTTCCTAATGTAATAGATGAAAATGGTAATGTTCGTGCTTATGTTAGGAGTAACCATAGAGAACATCCCGGTCAAGTTACCTCCGATATGATGGGTGGCGCACCGGATGATTATTTTGGAGATATGGAAAAGGTTCACACATGGGAAAGTCTTCATCACTTACCGGATGCATTCTTTTATCCTAAATTAAATCAACATGGAAAAAAAGGTGGTAAAATTCCTACCGGATTGTATCAATCTGCACATGCCATGATAGACCAAGCAATTGCTAATGGTATAGAACACATACCGGATATTAATGTTACTTACAATCAATCCGGTAAACTAACTCAACCCGATATGGTTCAAAGACCATTAAGAGAAGTTTTACAAACACCGGATATGCGTGAGGCTCTAATCAAAGATTTAGCGCATGCACCTGCTATGATGTATTTGTTTGGAAGAAGTTTTCAAGGTGATTTCAAAAACTTATACAATCTTATGATGGAAAATTACGGCACAGGGGAAGATGGTATATCACATGAGGACCACATGAGATTTCTTCAACCGGGAGAAAAAGGTGGTAAGGGTATGCACAGTACTGCCGGTAAAATTATGGCTCTTGCTCGTAAATCGGGCGTAGGAAGTAATGAAGAACGAAGTAAATTCGGTGAACATCAAATTACTTCCGAAGAATTAGAAGCATTAGGAATTAAACATCACAATGAAACCGCATTAGGTCAAGTAGACAGGTATCGTGGTATAATTGAAGCCTTAGCCGACCATCAAGCAAGTGCTAGAGGTCACAATGTAAAAATGGGAATTGGTGATATACCAACTGAACCAATGCAGAATCTTGATATTTTTGGATACCCGCAAGAGGGTGCAGATGCATCACTAGAACCACACATGGATGCCTATCTTCACGGTTTAGATGATTATGCGGCGAGTGAAGGTATGCCAATCCCTCCACAACCTGCACCTCCTGCATCAGTAGATGCACTTCCTAGTTCCGCCGGAAACACAGGCATGTCTGCCCCCTCCCCGGCTCTACCTCTTCCGGTTTCTCAACCCGGCGGAACACCTCAAACTCCAAGTCCGGCGGTTGCTGTACGGCGATTACCTCTACCACCGGAATATCAAGCATTTAGACCGAATGTAGCATCATTGAATCCTGCACAGTTTAGAGAATCATTAGGTCTTAGACCCGGAGGGGAAGAACTAACTCAACTTGAACAAGCACAGCAAAGAGCAATTGCTGACCCACGACAAACTCTTCTTACTCAATACATGAAATCCGAAGATTCTCATTTACCAATTATGGACAGGACATTGAAGGCTTTGGAAAGAATGCAATTTCATGAGGCTAGTTTAGATAACGGAATAAATCACGGTGCGGTTTTTACTGATGTAGGGCAAATAGCCAAACATGTAGGTCTTACAAGTGGTGAAGTTAATTCTATAAACGAATCAATGGGAGATTGGCACAAGATAGCAAAAGCATATCATGTACAACCTAAAGTGGTAAAAGTAATTAAATTAAATATGAAGTGATAATATGACTAAAATTCTTGTTAAAAAATCCGTACCTAAAGGTGTACTAATTAAAAAGAGAGTAGCGCAACAACTTCCAAACGAACAAGGTTTATTCCAACAACCGGATAAAGGTAAAGGTTTTATGGATTTTTTTAATACTTTTAGAAATAAAAATAAAAACCCTAATATTGGTGTAAAACAAAGATTAGCCGGTTTAGCGGGTATGGCGGGTAAGGGTCTTGCGGGTCTTGGGGCTGTAAATGAAACTATGCAAAGCATGCAAGGTGGTAATATATCTGCACCGTTAGGTATGGGTTATACTTATGAAAGACTTGACCCAACAGGGAGAATGATTAGTGATGCGGCTAATCCTTCACAACCAAAACCCGAACCAACTGTCCAAGCCAATTTACCTAAAACAAGTTTAGGAAGAGGTGGAGATTTACCTACTAACATTAGACAACAAGTTGATGAAAGAAAAGAAAGAGAAAGATTGCTTGCTCAAATGGCAAATCCCGCACCCGGTTCGGCTATGGACCAAATGAATCAAAAGCGACAACAGTTAGAAGCACAAGCCGCACAAACAAATCAAATATATACACAAAATTTGCCACCTCTTAGCCAAGAACAGCAAACAAGACAAATGCGACATCACCATGATGTTATGAGCAGTATGCCTACTCCCACATCTGCGCCTATACCACCGCAACCAAATGTAAGTGTAGACCCATTAGCCACAATGCGAACATCTAACGCAGTGTCATCATCTAACGCAGTACCACCAAATATGCCATCTGTACCAACTACTCAACTACCACCATTACCTTCAACTGTACCACAACCTGTGCAACAACCTGTACCACAACCTGTGCAACAACCTGTGCAACAACCTGTGCAACAACCTGTGCAACAACCTGTGCCGCAATCATCTGCTGAATTTTCATCAGTACCGGAAAATTTGTTAGAACAACAAAAAAATATGGGGCAATATATACAACAAAATAATTTAATGACTGACCCCGATGATGTTAAACTGTCATTCGTTACTGCACTTACTGAAAAGTTAGGTGCTGATGTAGTCTACAAGATGACACCTCATGAAGTAGGAACATTCGCCGCATACACTTTACTAAAATTGAGATGATAAGATGAGCGAAAACATGGAACAGTTTATCTTAGATATGGATAGAAAGATGGCTGAAAAGTCATTTAAGTTCTTTTTTACAGATATACTCGGTTTTCATTATAGTAAACATCATGAGATGTGGGATGAAGGTTTGAAGAGTCAAAGATACTATTGCGTTAAAGCGAGCCGTGACCACGGTAAATCTACTTTGTTTATGTCGTATGCTTTATGGATAGCCGCTTATAATCCCGGTACTCACATCATGATTTTCTCTCACTCATTAGAACAGACACTTGAACACATGAGATTTATTCGTAATAGTATAGAAAGTGCAGATATACTTAGACATCTAAAACCCGACCAAGGTAGACCGTGGGCTAAATCTTACTTCGAGTTTACCAACGGTAGCCGTATCATGGCTAAGTCGGTTGGTGGTGCTACTCGTGGTTTCCACCCCGATGTAGTTGTATGTGATGACATCTTGTGGGGTACTACAGGTGGAGAGTTACAAAGAGCCGCCGATTGGTTCTATGGTGTATTACTTCCGGTACTTCACCACACCGCACGATTGATGATGGTCGGTACACCGTTTAGTTACAATGACTTGTATGCTGAACTTGAAGAGAAAGAAACTTTCACTGTAGAAACATATCCTGCTATCAATGCCGAAGGTGTAGCCCTTTGGCCGGAAAGATGGAATCTTGAGGCTCTTGAACAA
>Ga0115013_10000744_pt1 | contig 19337 bp, 16 predicted proteins | sample SouAtlMetagenome_2_FD_88686 | JGI IMG/M metagenome (GOLD analysis project Ga0115013, IMG submission 88686) | Marine eukaryotic phytoplankton communities from Atlantic Ocean - South Atlantic ANT15 Metagenome | ecosystem: Environmental > Aquatic > Marine > Oceanic | place: South Atlantic Ocean...
GAAATTTTTTAGCCAAATTATTTTTGATTCAGCGAGTCTCCCAATTAATCGGGACAGAAGATGCTTTGGCATGACCCGTTGTATAGCCACGAATATTTCTGCTTTATGGTGCATTAACAAGTTACTCTGTTGTATGAGATTATTTTTAGGTTGGTCTTTTTAGAGACCAAATTCTACTGGCGTATGATCAAGATTTCCCCATTCGGACCAAGACCCATCGTACCCAATTATGCTCTCATAACCTAAAATCCGAGCAACCATGTAAGTGAAACTCGAGCGATGATGAGTCTGACAATGGGTAATTATTGTTTTACTGCAACCTAAACCTACATTATCAAGTATTTGTTGAGCATTATCACGAATACGAAGATTTTTATTTTGATCGATGAGCTCTGTCCACTCTAAATTAATAGCTCCTGGAATATGGCCTCCTCGCGCTGAGATAATGCGCTCGCCCGAGAACTCTTGAGAGCTTCTTGCGTCCCAAATAGTAAATATGCCTGATCCCAGGTTATCCAATATTTGATCCATTGATATAACTACATTTGGATTCAAGAAATCATTGCCGATATCGACTTCACGAGGAGTTGGCTGATTTGCGATGGCTTCTGTTGGATGACCTTCATTAATCCAAGCCACAATTCCACCATTTAAATATGACCACGAACTGACGCCTATTAAATCTAGGATCCATGCAAGTCTTCCAGCCCAGCCTCCGCCTTCATCGTCATAGATAACCGTATGTTTGTTATTGCTTATACCCAGTTGCTCAACTAGATGCTTTATTTCTTTAAAACTTGGATGCTTGCCCGTAGCTGGCGGAATATTAGATATTAAATTTGATCTATTAAGATAGATAGCCCCTGGAACATGACGTTTTTGGTAGAGCATGGGATTACAGAGGTCAATAATGACGATATCATCTCTCCCAATAAAAGCTTCCAGATTTTTTGGCTCTATAAGATGAGTCATTTTATCGATCACATTTTTTTCCTTGAAATATTCAAGTTAGCTAACTTTGGTGCAACTCGCTGTGAAAACTAACGCCGCTCCGATTCTTGAGACATTATAATCTGATGATAATTATCAAATCTTGATTGAAGTATTTTTTTCTGACTAATAGCATCTAATAGACTGCAACCAGGCTCACTTTTGTGAAGACAATCCCTAAATTTGCAACGACCTAGATAGGGTCTAAAATCAATAAAGCTATTGATCACTTGTTCTTGAGTAAGATGCGTCAAAGAGAACTCTCGAATACCCGGAGAATCAATCAGGAAACCACCATGAGCAAAGTGAAATAGTCGGGATACTGTGGTTGTATGCGTGCCTTTCTCTTTACCGATCGATAGTGAGCCTACCACCGCATTTGCTTGAGGCTGTAGGCGGTTGATAATTGATGATTTACCCACCCCGGATTGTCCAACAAATATAGCAGTTTTATTAAACAAATAATCTTTCAGGCTTTCAAATCCATCCGCTGTCTTAGCACTTACGCTCAGAACGTCATAGCCAATAGATTTATAGTCATGGACGAGTTGATTGATACTTGAAAATTTATTTTCAGTATCAAGGTCTGTTTTATTAAGGATTAAAACGGGTTTTATATTTTGAGCTTCGGCCGCTACGAGGTAACGATCTATTAAATTGCTAAATGCGGTTGGTTTTGGAGAGAATACGATTGCGATCAAATCGACATTTGCAGCTACTGGGCGCAATTTCCCATAGGCATCCGGCCTGATAAGCTCAGAGTAGCGATCTATTCGTGCTACTACTACCCCGTATGGTTCAGCGAACCGCCAAATGACTTTGTCTCCCGTGACCAAAGGATCTAAATTAGATCGCATGTGGCATCGTATTATTTTGCCATTTAAATCGCCGTCATTGGCCTCAACATCTACTTGTGTGCCAAAGTTTGATACAACTGTTCCTGATATCTCTGGACCGAGATCATCCACATTATCAATTTTATGAAAGGTTATTGAATTCCCATCTTTCGCCCGCTCCATACGTTGCTGTTGGACAGCCCGAATTCTAGATTTTTGAAGATTACTGAGTTTGCGTTTACTCATGTTTAGATGCTAGTGTCGATTAAAATTGAAATACATCATTATTTTAAGTTAATCATGGTGATAACCTCGTCAAGGATATAGCATTAGCGCCCTGAGTAACATTAGTATGAATGTTGAATGCAAAGATAGACTGAGAATATACCTGCTATGAACAGAATAAATACGCTAAACTTAATTTGGATTGATCTCGAAATGACAGGATTAGACCCTGATTCAGATAGAATTATTGAGGTTGCTACTGTGGTAACAGACCCAAATCTTAACGTATTGGACGAAGGTCCGTCTCTTGTCATAAATCAGTCAAATACTCTGTTAGATTCTATGGATAAGTGGAATACAGTTCAGCATGGTCGTTCAGGGCTAACTGATCGAGTTCGGAGTAGTGTCCTAACGGAAAAAGAGGCTATGAATCAAACGCTGGATTTTCTTAAAAAGTGGGTGCCAGAAGGAAGCTCCCCTATGTGTGGAAATTCCATTGGTCAAGATAGAAGATTTTTAGTCAAATATATGCCTGATTTGGCGTCATTTTTTCATTATAGAAATCTTGATGTTAGTACTATTAAAGAGCTCATTAGGAGATGGCGTCCAGATCTTGAGGGTGGCTTCTCTAAAAAGGGAAATCATTTGGCGATGGACGACATTTATGACTCTATTGCCGAGTTAGCATATTACCGAGAAGTATTTATCCAATGTTAAGTTTCTCTTGTTGTCTTTCTATGGCCCAATTGACATGTTCCCTCACTAGCTCGGATGGATGATTTCTTTTTTTTATCAACTGATTAAGAATTTCCTCGGAGCCTGAGGCATTTCCCAGACCAACGGCAATATTTCTCAACCAGCGCTCATGTCCTATCCGTCTTATGGGTGAGCCTTCAGTTTTCTCTAAAAACTCCGAGCGCTCCCAATTAAAAAGAGAGACAAGAGAGGTGTTATCCAAATTATTCCTGGGAGAAAAGTCATCTTCTTTTGTTGGGGAAGAGAATCGATTCCAAGGACAGCGAATTTGACAGTCATCGCAGCCAAAAACACGATTACCCATAAGTGGACGCAGCTCAACAGGAATGGCATCCTTACTTTCTATCGTTAGGTAAGAAATACATCTGCGAGCATCTAACACATAGGGCTCTGGAAAAGCATTGGTCGGACATACTGTCAGACAGGCACGACAATTTCCACATTTGTTTTCTTGATGGGAAGAATCCACAGGAAGTTGTAGAGATGTATATATTTCGCCAAGGAAAAACCAAGATCCAGCGCTCTCATTTAAAAGTAGAGTGTTTTTTCCAATCCAACCCAACCCTGCTTGCTGTGCAATCGGTTTTTCCATAACTGGAGCGCTATCAACAAATGGCCGTTGGGATAAACTGAGCTCGGGTAATTCCCCTTCAATTTTTTTAACAAGGTCAGCAAGACGATGTCTTATGACCTTATGATAATCTCGACCTAAGGCATACCGAGAGATATAGGCTTTTTGATCGTTCTTAAGCACAGCAATCATGTTATCGTCAGCCAAATAATCCATTCGCACTGAGATCACTCGGACAGTATGATCAACTAATTTGCTCACCACATACCGTTTATCTTTGTGCTCAGACATCCAATGCATCGAACCTTGAAAACCCTTTGATAACCAATCGTGCAGGTGGTCTGAAGCTTGGGTAAGATCTGGCTCCACTATTGAGACTTGTTGGAAACCATACGAAGCACCCCAAGACTTAATTTTTTTAGCCAATTTCTGAAGTTTATCTGTTCCGGTTTCGATTTCATGCATGGTTTCTGGTCTAATCTGTCTTATACTTATCTTTAATTTTACTGGGATATCTTTCTCGTGTCGCAAAAATTTCCACACAACTTATTATTTGAGGCAAAAATTGTTCGTGAGCTCGATGATTTAGCAATTGATGCTATGAAGATTACATCTTTTGATCTAATGCAGAAAGCTGGGGAAAGCGCTCTGAATGAATTATTGGAGAACTATGGTACACCTAACCTCTTGCATGTGTTCTGTGGTGCTGGAAATAATGGGGGTGACGGATATGTTGTGGCCGCTATGGCTGCAGCAAAGAATATTCCAGTCCATATATATGAGTTTGGACAAGCACAAAGAATGTCAGAGGCCACTCTCAAAGCACGATCTTTGTGTATTGAAGGGTCTGCCGAGTTCCTTGAATTTAGTTCATCATGTGATCTTTCGGAAGGGTTCATTGTAGATGGATTGATAGGCACAGGATTTAAAGGTGATCTAAAAAATAGTTTTGCACAAGCCATTGAGTGCATAAATGGCTCATTTCTTCCTATACTATCTATCGATATCCCCTCCGGTGTGTGCAGTAATACCGGCGCTGTCTCAACTTCAGCTATAAGGGCTGATCTGACAGTTACGTTTGTAGGAGCAAAGCAGGGATTGTTTACTGGAAGAGGGCCTGAATTTTCAGGAGATATCATTTTTGATTCGCTCGATATACCTGAGAGTGTGCTTCAGAAGAAAAGTCCATCAGCCGAACTAATGTCGCTAGAAAATCTATTGGAATCAATGCCTGATTCCGATTCGAGCGTACACAAATATCAGCGCGGACATTGCATGACCATTGGCGGAGATCTGGGGACAGGAGGCGCCTCTCTACTCGCCGCACAAGCTAGTTTAAAAATAGGTTCGGGTCTAAGCAGCCTAGCAACAAGACCTGAACATGTTTCAGCCTGTTTGGTTAGGCAGCCTGAAATAATGGCATGTGGTGTAGTGTCTGGCCAACAATTAGAGCCATTGCTTCAAAAGCCAACGGTCCTAGTAGTTGGTCCAGGATTAGGGCGGTCCTCTTGGTCAGAGCAGATGTTACAGAAAGCCATGGCTACTAATCTGCCTTTGGTGGTGGATGCAGATGCTTTAAATATAATAGCTGACGGAAGAGTCGTGACAGATTTTTCCCACAGATCCTGGGTAATTACACCTCATTCAGGAGAAGCCGCTAGGTTGCTAGGGATTACGCCGGCTGAGGTGGAATCTGACCGCTTTTCAGCAGTGCTCCGCCTACAGGAAAAGTATAAAGCTACGATTATTTTGAAAGGACCTGGAACACTTATTTCTTCTTCATTCGAGGACCCCTATAAAATTTGTCCTTATGGTAATAGTGGAATGGCTACCGCGGGTATGGGAGATATTCTTAGTGGAATTATAGGTGGACTCATTGCTCAAGGAATGGATCTGCAAGCAGCGTCTGAACTAGGCGTTTGTCTGCATTCTTTCGCAGCCGATCGGGCTGCCGAACTAAGTGGTCGAAAAGGTCTTTTGGCTACTGAGGTTTTTGATCACCTGAGGGAGCTAATAAATCCTCAAAGACAAGAGTTTCCCTGATGCCTGTATGCGATCTGGGGGATCCTTTGATACTTGATGTTGTTGGCGAAGTGGAAATGGTAACCTTCGGAGCTAGTTTGGGGAAAGCAATTCGACCACATACAACGATTACCCTTGAAGGTGATCTTGGAGCAGGCAAAACCACGTTGAGTCGAGGATTGCTCCATTATCTAGGTCATAGAGGACCCGTCAAAAGTCCTACCTATACTTTGGTAGAGCCCTATAATTTGGAATGCGGTAACGTTTATCACTTTGATTTATATCGGGTAATTGATCCGGAAGAACTCGATTATATTGGATTCTCAGATTACCTTTCGGATGCTTCCCTTTGTCTGATAGAGTGGCCCGAGCGAGGTTCAGGTTATCTAAATACTGTTGATATCAGAATAAAAATTAATCATAAAGATTTGGGCCGCCAGATTATTGTTTCGGCTCATTCAACTAATGGCAAAGATATTATCTGCCTTTTGCAAAAAAATAATGGAATGAATGTTTGAGTTTTAGAAATCAAATGCAATATTTTTTCTCTCCAAGCCTTTTCCGCACAATGACGGCTCTGCTGTTCTATTTGCTGTCAATTTATGCGACCGCGGCAGAAATTAATTCATTGAGGGTATCACAGTCCGGAGATAGGACTCGCGTAGTTTTTGATTTATCAGAGGTCGTTAGGCATTCTTTGATTTTCTTAGAGAAACCGGATCGCTTGGTAATTGATGTTGCTAATACCACTGTAGAGACGACATTTGATCGAACTAGTCTCATTAAGACACCAATCTCAAAAATACGATATGGAGTGAGGAGTGGGAGTGATGTGAGGATTGTATTTGACCTCACAGATAAAGTAACAGCGAAAAGCTTTATTTTGAATGGTAATATAGATTCAAAAGATCGACTCGTTGTTGATTTAACACTCGAGTCGAAAAATATAAGTAAAACGGTTGAAAAAATATTAGAGCGTACTGACCGCAAAATTATCGTTGCTATTGATGCTGGGCATGGGGGAAAGGATCCTGGAGCATCTGGCCCAAATCGCCTTAGAGAAAAGAAAATTGTACTCCAGATAGCTCAAAAAATTGAGAAATTATTTGATGAAAATCCACACTTTGATGGTGTCCTAGTTCGGACAGGTGATTACTATATTGATCATCGAAAGCGTACCGCTATAGCTCGTGATAATAATGCTGATTTCTTTCTATCGATCCACGCAGATGGGTTCCCTGATCCACGAGCCTACGGTGCCTCTGTCTATGCTCTTTCCACGCAGGGCGCGACAAGTGAAGCGGCTCGCTACTTAGAATCTTCTGAAAATCGTTATGATCTTATTGGAGGAGCGAGTGATCTGAATATTGATAACCAAGATGTCATATTGAGTGATGTCCTGGTGGATTTAGTGATGAGCGCTACCCTCAGAAGTAGTTTAGATGCAGGAGCTTATGTCCTCAAAAATATGGGGACTGTGGCGAGACTTCATAAAAAGAAAGTTGAGCAGGCAGCTTTCTTAGTTTTAAAGTCTCCTGACATACCCTCTTTGCTGATTGAAACTGGGTTTATCTCAAATCCAAAAGAGGCTAAGTTACTAGATAGCGATAGATATCAGCAGAAAATGGCGCAAGCCATTTACGATGGACTTTACAGTTATTATATTGATCGGCCGCCAGTTGGAACGTCTTTAGCCTCTAATATTGATGATTTAGTGAGAGTTCATACGGTTTCCAGAGGAGATACTCTCTCTGAAATCGCTCTCAAGTATGGGACTTCGGTTACTAAAATTCTTCGTCTCAATAACTTATCATCGAAGGTAATTAGAATAGGACAGAAACTTTCAATTCCTCCAAGTTAGGTTTTAAATTATGGACGTTGTAACCTCCAGGGTCTGTTTTCATGGCAAGTATTAAAATACTAAGCCCTCAATTAGCAAATCAAATAGCTGCTGGAGAAGTGGTTGAAAGACCCTCATCTGTTCTTAAAGAGCTTTGTGAGAATAGTCTAGACTCTGGAGCTAGAAATATTGATATTGAGGTAGAGCAGGGCGGGATAAAGCTCATTAAAGTAAGATATGATGGTTCTGGGATTTCTAGGGCTGATTTACCACTTGCTTTGAGTAGGCATGCAACTAGTAAAATTGGTGACTTAAAAGACCTTGAGTCCGTTGCCAGTTTAGGATTTCGAGGAGAGGCTCTTGCAAGTATTGCTTCTGTTTCTCGGTTGACGCTTACGTCTAATAAAGGCCATGATGCGGGCTGGAAGGCTTCATGTGAGGGGCGAGACATGTCTGTAGTACTGGAGCCTGCTCCGCATCCTGTTGGGACCAGTGTCGAAGTGCGGGATCTTTTCTTTAATACGCCTGCCCGGCGAAAATTCCTTAAAACTGAGAATACTGAATACAAGAGAATTGATGATAGTGTAAAAAAACTAGCCCTAAGTCATATGGATGTTGCATTTAGTCTAAAGCACAACCAACGAGTTCAATTTAATTTAAGACCTGCGATAGGCCAGGTTGAACAGGAGAAGAGAGTAGCAAATGTTTGTGGCCCTGCCTTTATGGAGCAAGCGTTGTTCATTGATAATGATCACTCGCATATAAGGATTTGGGGATGGATTGGTTTGCCTATTTTCTCAAGAAGCCAGTCAGATTTGCAGTATTTCTATGTCAACGGCCGTTCAATTCGAGATAAGGTTGTATCCCATGCAGTTAGGCAAGCTTATCATGACGTTTTGTATCACGGACGTCATCCTGCATATGTATTGTTTATGGAGATTCTGCCTAGTGATGTGGATGTGAATGTTCACCCGACTAAGCATGAGGTCCGCTTCAGAGATAGCGGTAGTGTACATAGTTTTGTAACAAGCACGTTGAGAAAAGCCCTCGCCGCCGATAGGCCTGGAGATCATCTTCAGAATAACAAAGCTGAGTTCGGAGATCGGATGGATGGGATGTCTTTCAATAAAAAAGACACATCTCAAACCATATTGCCATTGTCTAAAACGCATTCGGAATTATCAAAGGAATGGACAAGAAGTGAGGTACGAGAAGGTAAGGTGCCCATCAGCGCATACCAAAGTCTCTACACATCCAACTTTTATTCTCAAGAAGATAGTGAAATCCCTCCTTTTGGTTATGCGATTGCTCAACTAAAGGGTATTTTTATTTTGGCCGAGAATAGCCAAGGACTTATTATCGTTGATATGCATGCAGCTCACGAAAGAATAACCTATGAGCGCATGAAGGCTGGATATGATGATCAAGGTTTAGTATCCCAACCTCTCCTTGTGCCAGAAAATATAGCTGTAAGTCACTGCGAGGCGGATTTGATCGATAGTGATAAAACAGTTTTCTCTCAACTAGGCTTTGTTATTGATAGGGCAGGAAGTGAAAGTATTATCATTAGGGAAATACCAGCTATCTTGAAAGGTTCGGAAGTTGAGCGGTTGGTAAGAGATGTACTGGCTGATTTGATTGAGCATGGTAGCTCGGAGCGAATTAGAGAGCATATTAATGAAATACTATCCACCATGGCATGTCATGGATCAGTGAGAGCCAATAGAAAATTAACACTACCAGAAATGAATGCGCTATTGAGGGATATGGAAATTACCGAACGAAGTGGCCAGTGCAATCATGGTCGACCTACCTGGTCACAGCTAACTTTAGACGAACTTGATAAGTTATTTCTTAGGGGACGATAGAGATCTTTGCAGTGAAATCAACTGATCAACCGCCAGCTATTTTTATAATGGGGCCAACAGCCTCCGGAAAAACCGATCTAGCCATTGCGCTTGCCGAGCAGTTCCCAGTCGGAATTATTAGTGTCGATTCAGCACAAATATTTAGAGAGTTAAATATAGGGAGTGCCAAACCTGATATCGAAACTCTAGCAAAGTATCCTCACAAATTGATTAACATAAGAGAGCCAAGTGAGGCATATAGCGTGGGAGAATTCATCCGAGACGCTAAGGAGGAGATGGTTTCCATTACGAATGCAGGGAGGGTGCCGTTGCTAGTGGGTGGAACAATGTTATATTTTAAAAAACTGCTTGAGGGGATGGCTGAACTTCCTCCAGCAGATGCGGAGATTCGCAAGAGTATATTGAAAAGAGCTGATGATGAGGGGTGGCCAGTCCTATTTGACGAGTTAAGAAAGCATGACCCTCAGACAGCATCTAAGATTCATCCTAACCATTCACAGCGTATCCAGCGTGCTCTGGAGGTCTTGTATATAACCGGTGAGACACTTTCTGATCAACAATCCAAATCGCAGAGTATTGGGATTGTCGATGAATATAATATTGCACAGATTGCATTGATTCCTCGAGACCGTCGATTGCTACATAGCCGTATTGAGGAAAGATTCCATCAAATGATAATTGATGGGTTTGTAGATGAGGTCCAGCTTCTTCACTTTAAAGATGATCTTACTAAAGATCTTCCGGCTATGAGATCTGCAGGATACCGCCAACTATGGCAGTATTTTGATGGTGATATATGCCTAGAGGAAGCAATAATTAAAGGGATTTTTGCTACACGCCAGCTGGCTAAGAGGCAGTTGACGTGGTTGAGAGGATGGTCGGATTTAAATGAAATTTACATTGATGATAAAAATAAGTTCATCGATACAAAAAATTTGTGCGATCAGGTCTTGAAAATACTTGAATATAGCTCCATATTACCAACACAGATAGGACTTTCTTATCTGTCCTCGGAACGCAATCCGTAAATTTTTTTGCTGCCATTTTGTAGCATGCATGGACCACTCGATAAGGAGAGTTACCTATGTCTAAAGGGCATAATCTACAAGATCCTTTTCTAAATGCACTTAGAAAAGAAAGAATTCCAGTTTCTATTTTTCTCGTAAACGGTATAAAGCTACAAGGACAGGTAGAGTCGTTTGATCAGTTCGTTTTGCTGTTGAAAAATAATGTCAGTCAAATGGTCTATAAGCACGCAATCTCTACAATTGTGCCTTCCAGATCGGTTCGTCTTCCCTTAACTGAGGGTGAGCAGAATGATTCAGTAACTGATGATCTAGGGAATTATCGCGAAGAAAGCTACTAACTAGTGGCTTTGTTTTTTGAGCGTCCAGAGTCTGGTGAAACTGCAATTCTGGTGCATATAGACCTAAACAGTGAGTCTGAGCCTGAAGATCCAAGAGAATTTGAAGAACTAGTAATAGCTGCTGGCGGCGACCCTGTTGAATTCATAGTTGGGTCGAGAAAATCCCCTAGCGCGAAGTTTTTTATTGGCAAAGGAAAACTTGATGAGGTTAAAACACAGGTTAGCGAGCATCGCGCTGGTTTGGTTATATTTAACCATAATCTTTCTCCCAGCCAGGAGCGAAATCTTGAGTCAGAACTCAAGTGCAGAGTTTTAGATAGAACGGGGCTCATCCTAGATATTTTTGCTCAAAGGGCAAGGACTCACGAAGGAAAGCTGCAAGTGGAGCTTGCGCAACTTCAACATTTGTCATCACGTCTAGTGCGGGGTTGGACCCACTTGGAGCGCCAAAAGGGTGGGATTGGGATGCGTGGTCCAGGCGAGACTCAGCTTGAGTCTGACAGAAGAATGGTTAGGGACCGGATCAAATCTATTGAGAGAAGGCTAGAAAAAGTTCGCAAGCAAAGAGATCAGGGTCGTCGGAGTCGAAGACGATCTGATACACCAACTATCTCGCTAGTCGGATACACAAATGCAGGAAAATCTACGTTATTTAATACAATAACGAATGCGGACGTGTTCGCTGCAGACCAGCTTTTTGCTACGCTCGATCCTACTATGCGCCGGGTTAGTTTGGATGATCTGGGATCTGTAATTTTTGCTGATACTGTAGGGTTCATTAGTCATTTGCCTCATCGGTTGGTTGACGCCTTTCGAGCAACTCTGGAGGAGGCGTCCTCTGCAGATCTTCTCTTACATATTATCGATGCGAGCTCTGAGGACCGTAGCACAAACATTTTAAGAGTTAATGATGTTCTCAAGGAAATAAATGCTTTTCATTTACCGACTTTGCTCGTATACAACAAGATTGACCTTATGGATGGATCAAGTTCGAGAATTGAAAGAGACTCTGACGGAAATCCAGTTGCCGTTTGGGTTTCTGCGCTAACTGGCGAAGGGTTAGATCTTGTTCGATCGGCTCTAGTTGAAAAATTGCCTAACAAACTCCTTCACGTCCATTTAAAACTGAGGCCGAGTCACGGAGCTCTCAGGGCAACTCTATACCGGCACAATGCAGTTATAAAGGAAGTTATAGATAATGAGGGTCAGATAGAAGTAGAAATAAAGTTACCAGAAAGTGAGTTGTTTCGTATATTAAAAAATGTTGGGTTGAAATTCGAAGATTTAATCACAATATCTTGAGTTAGTGCTAGAATAAAGACAGGTTGTTTCTAATACAGAATGGCTTGAAAAGTAATTACTTAAATTGGAGAAAAATATGGCTTGGAATGAGCCTGGTGGTGGGAAAGACCCTTGGGGTGGAAACAGAGGCGATCAAGGACCGCCAGATATCGATGAGGCGTTGAAAAAACTCAAAGAGAAATTGACGATGTTCGGCGGTAAGGGTGGTGGTGGCATTGGGAAGCCCGGCGGAAGCATCAAGGGCCTTCTCCCCGCTGCTCTCTTGGGTTTAGTCCTAGTTTGGGGGCTTATGGGATTCTATCAGGTAGATGAAAAAGAAAATGCAGTCGTTCTCAGGCTTGGCGAATACAGTGAAACAATTGAGGCTTCTGGACTTAAATGGAACCCTCGCTTGATTGACAAAGTATTCATCGTGGGAGTGACAGAGGAACGGCAGTATTCAACTCGTGGATTGATGTTAACGCAAGATGAAAATATTGTTGAAGTAGCCTTGTCGGTGCAATACAACATCAGTGGGGCAAAGGATTTTATCCTGAGTATTAAGGATCCCGAGATTACCCTACAACAGGCAACCGACAGTGCGCTAAGGCATACCGTCGGAAGCACAGGCCTTGATGGAGTGATTTCCAGTGAACGGCTGCAGGTTGCCGATGGCACAACGGAGAAGCTCCAGGATCTTTTGGATTTATATTCCAGCGGTATCAACATTGTAAAAATTAATATCGAGGATGCAAGGCCACCTAATGAAGTCAAGGCGGCGTACGATGACGTGATTGAGGCTCGAGAGGATCTAGAGCGCTTGGTGAACGAGGCGCAGGCCTATTCCAATGGAATCATCCCTGAGGCTAGAGGTGAAGCCCAACGATTGCGCGAGGAGGCGCGAGGTTACTTGTCTCAAGTGGTCTCAAAATCCTCTGGAGAAGCTAGTCGATTTTCAGCACTGCTCAAAGAGTATCAGAAAGCGCCTGGAGTGACTCGAGAGCGCCTATACATAGACGCAATTGAGCAGGTCATGACCGATAGCACGAAGGTGCTTATGGATACGGAAGGAGGAAATAATATGCTCTATTTGCCCCTTGATAAATTGGTTCAACAGGGCAGCACTGGTCCATCTAGAAGTAATGAAAATAATAATCAACTTATTGATCGAGTTGCGAACGAAGTAATAGAGAAACTCCAGCGTAATAGCAATCAACTTCAATCGGAGAGACGTCGATGAACATGTTGTCGAAAATCAGTATTTTAGTCATAAGCGGTCTTGTTGTATTGGCCTCGAGTTCCCTCTATGTTATCAGTGAGGTCGAGAGAGGCGTGACACTTCGGTTTGGAGAAATGGTTCAAGCGGATATTAAACCTGGCTGGCATTTAAAGGCTCCATTTATCGATAACGTGCGTCGTTTCGATGCGCGTATATTAACTGTTGACGCACAACCTGCGAGTTTCTTTACTATTGAGAAGAAAAGGCTAATAGTTGATTCTTATGCGAAATGGAAAATCTCAGACGTTGAGACCTATTACAAGGCGACTGGTGGAAGTGAAAGAATTGCAGTAAACCGTTTAGCAAAGCGGGTGAATGATGGATTAAGAAACCAGTTTGGTAATCGAACTCTTCGTGAGGTGGTTTCTGGAGAGAGAGACATGTTGATGAAAAACATCACCGATTCCCTCAATAATACGGTCTTGGATGAACTTGGGATAGAAATCATCGACGTTCGTGTTAAGAGAATCGATCTTCCTCCAGAGGTAAGCAACCAAGTTTATCGCCGAATGACAGCGGAGCGTAATAAGGAAGCGCAAGAGTTACGTTCGACCGGTAAAGAGAAAGCTGAAAAGATCAGAGCGTCAGCAGATCGAGAGCGCACAATTGAATTAGCGAATGCTTACAAAGATGCGGAGCAACTGCGAGGCCAGGGAGATGCTGAGGCAGCAAAAATTTATGCTGAAGCTTATGAGGAAGATCCCGAGTTCTATGCCTTCATGCGAAGCCTGAATGCCTACAAGTCAGCTTTTTCTAACAAGGGTGATATCTTGTTAGTAGAGCCAGACAGTGATTTTTTCAAATATCTTAATCAGCAAAAATCAGATTAAAAAACGTTTGAAGGATCTGTCGATAAGTCTGCGTTAAAAAGTTCTCCATAATGCCGGGGGATTTGTTAGAATTCGAAAGCCGGGGAAACCCGGTTTTTTTGTGTACCTGGGTTGGAGATGTTAGTGGTTGAAGATATAGGGCGAGCGATAGCGCTAATGCTTGTGTTTGAGGGAATTCTTCCGTTTGTCGCTCCAGGGCGTTGGCAAGAAATGATGAAGGTACTTTCTATTTTGGAAGAGCGATCATTACGATCGATTGGACTATTTAGCATGGGTGTCGGAATAGTGTTACTTTGGTTATTGCGCTGAATTAATTATCCTTAAATCCAAGAGGTTTTCGTGTCAAATGTAGATCGCTGGTTACTCCCGGATGGTATAGATGAAGTCTTACCTGAGCAGGCGCACCTCGTTGAGAAAATGCGACGAGAAATAATAGATCTCTATCATAACTGGGGTTATGACCTTGTAATCCCTCCAATGGTTGAATTTACCGAATCACTGTTGAGTGGGTCTGGCCAAGATCTTGATTTAATGACATTCCGTTTAACCGATCAATTAAGTGGTCGGCTGATGGGCGTCCGAGCAGATATAACTCCTCAAGTCGCTCGTATGGATGCCCACAGCCTAAACCTCAGCATTCCAGGCCGCTTTTGTTATGCTGGCACGGTCCTTCATACTCTTCCCCGCGGTCCTTTAGAATCAAGAAGCCCTATTTCAGTAGGGGTTGAGCTTTTTGGTGAGTCCTCTATCTCGGCAGATATTGAGATCATTGAACTTTTTTTAAACACGTTGTCAGTTGCTGAAATAGGGGATGTCTCACTCGACTTGGGCCATGTTGATATCGTCAGAGGACTAATTGGAGAAGCAAACTTAAATGGTGATCTAGAAGCTGAGATTTTTGATTTATTGCAGCGTAAGGCCAGAACTGAGCTGGCTGTTTGGATCTCAGAAAACATTGAAAATGAGCAGCTGGGTACGTGGCTCAATAACTTGCCGCAGCTAACAGGTGGTATAGAGATACTAGAAACAGCTAAAGCGGCACTGGATGGAGCTCCTGAGGTGGTTATTAATGCACTTAATCAACTAGAGACCACAATACATTCATTGGACACTTCGCATCTGAATATTCATCTTGATTTAAGTGAAATGCCAGGTTACCACTACCATACGGGAATTGTATTTGCAGCTTATATTAAGGGCTATGGAAAGGCTCTTGGCAATGGTGGTCGCTATGACCATGTTGGAGAGGCTTTTGGTCGTTCGAGGCCAGCTACGGGATTTGCTTTTGATTTGAAGACTCTCGTCTCGCACGGTTCCTGCAGCCAGAGTTTATCTCTAGGTATTTTCGCTCCATTCTGTCTTGATTCTTCTAGACGCGAAGAAATCAAATCCCTGCGTAAGCAAGGGTTTCGCGTAGTTGAGGGTTTTGAAAATCAGGTGGTTGATTATGAGGAGTTAAAATGTAATCGGGAGCTGGTTAAAATTGGTGAAAAGTACATTGTGGAGTTTTTGTCCTGACATGGTGTTAGGTGGTTTGAAAAAGTTGAGAAAAATCTTATGGGTAAAAGTGTAGTAATCCTTGGTTCTCAGTGGGGAGACGAGGGGAAAGGAAAAATTGTTGATCTTCTAACAGACAAAGCTTCAATAGTTGCGCGTTTTCAAGGAGGCCACAATGCAGGGCATACCTTGGTTATTGATGGTGAGAAAACTGCGCTTCACTTAATTCCCTCTGGCATTTTGCGAGACGATGTGACATGTATTATAGGAAATGGTGTTGTCGTTGCGCCCGATGCCTTATTAAAAGAGATCCTTATGCTTGAGGACCGAGGTGTTGAGGTTCGAGACAGACTCAAAATATCAGGGTCGTGCCCTCTAATTCTTCCATATCATATTGCTCTGGATCAAGCTCGAGAGGCTGCACGAGGCAAGGCAAAGATCGGAACCACAGGTCGTGGTATTGGGCCAGCCTATGAAGATAAGGTTGCTCGTCGGGGTCTAAGAATCAGTGATTTGGCTAATTTAGAACGTTTCTCGGCGAAACTTAAAGAAGTGCTCAAATACCATAACTTTGTTCTGACCGAATATTACAAGTCTGCTCCAATTGATTTTGAAGAAACTATGAAGATGGTGACGCAGTGGGCAGAAGCGCTGCTTCCTATGCAATCCGACGTTACAAAGATTCTTCATGATGCTCGACATGCTGGAGAAAATGTATTGTTCGAGGGAGCACAAGGTTCACTACTTGATATTGATCACGGGACATACCCTTTTGTAACCTCTTCCAACACGACAGCTGGGAGCACGGCAACTGGTAGTGGCTTTGGTCCCCTTTACCTTGATTATGTGCTCGGTATTACAAAAGCTTATACCACCCGTGTTGGGTCTGGACCTTTTCCTACAGAATTACATTGTGAGATCGGACGGCATCTGGGAGAAAAAGGGCACGAGTTTGGAACAACGACGGGCCGTGAGAGAAGATGCGGCTGGTTCGATGCAGTGGCTTTAAGGCAGGCAGTTCGAGTTAATAGTATATCTGGTATTTGCTTAACTAAGCTGGATGTTCTTGACGGTCTAAAAGAAATCAAAATATGCATACGCTACGAGGACAGAGCAGGTAATGATGCAGGTATGCCCATGCACGCAGATGACTTCGAAAATATCTCGCCCATCTATGAAACCATAGCGGGTTGGTCGGAGACTACATTTGGAATGCAAAAACTCTCTGATTTACCTCAAGCTGCCAAGAGCTATATTAAACGTATAGAGGACCTAATTGGAGCTCCTGTCGATATTGTATCGACAGGGCCTGATAGAACAGAGACAATTGTACTTCGACACTCCTTTGATTGAGATGCACTGACTGATTTGAGAGTGTGTTATGGCGGTTATGCGACAACTAAGTCATTGATTTTTGTATCAGACTACAGCACTATTAATGAATGTCCTATTTTTGTGCAATTATGATTAGAAGGCTTGCTTTGGAGTTACAAGTTTTGGGTCTGCTCTAACAAAGCAGCTTCCTGTTTCCGATCTCTTTGATGGTGCTCAACGTAACCTGAATTCTTGGTATCGCTCGGATAATAAAAATAATATGCTTAAGTTTAATGTACGCAACCTCATTTTTTTTCTTTTTGTTGTCATTTTTTCTGTTGCCGTATCTTCAGATGAAAGATCTAATTTGGACCTTAACGCTGATAATGGAGCCTCTTATTGGGATCTTTATGGGAAAGCAAGTGATTACCTAACGAAGGGCTCAGTCAAAGCTGACTTAGAATCATCTCATATCTTTGCCTTTGATCAAGCTTCCTTTAACAATGAGCTAAATTCAGAGTTGCAAAGAGGTAAGAGCGAGAGTTTTGTATACCTTCCCAATGCAGATGGAAAAATACTGCGATTTGCAATTAGGCAGAGATCTAACTTTTCTCCGGTGCTATCAAGGAAGTTCCCTGAAATTACGGCTTACAGGGGATTTTCTGTTGACCAGCCCCATATTAAATTATATCTAAGCAGCTCGCCTTACGGTATCGATGCTACCTTAGTCGATTCCAGGGCTCATACCAGAACTAACATTAATAGAATCTCCCGCTCAGATAATCGATACATTGTCCATTCCAAGTCTGATCATTCAGAGCCTTCGGAACACCTCACCTGCTCAACCCCTGAGCCCCACTCAGCGCACTCCAAAAGAGGTATTCATTCCCATTCAAAGGTCGAGCTCTCCGCTGATATGTCCCCACTTACTCGATTTTCGGATGAAAGTACGTTAACTAAATATAGATTAGCTGTCGCTGTTAATGGACAGTATTCATCGTTCCATGGAGGGACGAAGTTGTCCGCTCTGTCTGCAATAAACTCTACGCTGACTGGGCTCAACTTTATCTTTGAGACTGACATCGGAATTAGATTGGAGTTAATTGATAATAACGATGAGATTATTTACTTAGATTCAAATACAGACCCGTTTGAGGATACGATCGATAGTTTCACAAATCCGGTTCTGCAACAAACGATTGATTCGGTGATTGGGTCTGCCAATTATGATATTGGACATTTGTTCAGTGGGACTGGTGGAGGAGGTAATGCTGGAGCAATTGGCTCTGTTTGCAACAGCGCTTCTAAGGGCAGTGCTTGGTCAGCATCCGGAAGTCCCAGGGGTAACTCATTTGTAAATCTTGTCGCTCACGAGATGGGGCACCAGATCGGAGCCAACCATACGTTTTCTTTTAGTAGTGAGGGTACGGGTGTCAATGTAGAGCCTGCCAGTGGAAGCACAATTATGAGCTATGCGGGGACAGGCTCAGATGACATGGCTTTCTACGCTGATAATTATTATCACAAAGTCAGTATTGCTCAAAGCTTAGCCTATCTCAAGTCACAATCATGTGATGTTTCAACCCCGAATGAAAATAATGTTCCTACGATAGAACCTCTGGCTGATTATACGATTCCAGTTGGCACACCCTTTGTGCTTTCAGGGTCAGCGAGTGATGTCGATACATCTGATACCTTGAGTTATACCTGGGAGCAGGTAGACGACGGAGTGGTTCCATCCGATACATTTGGATCTTTGAATACCCAGGGTGCAAATTTTCGATCTCTGCTACCGAGTAGCAATCCAGAGCGGTACATGCCTCTTCTATCAAGCGTTCTCTCTGGAAACCTAACATTGGACGACCCTTACATTGGTTCCCCATGGGAAACTTTGTCCTTAGTGCCCCGCGAGTTTAACTTCGCCTTCACGGTCCGAGATAATGCTATTGGAGGTGGAGGTGTTGCTTATGATGAAATGAGGGTTACCGTTGTAGACAACGATGATAATGATGATACTTTAGGTGCTTTCAGGGTTACCTCCCAGGCCCTAGGAAATGTATATATTGCTGACTCCCCTAGAATGGTAACTTGGGATGTGGCGGGGACAGATCAGGCTCCTATATCCGTATCTAGTGTTGACATCACAATGTCCACAGACGGGGGACTGACGTACCCGTATGTGCTTGCTGAAAGCGTTGCAAATGACGGGAGTCACGAAGTTATAATTCCTGACGTTGTTACCGATACGGCGCGGATTCGGGTGGCCTCTGTTGGCAATATTTTTTATGCAATCAACAGCCAAAATTTTGGTACTACTCGAGATGATATAGTCCTTACTGTCAATCAGCTTGATTTTAGTGTCTGTCAAAATGATAGCGTAACGTCCTCAATTATCTACGAGACCGCGACCAAGTACACTGACACTGCGGTATTTGCGGCAGAGAATGGTCCTGCCGGTTTGTCGGTTGCCTTCGATCCGACAAGTGCCACTTCAACAAATACCTCTGTTGAGGTTACGTTCTCTGCGGCTAGTGATTTACCGGCGGGTACTTATCCTGTGGATGTCGTAGCGACGTCTCCCCAAAGAACACAGCAGGTTACATACAACATAAAGAATTTCTCCCCAGATTTTGAGGTGCTTAATTTATCGGCTCCCGCTGAC
>Ga0115013_10000747_pt1 | contig 19311 bp, 16 predicted proteins | sample SouAtlMetagenome_2_FD_88686 | JGI IMG/M metagenome (GOLD analysis project Ga0115013, IMG submission 88686) | Marine eukaryotic phytoplankton communities from Atlantic Ocean - South Atlantic ANT15 Metagenome | ecosystem: Environmental > Aquatic > Marine > Oceanic | place: South Atlantic Ocean...
CCACTCGCAAGTTCTGCCAAAAAAGACTCGTCCAAAGAGGCTTGATATCATACAGATCTCCGCAATTCTCGGTTAGTTGCCAACCAAGCCCTTCCTTGCAACTTCTTATTGTGGACTACGGTGGACTTGCTTTCTATTTCTTTTTCGAACGGATGTGCAAGTTCTTCGGAAGACGATATCGAGACAAAAAAATTGTCGCTGCCGAAAAGTAACATACCTTACACACTCGGTCGATTTTCTAAGTAACTTTCGTAAACGCTTAACGTTCGGGTGATATTCTTATTTAAGTCTTACTTGGCATCGCCGATGAGCGCGCGTGATACATAATTTAAAGGCGTTAACCAAGCGTGCATCACTCGAAATTCCATTCGTGCGTCCAATCCAAAAGTAGGGCGACTAGTCGAAAAGCACATTTTAAGAGCGTTGGATAAGACCCGTACGAATAAAGAAGTCACCATCAGATGCCAGTAGCATCTCTCTCTCTCCCCACAACCACATTTGCCACTGCCATTGGATTGACTTTTTGCACCTTCGTCCTATCATTTGCAACACTTTGAGAATGCAGGCGCAATTGCCACTTTTGGGGGGTTGCCAGCCTCCCTTGCCCTCCCCTCTGGCCACTCCCCATGGGTGCACCCAAAGGAGCACCCCATCTCCCCAGGATATTGGCTGTGTGGGATGGGAAATGAAAAATCACCACAGGAGCAAAATCATCCACATCAATGTCACCAAAAAAATTGTAGGAATCCAGACAAGGAAAAGACAATTGGCATGGCACATGGTGAGAATTTTGAATGTAGGCGTTTGCTTGCCATGCTTGGTTGCATTGAATGCCCTAAGATATATTAAAGAAAAATCCAATGCCAAAATCTACTAACAAGTATGACTGGTGAAAATGATTAATTTTGATAGAAAAATTGATCCATCATCAGCTTGTGTGAACGATTAATTTTCATGAAAAAATTGATCCATTACTAGTATCATGCTTGTGAGATTTCAAATCGGAAATGCGTTGCTTATTATGCTGCTTTAATCTTTCTCCGATACTGATCCATTTGATTTCTCAGAACTGTTCGGTAAAATCTCGCTTCCATTCTCTTCAGCTATATCGCCATTTTCTGAGGTACCTTTCCCGTTCTCCACCACATTTGCTATAGTGCCCGTTGGAGACTCAGCATTCTCGCACCCAGTAGACTTAGACTGTGCATCGACCTCTTCTGTTGAATGAGAGGGGACATCTTGACCTTGCACTGGCGCTGTCATTTTATTGTCAGTAGAATCATCAATCTTAGTCAATGATTCTCCTTCCGAATTCGATATTTCTTCCGTTGCAGCATTTTCCTTTACTGCTCTTGGAAACTCATAATCCATCCTCCGCTCCAAGACGTTAATCGCTGTAAAATCCCAAGGCAGGACTCCGGGAAGTCCATTCAACAATTTCGTTGTATGCGCGACTTCTAAAAGCAATCTGTGTTTCCCGGCATCCGTCGAAGGAAACGAGAAAGCAGCTGTTGAATCTGCAGCGACAAAAAGCGTTGGAATTTGCTCGTCAAGATGGGCAAATATTCGCGAAAAAACATCTTGGAGATGGTCAGGCGGAAGAAGTGCATTTAAAACGTGATGCAGCTTTCTTGTACTGCTTGAAATACCATCGAGGAAGACGAAACACTGCAAATTTTCTTGACTATCTTTGGGAACGTCACTTTTGGCTCTTTCGTCGAAGTCAATACTTGCAATTCGGGGAGCCAATCCATGCTCAACGATACCGCCGATGATGGAAACAAATTTGTTGAGAACTTTCTCGTTGTGATCTTTGTATTCGTTTTTGATGTTGTCTAAATCTGTAAGGAGAGTGTGTTGCTTCGGAGGAAGCTGGGCCATGAGAGCCGCACGAATATGAGGCAATAGCGACATTAACATACCGAGACATTGTGTAACATATGAGAGATGCTTTGCGTTGATTGATTTAAGCCTGGCAGCAGAGTGAATAGCTCCTGCACCTAAGACGAGATTTGTAGTTCGTGCATTGAACAATCGCATCAATTCAACAACTTTGGCCACTGCATTTGTCGCAAGGGACTGCTGAAAGTAGGCAGCGGATGACAAATTAGTCATTATCATTTCTACTAAAAGTAGGCAGGACCAAACAACCTTATAATGTACACTTTCAACAACAGCAACTGGTTTCTTATCTTGATTCGCGTGACTATTAACACCATTTTCTTGGGTGTTGCGTAAGGGAGTTGAGACTGTAGCGAGACCTGTACATAATCTCGTTAGAGCTGCCTGTCTCTGAGATGAAACCTTTGGGAGAAAAAATTGGGGAAAAAGAGTGTCAATGGCATTAGATCTGAGTAAGTGGAATATGCATTTTAAGCATCGGAAACTTACCTCGCACTGTGACCACCGTTCAGAGTCTAGGGCAGCAACCAATGCTGACATATTTGATTCGTGTGTTCGATCCAAAAAGGCTTTTGCTTGACCCACCAATGTAGATCGAAGGCTAACTGCTCTAGTTTGGTTACAATAGCCCTCCATTGTCGTCGTAAAAGATATACAAGTATCCCATAGTTGTTTCATTTCCGTGAGCGAGATCACAGAATGGGCTTCCTTCCGCAGCCGCAAAAGTTCTGCAATTTGTTTGGTCGCCAATTCTGATCCTTGAGTGACGGCTTCTTTTGTCCATCGTTGTTGTTGACAATCGGATTGCTCTCCAAAAATCTTCTCAGACGCACAATATTCGTCTACCCGATTGGCCATGGTCATTATTGATTGGATTTCTTCAATTAACAATTGCAAGCAGTTGTAGAAGGCTGGGTAGGACATGCCAGTCACGCCTCCTGTAGCTCTGTTGTTTGTTGTCGACGATGATTCCATAAATTCAGCAATGGTGGTTCTCACCGTCATTCGAATCATTTGCTGCAGTCGACGTTGGTAGAGCTCTGAAGTTTTGTCAAGAGCGTTGCATAGTTGCAAGCCTTCTACTGTTTCCTTTACGCGAGCTCCTTCATTGGGTTTCCAATTGAAAAATATTTCGACAAGCTCTTCGGACAAATTTTGCACCACTAACGACTCATATTGCGTGAAATGATTTCCGCAGGTCGACAGAGATGTTAATAATTGAAGCTCTAATGTAACGGCACTATTGCTTTCGTCCTCTTCAATGGTTTCGCTGTGGTCATTACCGCCTTCAACAACATCAGAACTCGCACCCTGTAACAGTTTGCGCCCATGTTGGATTTGTTGTGCAGCTCCCAGGTAATCGTTAGCAGAGAGCAATCCCCCAATTGAAGCCTTGCATCGTACCAGTTCCATAGATCCGTCCAATAGATCAATAAGTATCTCGTAATCTTGTCTTTTGTGATCGGAGATATCCTTAGTTTGTCTGTACACAGACAAGGCCTGTTGCATTGCAGTCCGCAAATGTTGCACCTGTTCTAGTAAATCTTGGATACTAGATTGCAAGTGCCGAAAGCGTGTTGTTTCTTGGAAAAATGCGGCGGATTTTTGTCTCACTTGCTCCTGTAGGGCTAGTTCGACCCGATCTAAATGTCTTGCCAAAAAGTCCTGGTCTCGCACGGGCACCAATTCATTCGTTGGTTGGTACAAGGAGTTTTTCGGCTCGGGTGCGGATTGTCCGGTGGAAGTAGGAGACTCATTGGAAACATCTGTGTCGGCACTCTCGTTGCTTTGACGCATTAATAGCTCAGCAAACGTCCTTGCATCGGTTAAATCAAAATCGGTATCGAAGAAGAGAGAAGGTATGTCTTCCAGTTGCTCGTTAAGTTTTTCTTCATCGACGACGTCTTCGTCTACAAGGGTGCGCGTATTCAATGACTGTGCGACGAGTGTGTGTGCTAAAATGCCGCAATCTTCAAGATACGTTTGCAAGTCTTGCAATTCTAGATTGGCCAATTCGGCAGGTACGTTTTCCCGCATCATATAAGAAGGGCTTGTCTCGTCTTCGTCTTCATTTTGGTAGTAATATTCCAAAAATAAAGATTCGTCCGCGTCGCCACCTAAATACTGCCGAGAGAGTTCTTCCAAATAGAAGTTCAGTGTCTCGATTTGCTCTGTCACTTGTGCAAGTGTATGTTCAAATGTATGGACAGCGCCGGAAAACATTCCTGGAGATTCGATTTGCTGTTCGGAAGGACGATTCGAAGTGTTTATCGTTTGCTGATTTGATATTGATTGATTATATCGTTCTTTTCCTTCTCCTTTCTCATAGGTTATCCCGTGTGTTGACCCTGTTGTCGACGCAGCATGGGAGGTTGAAGACGACGTTCCGCCACCCGACCGGGGATTGGCAACAACACCAAGCAGGTTAAATCCATCTAATTGAAATCCTTCGTCCATCATTGCATCAAGACATTCTTTGGCCTCACTCATGGCAAGTTCTCGCTGCTCTTTACTTGGGAGATCGAAAGCAGATTTCATGCTTCGGTTATCGGCATTGACAACCGAATCGGCAGCAACCTTATAGTTTGGGGAGTGCGACGTCATTGCGAAACTCTGTAGGCATGCGTGTACTCTGTAGTTTGTATGCTTTAACTTGTCGAGTGCAATAATGGCTCGATCTACTTCACGGGAACCTCAGGGGTATTCGATGCAACTGGGAGAGACTGCCGTCCACAGTGACGATGATGAACACCGATTTAAGATGAATCAAAAATTTTTTAATGATGACCTATTTTTGTATTTCGTGTACTGGTAGAGTTTCTACGCAACGGTTAATCTTACGAAATCCGAAGAATTTTCGCACATTTCTGCTCTAAAAATTGCAGGATTGCAATGATGTGTGTTTCACCGTCACATTATTGTCCAATCCAATGTTGTCGCTTCTTTCTGTTACTCTAATTATATTCAGTTTCTTGTTGAATTGTTCATCGTCACTGCAGTCATTGTATTCAGAAGCTCGACAAGTTAGGACGCTCCAAGGACACGACCAGGCGCTGCCGCTGTACAAAGAGATCCTACGTTTGAATCCAAACGATGTGACGGCGGCAACGAGAATTGCCGCAGACAAGAGAAGTCCTCAACGCCACGAAAGATTTGGCAACAACGGAGACCGAATTCAACACCAGCGTTTCACTAAATTATTGAGATCATTTGATTTCGATTGCAATTCTGTTGTCGACTTGGTCTTCGCGAATGACGCAACCAAGGCTACCAAAGCCAAGAAATCATCTTCACCATTGTTTTTGCAACCCTTGCGAGCAGGGAAGCGGCCACCTCTCTGTCCCACGACCCCATTAGGCGCCTGCATCCACTTATTCCTACTTGCAGTTTGTCTTCCCACAAATGTTTGCGTCGACCTCCTAGGCAACGAGTTTGTAGAACTAATTGAGACTCTGGGTATTGCCTACCAAAGCAACAATTTGCTGGTCCCCTATGTTCATATTTTCCCAGTATCCGTTTGTGATAAGACGTTGTATTTAGCGACCGACTTGCATCCAAATGTGCTTTCTCTTACAAGCTTTGGCAACAGCAAAGATCGTAATTCTGGTGATGAATGTACGTTAGAAGATAGTGGTGCCGTCATGTATATAGGACCAGATTCGTTGTGAGTACAATTGAAAACAGGAGATGTGTTAATTTTTTTAAAAATGTTAGCTACTCTCTAATTGCATTGTCCTATATGTTCTTGGCCACAGGGCTCTCATAGACCATTGGTCGTGTCACCAGCACGTCAACGAGGCCGATAGTATTGTTGACATCGGATGTGGTTCCGGAATTCAAGCATTGAGCCTTGCTCTACGATCTTCGGGAAAAGCAAAAGTCAAATGCGTCGATATAAACAAAAGAGCATTAAGATTCACCAAATTCAATTTCGAATGTAATGATTTCGAAGCACCATCACTCATTCTAGGGAACATAAATAGTCCATCTGGAAGGATTTTCGAATCAGAAAGTACACCAAAATCGTGGAAGGAACTCTTGAGGAATTCGGCGACGTACGTAGTGTGCAATCCACCCTTTTTGCCCGTTCCTGATAAAGATGATGTAATATCATCTCGATATGGCTTGTTTTCCAGCGGTGGCTCTAACGGTGAGGATGTTCTCAAGAGTATAATTCGGCTAGCACCCGCCCTTCTAGATCGCTACGATCCTTCCGCAACCATAGCAATTGTATCAGAATTTATGAATCCAAATGTGGATTTCGAACTTCGACTGTCGTCCTGGTGGAGTGATTCTACTCCTGCTAAAGCATTACTTTTAACGAACAAAGAGGCTCTAGATGCAAGCACGTATGCACAGCGTCGTGCTGATAGCATGGAAGAATTATCGAAATGGGAACACCATCTTCAGCAGGAAGGGATCAAATCAATTTCGCCTGGACTATTGTTTCTGAAATACGACTCGTTCATTGGCGATACCAAGTCAGAGAAAACCAAACGTGCGAGTCGTGATACTCCTTTCGTGGATCTAACACAGCACTTCGTGCCGAAAACGTCTGAAGGGTCTATTTGGACACCAACAAACCTCCATGCCCGCAATTTTACTCGTTACCATATCGAGAAATTTTAATTTCAACAAACGACAGCTTGCATCGTCGGACATTGATGAAGTTCGTTGGCAAAGATTTGTAGAAAGATTAACATCTAGCTGATCTTACAGATCGCTGATTTCCGAAACACTTGGTTCCTCTTCACCATCAACGGTCGTAGAGCCCCCGGTTGCGTTTACCCTAAAGGATTGATTGAATTCCAAAACTCGTATTGGGGGATTCGAATCATGAGGCGCCGAACTTTTGCCACCACCTAAACCATCCGACCGCTCGTTGGTGTTGGCATCGTCTTCAGGTGCACAATAATCATCGCCATAGATTTTTGCCCGCACCTCTTCGATTTCTTCAGGATCGCCGGCTTTGGACATTGCAACCCGGAGAACAACAATATATGAGTCTTCAGGGTACATGATTTGTAACATTTGGACCCGAGGCCGGACATAAATAGCACAGTTGAAAGCCCCCAAGAGAGGATAGAAGATCACTGTCATCGTCTGAAAGGTATAAAATAAACCATCGTTGCTATCATCATTTCCTGAGATGAATATTAATACCGTGTACCAGAAGTAAGAGCTGACATACGAAACCGTATAGAATAAGCATTGTGCCGAAATAGCATTCAATTTCTGCACCATTACTTGCTTTTCAAAATTATTAGCACCGCCATCACCCAAACTACTGCCGCTAACATTTGAAGTTTGGTTGTTGTCATTTGTCACAGCACCAACATTTTCGTCGTTCTTCTTTCGGAAATTCCCAACTTGAATCCGAACGACTATTGTTATCAACAAAGTAATTGTACCACTCAAGAGTAGAGTCCATCGGAAAATGTTGTTCATGACTTGCCATGTGGTATCTTTGACTGGACTATGCGATCCATAGGTAGTACAAAGGTCTACATTCGGGTTAAATTCAATGGATTCCAAGGTCGCTGCAGTTCCGGCGAAAACTGCCGGAACAACCAAGCAAACGATGTTTGCTATTATTTCTGCCTTCGAACCGAAACCTCCTGCATCTGCGGATTCAATTGAAGATTCGGCAGAAGAATTGTCTGATGCTGAGTTATCGCTTCTCAGTGTTGTTTTCAATTGTCGTTCGCTGTTTGTGTCTTTCTTCTTCTTGCTCTTTCTTTTATTGAAGCCTTGTATTGTTTGAACACTAAAGTAAAAATAGAATGAAATCGCGGTGTGATACATTGATACCATCAATGAACCAAATATCAAAAAGAATCCAACAGTCGTGCAGGTCCCTGAGTTCCCGATTGCCCAATAGGCCCCAGGGTCATCTTTTGGAGTAAGCAATGGGTGCAGCCCGAAGAAAATTGAATTCACCAATAATGCAGTATTTAGCATAAAGATATAACGTTGATATGTCGAATCTAATTTCGGAACTGATATTCGTACAACGACAATTGTAGCGAAAACCGACAAAAGGGAGGTTGCTATCTGTATGCAAAAGAGAGGGGCATACTGGGCGATGGTCGATGACAAGTTTCTACTTTCTTCGATGCCTTCATACGCATCATTCCACAATGTTCGAGCCATCATTGTGGTATCTGAAATGTCGATCAACAGTTGATCTTGATGTTAATGGAAATGAAGAGTCCCAAAACTTTTCCAAAGGAATGTTGAAGGGATGTATGAAAATTCTGAACGTTGGACGTTACTCTTAACTCCGAAGCCGTTTGTCATTATAACTCATAGTGGGCGCGGCGAAAAGTAGGCGGTTTTACGTGATTGCCAAAGACAAGAGACATAATTAAAATAAGCCCTGCGAATCCGAATAACCACTTGACTTTGGCTGACTCATTGGACTAGAGTGGGCTCACCTGAAACAAAAAATCTGATGGACCGCCCTACACCATCGGGAACCATAGATTAGAGAGTGACATTCCGAACAGACAACAAAAAGAGGATTTGAACAAACAACAATGAACCATCTCACCAGACGTTTTGCGTCGTCTGGTGCTCACACTATACAAAAATTGAAGTTACAAGCTACCGCAAATAGTGGCACAATAGCTACACTTCGCTTCCCCACGTCAGCAGAAGAGAAGAATCGGAATCAACACCGACATTTTAGCTCAATAATATCCAACTATGGTGGTTCTCCCATTTCTAGTGTAGGAGCAGAACTTCCCGTAGTAACATCGATGCTCTCCTCTTTATCGATGAGAAGACCGCTTTCAACGAATACAGCGACGGAAAACAGCGATGACAAAAATACCAACGACTCGCAAGAAGAAGATAAACAGCAACAAATTCTGTCACCAACATCTCCAACCGTGTTCACAGATAATGAATCTGGCGAGAAATACGGAGTCATTTTAGATACCCGAAAACTTCCTAGATTAAAGCCAAGCATTGTCAGAAAACGATTAGATAATTGTAGAACTTATGTTGGGAGAGAGAAGTCTATCAGGCAGTCACCATGGAAACTGAATCGGATTTGTCAACTAGCTGCAGGGCTCACGTTGGAAGAAGCTCTCACGCAGTTAAAATTTTGTGACTTGAAGAATGCTGATTTGGTAGCCAAAGTTCTCAAACGAACCAGCAACCTGGCGGATATTCGGGATGGTCTACAGATATCTCAGTTGGAGGTTAAAGAGTGTTTCTCAACAAAATCGCTCATGTTGCGACGCATCAAGACGATGGGCCGAGGCCGGTGAGTAAAAATGATTCTGGATGAATATTATGTTTAATGAGAAGCCGTGACATGAAATTCTATCTACTATTACCCATTGCATTCAACAGATCCCGATCTCATAATTTGTCTCTGTCTTTTGAATTGCATCTACACGAATTACACGAAAACAGCCATGGCATTATGCACCATAAATTTTCACACATTCGAGTCGTATTGAGAGAAATCGACTTTCCCCTCAAAATTTATCAATCAAAATCGTTGAATCAAAAGAAGAAATGGTTGTATCACCAACAGCGTGCCGAAAACGATCACCGAGCCGCGATGGCCAAACGCGAAGAAATAAAGCGACTCGAGAAGCAGCAAGAGATCCAACTACAAGAACGAAAGGCGGCAGCAAGCAAGCTGTAATGATACTATAAGTAAAAATTCCAGAAAAACTTTTTTGTTTCTGCATTGTTGTACATTGCTTTTCACCATTGAAATGTGTAGAAACGCCCCATGGTGGTGGTGTGTTTGCCCTGAGGCACAACAAAAGCAAATGGCTTTGGGGCCCATCCATCCCCTCAAGAAAAACACACAGAAAAAAATATTGATCCCATGCATTGTGCTTCAAAACAAACTTGGCTATGAAAAAGTTAAAAGTGTTTGCAGTGAGTGTTGTTTTGGCACACATTTTTTATGTGTGGCGGTATATGTTCAATATGTTGAATGATTATGTATGAGTCTTGAAATAAGACTAGTTCAGTACATTGAACTTCAGCTGATTTGGATACGCAGTTGAGAAATTTCAGCCGTTCCTACTGTGTGTCAGTAAGAATTTCTTTCCGTCTTTCTACTCGGTTTCGAGTTGATAACAGCACATGTCACTCGCTTCACGTTTTCTCGTTGAGCGACCCCACCCCCTAACTTACACACATCACGTGCTCTCTTCCCCTAGTATATAACTAATCAATAACGATGAAGTTTGCATTATCACTCCTTGCCTTGGCCGCTAGCGCCTCGGCATTTGCTCCTAACACTAACAGCTTCAGAAACACTGCATTGCGCATGGCGGAAGAGGCTCCTGCAGAGGCTGTCGAAGCCCCAGCCGAAGAGGAAGCTGCAGAGGAAGAACCAGCTGTGGAAGAACCTGCAGCCCCCGTTTCGCAAAAGGTCCCATGTGTTGGTGCATCTCCTTTAGGGAAAGGCAAAACATTTTTCTTCGGAGAGTTCGTCTGGGATACTATCACACAAGACTGGGGATCAGCTGAGACCGGAAAGTTCATCCGAGCGGCAGAGCTCAAGCACGGAAGGGCAGCCATGCTCGGAACCGTTGGATACTTCTTCCATGAGGTTGGATGGACATTTGATAAAATTTCTGTTCACGAATATCTTTCTGTAACGCAGGATATTAAGTTCGCTGATCTCGCCGCGATGGGTCCTGTTGCCGCCATGAAATCTCTTCCCGTTGAATCTTGGGGACAAATGTTCGGTGCCTGCGCACTTGTCGAAATCTATGAATTGACCCATTCCAACGGTAAGCTTGCATATGATGAAACCGTTGCTCCCGGACTTCAAGCTGGAGGCCTAACCGGAGATTTGGGATGGAATCCTCTACAAATCAATATTGATGACCGTCGCCGAACTGTTGAATTGCAAAATGGGCGCGCTGCCATGTTTGCTATTTCTGCATGGATCGCCGCTGAAACCGTCCCTGGATCGATGCCGTTGCCTCTTTTCTGGCCCAAACCATAGATTTCATAACTTGGACTTCTTTTGTTGAAGAATCAATCAGCACTCAAGTTCTATAGAAATATGGATAGTTGCTACCGTCGTAATTCACGACGAGCATGTTATTAATATAACTTATTTTCTTTTTTCCAACTAAACTTGAATATTGTCGTGGCATTTCATTCACCTTTTGATGTAGAATTTGTAATGCAGCGAATAGTTGGGTTCGACATATATGTTGGTATTGAATTCTTTCTAGTGGTAAATGTGCTACACTCACTTCAATTGGAGTTCGCATTCTGATGCAATAATAGAACGAATACTAAAATTCATGGTATAAAAGGAAGTAATAAGTATTGATAGTAGTTCGAACCACAGGAGACCCAAGGATAGAATCACGTGCGCCTCTTTCTAATATTTTTATTTTCAAAAGCTTTTGACGCAGTCACCGAAGAAACAACATTAGACTCTTTACCGCTCTCACCATACGCTTTTACCTTTGGCCCAGATAAGAATAAACTTTCTTTTGCAACTCCATCCTCCAACACCATCGTCTCTTCAATAGCGGCACCGTCTAATGAAGTTTCATCCTCTGTTGTCGAGGACGAAGAATTGACGTTGCCTGCCGAAAGGGATGACATAATAGTCCAAACAATACCACAAGCAATCAAAAAGGGGATCTCTGATGATAATAGAAAATAATCACGAAGAAAAAATTTGAATGCTTAAACAATTCTAAAGTACTTGCATGACCGACAAGTGGTATGCGTGGCAGCGCGCTTTCAATGCCAAATGCTTCCCCCTCTCGGGGAAGCATGCAGTGGCCCAGCAACATCATTATGATCTCGAAATACCGCTATGTGATCACAACAAAATCAGAAATCTCGGAGAGATTCTGTCATATGAATTGTTGCTGCCAAACGGTTGTTGTTGGGGTCATGTTTTGAAACACGGCCCAAGCTCCCGCTCAGGCAATCCCCAACCCATCCTCTAATATCTTGAAAGGTGTAAGCGATCTGTCTGTAGTCAATTGGAGGACTCTCGTGCCTTTAGTGCGTCTCCGATGATTGGACGACGAAAGGCGAAGCTTCACAAAATAATTTCTATTTCATACAAGTTACCTCTCTGGCATACCGATTTGTGGAGACCTTATTTCTTCCCTCCACTGGTTGCAGTGCTTGGCTCCATCGACGACGTTGCTGTCGACCAGGACAGGATAGCATTCCACACTAGGCCGAAGGCTGCAGTGAAAGTAACATGAAAATCAACAGGGATGTAGTTGAATTGCACAAATTGCACTGGAAGCCAGAAGCCCCAATTGCGCAGCAAAGTCGATGGAATCTTACCCGCCACCTCTGTAAACAGTTCCTTCTGCCTCTCTTTCGCTTCGTCCGATCCAAATCCTTCTTCGGCTTCCCAACCCGCTCTCAAAAATGGCACAATCGCCAGAAAGACAGGATAATAGCAGAAGCTGATGAAGATGAACTGATTAAGAAGCAGGCGCACGACAGGATCTTCAAATGTGACGTTCAGCCATGCGAACAAAAAGTGCTGCACGCCACCCGTGTATAGAGCACCGAATGCCACGAACGCCTGCGTTCGGACGACGTCCCAGTCAGCAGGAGGAAAACTCTTTTCTTCACTCTCAGACAGCAGACTTTGCGCGATCACGTCGCCGGCAAATGCGAGCGCCCCGCCCGTCGCAACGTGCTGAAGTAGGAGGGGATCGGTGAATTGCTCGATCAGAGTAGCGGAAGTTGCTCCCAGCGCCACGAGATCGGTACTCCTTGCATCACGCCGATGCAGACACGTACCAAGCTTTCGCGTATCAACATGACGGACCGGAATGATCGCCAACGAATGACGCGGCGTCGAAGGAGCGACGAATCCCGACAGCGCATGCGGAAGTATGAGGAGGAGCAATGTGTTGGCTTGTAATCGTCTCATCGTCTATCTTCTAACGTTTGAGTTACGCTACGGTGGGAGAGTCAAGGTCGATTCTGCTGTGAATTGTTGTAAGAATCGTTCCTAACGGGTGTTTTGGTTTTTCAAGAAAATAATATGAAAACCGCGCTATGGCCACGTAAACATACATATTATAATGATCTATATTGGGTACGCTCATAGATCAAGGTTCAATTTCTCCCGCACCAACGTCACTCCTGATGCCCTTCAGGCACTTTGACGCCATTCAAAGGTGAAGAAAAAGACCTCTTGCCGAAAGTACAGAAATTGTCACCAAATTATTGAATTTTCACGTCAATCTGTCAGTCCACGCGATCTTCTTCACTCGTGTTCCCCTTTTCAATGACAAACTTCTTGAAACGGACTTTCACCATTCGATCATAGGTGTAGAACAACATTTAGTCAGCTCAACTTGAATAGGCTACAATTTTCTTTACCTCTTTAACTGCAACAACATGCTACGGGTCGGAAATCTCGTAAGTAAAAGCAGTCGGCTTCAAAAACTAGCGGCTCGTCCGCTGGCGGCTGCATCCAAACCGTCACATGCTACCGTAGCTACGGCTCAACGTCGTGAGATGTGCGGTCTTGTTGCTGCCATAGATGATATTTGGACCGTTCGACCCGCAGGAACCCAGCGTGGTGCGATTCCTATTTTAGACGATCGCGAAGCGCTGCGCCAAACTACTCGAATTTTGGACCATCGTGGTCCAGACGGTTACGAGATCAGCACAGGAACGGTTGGAGCTGAAGAGTCGGCAAATCATGCTCGCTGGTCCATGGGACACACTCGCCTAGCGATTGTTGACCCATCAAATCGATTTGCCGATATGCCATTCAATTTAAAATTCCGAACCGGTGCCGAAGGATCCGAAAAAATCGTCCATCTCGCGGCCAATGGAGAAATCTACAACCATGAAGACATCTACAAGAAAATGGTTGGCAATGATGGATGGGATCACGACAGAATTTCTGGATCAGATTGTGAGGTTATAGCTCATGCATTTGCGAAATATGGCGGTCCCAAGACTGCGGCCATGTTGGATGGTATGTTCGGATTCGTTGCTTTCGAAGAAGATGTACAGACCGGCAAGATTACTGCATTTGCCGCTCGCGATCCCGTCGGAATCAAGCCTTTGTACTATGGACGAACCAAGAGCAGTGACGGAGCAGGTGCTTATGTCTTTTCCAGTGAGCTCAAAGCACTCGTTGGACACGCAGATCCCGGAACTGTGGTTGCCATTCCTCCTGGGCATTATTGGACGCCAGAAGAAGGTTTGGTTTGTTATTACAATCCTGAGTGGTTACGTGACGACAACTACGCCCCGTGGGAAGATCCTTCTCATTCTATTACTGATGATGAAATTCGAGAGGCTTTTACCAAAGCTGTCAAGAAGCGAATGATGGCCGACGTAGATTACGGATTTTTCCTCTCCGGCGGTGTTGACTCGTGCATTGTCAGTCATGACCTTCTTCCGTTGTATCGACAGGAACGTGAAAAACTAGGAGACGATCGCCCTATCCCTACCTATACAGTAGGCATGGAAAATTCTCCAGATGTTATGGCGGCTCGTGCCATGGTTGAAGCACTTGGAGGCTCGAAGAACATCACACATAACGTTCGCGCCTTCACACCTGATGAGGTTTTTGACCTAATTCCTAAGATCATCTATCACATGGAAACTTATGAGGCAGAACTTATCAGAAGTGCGATTCCAAACTGGCTTCTTGCAGAACGTGCTGCAGCAGACGTCAAAATGGTTCTTACAGGTGAAGGAGCTGATGAGCTTTTCGCGGGTTACTTGTACTTTCAAGATGCTCAAAACCCACAGCAAGTTCAGAACGAACTTCGTCGAATCTATGGTATGCTTGGAAATATCAATCTTCACCGTACTGACCGAATGACGATGGCGCACTCGCTTGAAGCTCGCGTTCCGTTCCTGGATACCGAATTCACTAAGTTAGTCATGAGTGTCAACCCTGAACGTAAGATGGTCGATCCAATTGCTGTCGCAAATAACACACGAGGAAGGGAAAAATCAATGCTAAGAGAATTATTCGAAGAGCCAAATGCAAATGGAGATTCGATTCCGAAACCTGTTTTGTGGAGAGCCAAGGCTATGCAATGCGAGGGTGTTGGAGAAGACTGGGTTTCCATCCTTCAACGTCGTGTCTCCTCTCTTGTATCCGATGCCGAAATGGACGAAGCCCACCTCACGTACCCTATTAATACCCCACAAACCAAAGAAGAATTATACTACCGCAGAATCTACGATGAAAACTTTAATGGCCTAGAACATGTTGTGAAGCTTTGGGAAGGTGGTGGCCGTGCCATGGGTGCTGAATGGAAAAGTGACATGTACACTCGAGAAGGCTTGAAAAATGTTGGTCTTTTGACTCATTCATTGCAACAGGCACGGGCATATTCCACGTCGACAAGACAAACACCTTTTTCTTCTCGTGGATTAAATATCAAGAGTACTGGAGGCAGAAGAAACTTTTCAACACTACCGGTGCAACAGTTTGAAGAAGAACCTTACGAATCCGCCAAAGCGAAGGGATTCGACGACTTCGAAGCCATGTTGACGTGTGGTGGAGATGATAGATCACTGATTCTAGATTCGTCCACTAATAAATACCACATCAAGCCCCAGCCAGTTGATCCGGCTCACGTATTTCGAGGAAGTTGTACCGGAAACCCGCCCACGCAGCGTGGTTACGATGCCGCAAAGAAGCTTTACGAAAAGCTTTCTGCGATGCCTGATGGAAGTCTTGATGCTGCCATCGAGGACGTCTTCGCTGACCAACGGAGCAGAATTTCCAAAATCCTTGAACTCGAGGAAGGAACAGAAGTGATCATTGTTCCATCTGGATCCGACGCGGAATACTTACCACTTGCCATTGCGAGAGCAATTAAAGGAGATGTCCCAATTTCAAACGGTGTTACTCAACTTCAAGAAATTGGGGCTGGCACTGCGCCAGCTTCAGTAGGGGAATACTTCTCGACGCATGCTCCCTTGAAAGGAAAGCTTGAAGAAGGCACCAAATATTTGTCGGGCTTTGATACTTTCGATGGTATAGCTGTTCCTGCCCGAGAAAAGAATGGTGACGTTATCAATGCCTCTCAGAAAATGGACGAATTTGTAGCCTCGACTATGGCCAAGGGATCCTATCCTATTGTCCATGGTGTCTTTGGAGGAAAGACCGGAGTACGCGACGAAACAATGCCTGGTAGTCTTGACGGTGGAGAGACATCTCTTGGTGTTGTTGATGCTTGCCAAGGAAGGTTCTCTTTGGATGAACTCCACGGATGGCTGAAGCAGGACTCAGTTGTTCTCTATACTTCTAGTAAATTTTATCAAGCACCGCCATTTTGCGGTGCTGTGATTATTCCACCCACAATTGCTGCCAAGCTTCGTGCCGCTCCAGCTCCAGGCCCTAAAGAAATGTTCTCGATTGATGGTCTTGGTGGATTTCTCACCGATAAAGAATTACCCGAATGCTTGGAGAGTTGGAAACCATTGCTCGCAAAGGATGACAGCGCAAATCTTGGGCTTGCTCTGAGGTGGGAAGCAGGATTGGCAGGCATGGAAGGTATGTTTTCAGCGAAACATTTGCAATTGCTTTTAGAAACTCTATATTCGATGTACTCACGATATGTTTTTCTCCTCAATTTGTCTTTACAGCTCTCGCTAGTATCCCAGATGGTCAACGAACCGAAGCCTACAAAGAATGGGCTGGTTCTGTCTCAAATATGGTCAACGAAAGATCTGAATTGGATGCTTGGTGTGTCGAAAGGAGTATCGTGAGCATTCGCGTGGCAAAAGGTGAGGGTTGGCTGAACATGAGCGAGCTCCGGGATTTGTATCGTTGGATGAGTATGGACGTTTCGAACTTGGTACCTGATGCTACTCCTGAAGAAAAGGATGCCCTTTCAAAGCCTGCGTATATTGGTCAACCAGTTGATGTCAGCGAGACTCATGCGATCGTTAGAATCGCGCTCGGTGTCGAGTCAATGCTTTCGTACTTCAACGACAAGGATGAGACATTGAAAGAGGACCAGGTTACTGTTTTGAAACTTGCAGCGATTGGAAAACATTTCGACACCTTGAAAAAGTCTGGAGTATAATGGCAATGAACACAAATGATTCGAACTATTAAATACAAAACACTATTCTACAAAAATATAACATAATAAAAGTCTGTGCAGATAAGCAAATTTTGTGGCAATTTTCGAATCAGCTAGTTTTAAGGTCGGTATTTCAGTCAATGTGGCTCTTCGTAGACCCGTTGTATTGCGGTGTAGATTGATAAAACTATTTTTGAATTTGAATGATGGGAGCTTGATGATTTTTTCTATTTCTAACCAAAGAGCAGCGTCGGATCTGGAATCATCGTTTTTTGGAGTTACCTGCAATCTTGCTCAATATCATGCTCCAGAGCATACCCATCAAGCATGCGAATGGAATTTGCCATTTTTCAGCAACAACACCGAAGAGAATCATCTGAGTAGGAATCCAAAACATAAGATTTCGTGTCCAGCAAGAAAAAAATTGACGTTTCATCCTATCAAGAGATTGGCTGGCAGATAGTCCTTGTATGAATCCGGTGAACGCACTTTGAACGCAACGAATAAAATGACAATGGCATCATCAAAGAAATAAATGTGAGAAAACGATTTGAATCGTAGCTAACTTTGTTATATAAAAGCCGATCTTACTCACAAAAATATCGGATAATATAGGAACTGAATACGATTTCAGAAGGACAAAAGAGAAATAAATTGGTAAGAACAAAAGTCGAATTTCGAACGCAAAAAAGCCTTCTTCAAGATAATGATTTTTGGAGTCATAAAATATCAGTACTCACTGGCACTATGATGAATTGATACATCGCAGTTTGTTCTATCGCTGCTGCAGCAGGAGTAAAAAAATCGGCTATAGTCTTCGAGGGAATAATCTTGGGCAATAGAGACTTAATAACGTTTCCTTGGCCTAACCGGATCACGATGGGGAACATATTGTGTTGAAAGAACCGATAACAAGAATCAAATACAGCAAAGGATAGGGCTCTTCGCTTGTCATACCCAGCTTTACTTTGGTCGGTAGAGGTTGATTGCGCCACTGCATCTCCAGCAACCGCGAGGACCGCTCCTGTGAGAACTTTGGTTATCAGCGGGTTCTCCACCAGTGAGTTTTGATATGGCTTGTATAACATACTGGAAAGGAACCAACCGGGATACTGAAGGAGCGCTATGACAGCCTTAATCTTCCAAACGGCGACGACGGCTAGTATCGATGCTATCACGAAGCGGCGGAATGGCGGCGACGCAAGGGATTTGCGTTCTAATCTTTGTATGCCTATGTTTCCGTGTGCAATGGTCATTTCCATCGATTTCTTAGATTGTTCTCTTTGCCGCGCTGTATATTCCTGAGATGCTGAGCTTGAGAGTGGCATGCGCTTGCTATGGGTCGAAGCCCATACTGTTGCCCTGGAGGAAGAAGGTCCTATGCGCAGGACCTTGGGTTTGTGAATTAGAGCATCTGTCTCTCGAACCGAACCATGCACCACAATCGTTGTCAATGCAATCGCATGCAAAATAAACATGGGTTCACAGGATAACTTCATTGTGAATAACTGGCGTTCAAGAATGGTTAGATGCAAGTCACTGCTTTGGTTTGTGTGTGATTCAAGTCGTAAGGGAAGAAAATTGACATGAAACAAATGCTTGTGTAAATATCCATACACACTACGATCGGAAATAGAATGTTTTTCTGTTGTGGAACAACCGCACCCAGACAAAGAATTGTCGATCAACGGATTGGAATGATCGTTTCTTCTTTTTTCTGGAACATTGAAACAGAATTTCATGCGAAAACAGCCGGAAACTACCAATAGAAAAACGAACAAGAGATGACGTTGAACCAACAAACGAATCGAATCCTCAACCAAGAAACGCGCGCGAAAGCGCGACATCAGTTGTTGTCAATCAATCAATCATCATGAAAATCTTCACCTCCGAGATCGAAGAAAAAATACCTATTACAACTCTTACCGTCGAGCATGCAAACAGCCAAAAAGGAAATGCGCAAGATTCTAAATCATTCTATGCAAGTGACAAAGAAAGGCCCCCGAAACATCTGAAACATTTTGGATGTACAAGACCATGCAAGTCAAAGCATGACTGGGAACTCTATCAGTGATGCACCCATTGAAAAGAGGGAATCTATTCCGGTCGTAAGAACCGGACCAAACGCTAAGTGCGAAGCAAAGATCATGTCTGATCAAAGGGAATTAAACTATTTCAATATCGCGAAAGCCAAGTTATTGGCAGAATCAAACTCTAACGATTCGAGGAATAGGGGTGATAGGGATTCCGGAATCCCGAAGGGATGCAAATTTTCTCCCGATGGCACCTGCCTGTTGACAGCAAGGGCAAACAAACTAGAACTCTACAATACTCCATTTGAAGAAGAGGACGA
>Ga0115013_10000749_pt1 | contig 19298 bp, 18 predicted proteins | sample SouAtlMetagenome_2_FD_88686 | JGI IMG/M metagenome (GOLD analysis project Ga0115013, IMG submission 88686) | Marine eukaryotic phytoplankton communities from Atlantic Ocean - South Atlantic ANT15 Metagenome | ecosystem: Environmental > Aquatic > Marine > Oceanic | place: South Atlantic Ocean...
ATGGCTGATTCGGGCTTAACGATAACTGAAGAAAATGCACACCGAGTAGGTGTAGCTATTGGTTCAGGCATCGGTGGGCTAGAGCAAATTGAACAAAACCACACCAAATTAATGAATAGTGGTCCTAAGCGCGTTTCTCCATTTTTTGTACCTTCCACTATCACCAACATGATTTCTGGCTTTTTGTCTATCATGGAAGGGCTTAAAGGGCCAAACCTAAACGTGGTGACGGCATGTACCACTGGTGTGCATAACATAGGTATTGCTGCGCGTACTATCGCGTATGACGATGCAGATGCCATGCTTGCAGGCGGTTCAGAAGCGTCTATTACCCCATTAGGTATTGCTGGTTTTGCTGCGGCACGTGCATTGTCTGCTCGAAACGACGATCCTCAAGGCGCTAGTCGCCCTTGGGATAAAGATCGTGACGGTTTCGTCATGGGCGAAGGCGCTGGTGTAGTAATGCTAGAAGAATACGAAGCGGCGAAGGCTCGTGGTGCAACCATTTACGCTGAACTTGTTGGTTTTGGTATGAGTGGCGACGCCTATCATATGACATCACCACCTGCTGACGGTGAAGGTGCGGCGGCTTCAATGAGTAACGCTATTCGCGATGCAAAAATTGAAAGCAGTGAAATTGGTTACGTTAATGCTCACGGAACATCAACACCAGCGGGTGATATTGCTGAAGTTGCAGCGGTTAAACGCGTGTTCAACGAACATGCGCACAACATGCTAGTGAGCTCTACTAAGTCGATGACTGGTCATTTACTTGGTGCAGCAGGCTCTGTAGAAGCTATTTTCACCATATTGGCACTACGTGACAAAATGGCACCGCCAACGATTAATTTGGATGAGCCAAGCGAAGGATGCGATTTAGACTTCGTAGCAAATAAAGCAAAAATGTTTACTTCAGACTATGCGCTGTGTAATTCATTTGGCTTTGGTGGTACTAACGGTTCGCTTATTTTCAAACGAATTTAAGCCCAAACAATCGTTTGGACACCCCTAGTTATTGATTAAAGGCAGCGCAAGCTGCCTTTCTTGTTTGCGCACAACAACTTGGTATACTGCACGGCAGACGTTAATTATTAGAGCTAGTTGTGAAAATAGTCGCAAACACCGACACCACATCGTCAACCCCTTCATCTTCCGATGCAATTGCCTTAAACGACAGGGCACTGAACTATGGTGATGGCGTTTTTACTACCATGTGCGTTAGCCATGGAAAAGTAGAGCTACTGTCTTTTCATCTTGCTAGGCTAAATCATGATGCCAAAGCGTTAGCCATTTCCCTCGACATGGCTGCACTGATACAGGCTATTGATGAGTATGTGAGTTCGCTTACTGCATCACTTGAACATCCCAACATTAAAAAGGTAATGAAGATCCATGTATCTTCAGGAGAGGGCGGTCGTGGATACGCACGAGATAGCCAAGCGCCGGCCATTGTTCGGTTCTCCACCCATGTGTATCCGGCACATTATTCTGACCTTGCCGCTAGTGGTTTAACCCTTATAAACGCGAAAACACCCCTGGCAATACAGCCTTTACTTGGTGGCATTAAACATATGAACCGGTTAGAGCAGGTATTGGTTAAGCGTGAAATTATTGCGGCCAATGCCGATGATGCCTTAGTGTTCGACACGCAAGGGCGCGTTATTGAGGCCAGTGCTGGTAACGTATTTTTTCAAACTGACAGCGGTTGGCACACGCCTAAGGTAAACAACTGCGGTGTAAATGGTGTTGTGCGTCAGTGTATATTAAGTATGTTGCAACCAAGCTCGTCAAAAGGCAGCGACATAAGCGATAACGCCTTGGTCGTTCACGAAGGCGAATACACTCTGGCTGATGTAGCCAATGCCAAGGCTCTAGTGATCACCAATGCCTTAATGGGCGTAATACCCGTTAATAACGTTGTGCTAAACAACGGAAAAACTGGCGATGAGTTAGCATTTGATGCGTCTCATGAAGGGGCAAAGACCCTCGCTAGGTTAGTATTAGATAAAATTCAGGAAGATCATGCGAATAGTTATTAGCATTGGGATAATGCTGGCGCTTGTAGTGGGTGCAATTACCTTTGGCGTTTTATATGTAAATGGGCAAGCTTCATCGCCCTTGTCGATTTCTCAACCCCAGCTTTATACGGTAGAAAAGGGCAGTAGCGGATATAAAGTGGTAAGGGATCTTCGGGCGCGGGATTTAATCGATAGCCCTGAATTAGCCACCAAGCTTTGGCTTAAATTCTTTGCGACCAATACCCATGTGAAATCGGGTACATACCGTTTAACACCTGGGCAATCATTGCGCGAAGTGTTTGCCACATTAAGCCGTGGCGAAGAGCATTATTTTGCGGTGAGCTTGGTAGAAGGGCTTACACTAAAAGAGTGGTTGGTTACGCTAAACGCGCAATCTGAGCTTATCAACGACGTCACCTTCGAGCAGGTTGAACAGACGATTAAAACCACAAGCCAGTTAAGCGAGGAAAAGGCAGCTTTAACGCCGTGGGTGAATGACGCTAGCAGCGCCGAAGGTTTATTTTTAGCCGACACGTATTTTTTTACCGCGAATACTGCGGCCAGTAGCATTTTAAAACGTGCCCACAAGGCTATGTTAGATTATGTTGAAACCCAGTGGCAGCAACGGCAAGCAGATTTGCCATTGAACTCACCGTACGACGCCCTAATATTGGCAAGTATTATTGAAAAAGAAACCGCGGTGAGCGCAGAGCGAACCAAAATTGCGGGCGTGTTTGTGAACCGCCTACGTAAGAATATGCGTTTACAAACGGATCCCACCGTAATTTACGGCATTGGTGATGCGTATGATGGTAATATTACCCGTAAGCACCTTCGAACGCCCACACCTTACAACACGTATACTATTAAAGGTTTGCCGCCCACGCCTATCGCGATGGCGGGTAAAGAAGCCGTTTGGGCCGCATTAAACCCGATGGAAACCGATGCTTTGTATTTTGTTGCGAGGGGTGATGGTAGCCACGAATTTTCGTCTTCGCTAGCTGCTCATAATGCGGCTGTGCGAAAATATCAGTTAAATAGAAAATAAAAAGTCCAACAACGAATAATTATGAACGGAAAGTTTATTGTAGTAGAGGGCCTTGAAGGGGCCGGAAAAAGTTCAGTGATTGGGCTTATAGTAAAGCAATTGCAAGATGCAGATATTGCGGTTGAGCAAACACGCGAGCCAGGCGGTACGCCTATGGCTGAGGCCATTCGCGAGTGCGTTAAACACGACTGGAACGAGACCGTAGCCGAAGAAACAGAACTACTGTTGATGTATGCGGCGCGAGTGCAGTTATTAACTAACCGTATTCTTCCAGCGTTAGATGCAGGGAAGTGGGTAGTCGGTGACAGGCACGATTTGTCTTCACAAGCCTATCAAGGCGGTGGTCGTGGCGTGAGTGCTGATACCATGAGTGCCATTAGCAAAATAGCACTTAACGGTTTTAAACCTAATTTAACCTTGTACCTAGACGTTGAGCCAGCCATCGGCTTAGAGCGCGCTAGGGGCAGGGGAGAGCTTGATCGTATTGAACAAGCAGGCTTGGCTTTTTTTGAGCGTACCCGTGAACGGTATTTAAGCCTAGCAGCACAAGATGACAGTATTGTAGTGATTAATGCCATGCAAGCTATGGAAGATGTGCATAAAGACGTGATCACAGCCGTGCAGGAGTATCTTTCTTAATGCAATCTGGGCAAATGCTACCTTGGTTCTCTGATACCTATAACGAATTGCTTGTACGCTATTTTAATAACAAGCTGCATCATGCGCTGTTATTTATTGGCGCTAAAGGTATTGGTAAAGCGAAGCTGGTTGCAGGGCTGTCGGACACCCTTTTGTGTAAAAAACCAACACCGCAAGGTGCGTGTAACGCATGCCAAAGCTGTCATTTGCGCCTTGCTGGCAATCACCCCGATTTTTACGTGCTAGAAAGCGAAAAGCAGTTGGGCGTGGATAAAATTCGAGAAGGTATTGCCAAGTTAAGTGGTACGGCGCAAATGGGTGGCAATAAGGTACTGGTGATCCCTGTGGCCGATAGCATGACAGAGGCCGCGGCTAACGCACTCTTGAAAACCTTAGAAGAGCCCACCAATAATACATACTTGCTGCTAATCACTGACAGCCTGAACAGAATAATGCCTACCATATTGAGCCGATGTGAAAAACATTCGCTGGGTTTGCCTGATGTGCAAAGTAGTTTGGCCTATTTACAGCAACAAGGCGTACAAGATGCCAGTGAAGCGTTATTAGAAGCCTATGGTTACGCGCCACTTCGTTTAGAAGCTGCACTTAATAGCGAAAGCGATTTTAATTATCGTACCTTCACTGACGGTATGGGCGCATTACTTGCTAGTTCAGGAAGTCAGCAGCTTTTAGCTCTTGCTAATAAATGGCAAAGTGATGCTGTTCAGGTAGCAACGTGGTGCCAACATATGGCCCATAAAGCGTATGTAGAACGCCAACAAGTGCAAGATTACGCGCGTTATCGCGCCTGCGTAGAGGCAGTTAAAACCTTACAGCACCCAGGGGTGAATAAATCCATGGTGTTGGTCAGTATTTTAAAACAATTTCAGCGCTAGGCCACGTTGTTAGTGGGTTAGCCGTAAAAAAGATAGGTATATTTTGTTCGTAGATTCACATTGTCATTTAGACAGATTAAAGCAATCGCCAGAAGAATTGGCAGAAACTCTAAACTTTGCGCGCACTCGCGGTGTAGAGCACTTTTTATGTGTGTGCGTATCGGTGAGCGATTACGACAGCATGTTAGAAACCGTAAAAGACTTCGCTGATGTCTCTGTCTCTTGTGGCGTACACCCTCTTCACCAAGAAGATGCATGTACTTACCATGAGTTACTTGAAAAAGCGCAAGACGATGCGGTAGTAGCGATTGGTGAAACAGGCTTAGACTATTTTTATAGCCCTGAAAGCAAAGAGGTTCAGCTAACCTCGTTTGTTGATCATATTAAAGTCGCCAATGAAACGAAAAAGCCGCTAATTATTCATACTCGTGATGCCCGTGGCGACACCATTAATTTGCTGCGTGAGCATAAAGCTAGCCATACAAAAGGCGTGCTGCATTGCTTTACCGAGTCCCTTGAAATGGCGCAGGCCGCCATTGAAATGGATTTCTACATCTCTATTTCTGGCATCGTCACGTTTAAATCTGCCAGTGAATTACAAGACGTTGTAAAAGCGGTTCCTCTTGAGCGATTATTGATTGAAACCGATTCCCCTTGGCTAGCCCCAGTACCCCACAGAGGTAAACAAAACCAGCCGGGTTATGTGGTAGAAGTCGCGGAATTTATTGCCGAACTAAAAGGTATATCGGTGAAAGAATTAGCGCGTATTACCACTGAAAATTTCTACACTTTGTTTTCACTTGCCCAACGTAAAGCCGCTTAAGCGACCGGAGAGTTTAAAAATGCCGCAGTGGCGTACAGGGTTAACAAAAAGCTTACACGCTAGCAGAAGCATGCCTGAGAGCCGTTATTTTCAGTTGGCAACCGCAGACAAAGACGGTGTGCCATACTGCAGAACCGTGGTGTACCGAGGCTTAAGTGACGACAACAAATTAATTGTTATTTCAGATACCCGTACCGAAAAATACAACCAATTGTCGCAGCAGGCGAAAGCGCAGGGCTGTTGGTATTTTTCTAAAACTCGTGAGCAGTATCGATTTAGTGTAAATGCGACTATAGTGACCGAAAGCGAAGATAGGCCAATAATAGAGGCGCATTGGGCAAAATTGTCTGATGCGGGTAAGAAGCAGTTTCTATGGGGCGAGCCAGGCACGCCACGAAACAATGGCTTACCGCTTCAGATTGCAGGTGACTATTCTGTGGCCCCTGAACATTTTTGCGTAATTTTGTTAGACATCTTCAATGTGGACTATTTGAATTTGCGTGGTAATCCACAGTATCGCGAGTTACATCGTCGTGACGAAATGGGTAACTGGATTAGCCAGTCTATTGTTCCCTAACGCAGTACATTGAATGCTAGCGCAGCGCACTGAGCTTAAGCAGCACACTGAGCTTAAGCAGCACATTGAGCTTAAGCAGCACATTGAACAAACAGAGTTAAATCAAAATAATAAAAAACGCCAGCAAAATTGCTGGCGTTTTTAATTTGACCGTTAGCTTTTGTAGCTTACTTATATTTACTTACTCAAAGATTTTCGAGATTGGCGTATCGCCTTTAAACAGATAAGTCGTCACATTACTTGTGTCGCTGCGATTAACTGCCTCCACAATAGCTGTAGCCACATCTTCTCTAGGAATAACAGCATCGTCTTGGTTGTCTGGCATATCAGTAGACACCAAATGCGTACCTGGCTCGTTTAACAAAGTACCTGGGCGCAAAATGATATAAGGCACGCCACTATTCATTAAATGCTCGTCAGCCATATGCTTAGCAACTAAATAAGGCTTAATGCTAGAGCTTACTGCGTCTGGATCGCCAGCACCTATAGAACTTACCATCACAAATTTAGGGGTGTTAGCTGCCTTGGCATAGTTTGCCGCGTTTCGCGCAGCCCATAGGTCGATAAGAAGCGTTTTATCATCGCCCGAATTACCGCCGCTGCCCGCAACGAATACCACACAATCTGCACCCTCGAAATGCTCAGAGAAGTCTTTTTCAAGATCTTGCTCTTTCACTACGAGGTTGTCGTTTTCAAAATCGTCTAGCTTCTCAGGGCTTCGCACAGGGGCCACCACGTGGTGACCTGCTTCAAGTAATTTCCCAGTAGCCTGTTTACCAATTTGGCCTGATGCGCCAATGACAAGAACCTTAGCCATAAATGTTACCTCCATGATTGAATATGGTTATTCATAAGCGTGGGAGGGAATTTCGATCACACTGTACGATGAGTTTCATCATACTGCGCTGGTCAGCGTAAGGGCGTAAATTGATTACTAGGCAGCAGAGTGGTTAACAAAACGAGTGAAAATAAGGGCTAAAGCAGCAGGTTAATATCGCGCTATTTTACAACAGCATTACGCCCCTCAACTTTACCTCTGTAAAGTCTTTTATCAGCAGCGTGTATGCATTGCTCTACGCTATCGCTTTCACGAATATCTGCAATTCCTGCGGTAATCGTCACATTTACATCATGTCCTTCGCAATGAAATGACGTTTTCTCAACAGCTTTTCTCAATTTTTCACCTACCCAATAGCATTCATGCACGTTAAGCTCGGGCAGTAGGATCAGAAACTCTTCGCCACCCCAACGACAAATAACGTCAGAATTTCTCAAGTTCGTACGAAGCAGTTCAGCTATTTTAACCAATATAAGATCGCCAACATGATGACCGTAGGTGTCGTTAATTCGTTTAAACCAATCAATATCCACAATAAGTAATGAAAAGGCTTGTGCGTAACGCTCGTAACTGTCCCAAGCCTCGTGAGCTCGGCAGGTAAAGTAGCGCCTATTTTTCAATCCGGTTAACGAATCTTGACTCGATAATTGTGTTAATTTTTCTACCACGTCTTCAAGATCTTTGGTTTTTTCTTCTACCATTTTTGCTAGCGCAACCGAACGGTTTTTAAGGGTTTGAATACGCCACCATACAAGTAGCGTTAAAAGCAGAAAAGCCGATAAAAAAATGGCACTTCGCCATACAGGTTTATCCCACCATGGGGGAACAATCCTGATTTGGAGCGTGGCTTCATTTGGGCTCCACACTTTTTCTTTGTTCATCGCTCGAATAATAAGCGTGTAATTCCCGGGGTCTAAATTCGTGTAGGTAACCGCGCGGCGGCGATGATCCGTAAAGCGCCACTTATTATCAAACCCAGATAATAAGTAGGCATAACTTACTTCGTTAGCACGTGTAAAATCGAGTGCCGCAAATTCTACAGAAAAGGAAACATTGTTTGAACTAAGTACCAATTCTTCAATATTGGTATTCGGGTAGAGGTTTTCTGACCCACTGCTTTGCTCATTAATAATTTCAATATGCGATATATTAACTTTAGGCGACCAAGGCTGTTGTTTAATATCAGTGGGCTTGAAGCGAGTGAGACCCTTTGGGCTACCCATAAATATAGTGTCGCCCGTGGTTTTCACGGCGGCGCCTATGTAGTAGCCCGCTTCACTAACACCATTTTGTGCCCCAAAATATGAAACGGATGACAGGGTAGAATCGATATGGGCTATACCTACCGTTGTGGAGACCCATAGCTCGTTTTCTTGATCTTCAATGATAGCGCCAACTGAGATGTTACTTAAGTAACTGTCTGCTTCTATCTGGGAAAAAGACACCGAGGAAATCTCGTTATCCTCAACCGCCATAAAATAGATGCCGTTTGCCTGGGTGCCAATCCAATAGCCGCCACGTATAGACCGAGAAACCCAAGTCACTACTGCGTCTTTAGGGAAATTAGTGTTACTTTCACCTATATTGCGTATTTCACCCGTAAATTTGTTGGCAAAATATAGGCCCGATATGCTGGCCAGCCATGCGCTCTCGTTATTTTCAAACACAATACGAGTGGTAAGTGAGATTGGCCATTGGCGAATGACTCGGTTCTCGGAAGGGCGATACACAAAAACACCATCGCTGTAGCCGCCGTACCAAACATCACCATCGGCATCCACGTTGAGGGTATAACCAGCCTTGCCCTTCAATGCCACCAAATCTAGTTGTTCACTGGCAGTATTTAATTTGGCAAGCCCCGCGCGAGTAGATAGCCAAACTGAGTCTGACTGCTTATCGTAATGTACTGTTAAAAGCTTGTTTGAAGATAACTTACCTTCGGACTCAATCATCGAGGTATAGGGTCCGCTGACCTTGCCAGAATGATAATTGTAATGCCAAAGGTTCTCTTCTGTAGCAAGCCATAAGGCGTTATCGGAATGGGTAGCAATACCAGAGATATTGTTACCAATAGCTGCGCTGGTTGAAAAGTTCGACAGTACCGGGTTGTGAATAGAAAACCCATTATCGCGCGACCCCGCCACAATGGCGCCAGCTTCCGTTTGATACAGCGATGTAATGTAATTATTTGCGAGTTTCGATTGAGAAACCGATAACGACACAATCTCAGATGCTTCTTTAGCAGGAATGATGTTTACTCCGCCGCTGGTGGCAATCCAAATATTGTCGTTGCGCTGAAACAACACGCTTAGCACATCATTAGATGAAAGGCCGCTGCTTTCATCAAAACAGGTGGACACGGAAAAATCATTGCTAGCAAACAAAGGGTAACGACACAGACCGTTAGAGCCAGATCCAATCCATAAACTCTCGTCAGCAGCCAGTGCCATCAAGGTTAAGTTTGTACCCGCCAGTTGCTGAAGCTCTAAGGTATTGAAAGCGGAATTAAGCTTGTATAATCCCGATGTTGAGCTAAGCCAAACGTGACTATTTCCATCAATTACGATGTCGGTAAGTGTACTGGTCACATTATCTAGGACTGCAACTTGAACCAATTTGTTCAGTAGCGTTGAAAAGCGATAAAGCGCGCGACCACTGATCACCCAAACGTTACCACTCTTATCGATTTTTATGCGTTTGATTAAGCCGGCTTTTATTTTGCTGGAAACCGATATAGGGAAGTGTTCGAATGTTTCCGTTGCAATATGAAACTTGCTAACGCCTGCAATAGAGCCAACCCATAGATATTCTTTGTCTAACGAAGGTTCAATTTGAAAAGTAGTAACGGTGTTGAGCCCATCAGACTCAGTCTCTTGCCATTTACCAAAATGCTTAAATTCGTTTCCATCAAACCTGTCGATCCCCGACTGGGTTGCCAGCCAGATATAACCGTCTTTATCTTCTGCAATATCTAAAACCGATACTTGCGATAAGCCTTCTTCGATTGAGAAGCTTTTAAACACGGGCAGGGGAAAGTCAGCAGCACGAGATGTGGCTACCAAAGAAAAAACGATAGGTAATAACATAGTGGCGGTAACCAGAAATCTTACCACTACAAACTTCATAAATACGCTCAGGAATAAGGATCAAGCGCTACGATATACTAGGGTCAGCCTAGTAAAAATGGGACATAAGTATTAATTTTGCACGAACAAGATATAAGTGCTGAAAAAAAAGAACCTCGATTAACGAGGTTCTACTATTAAATCATTTAGTTGGCTAAAAAATTACCATCCACACTGACGCGTCGCATTTTGCTCATCTAACCACGTTTTTAGCGGTGCAAAGTAGTCAGCAATGGTACTTGCATCCATTTCAGGTGAGCCAGTAAGAGTTTCTAACGCTTTTTGCCATGGTTCACTTACGCCCATTTCAAGCATGGCGTTTAGCGCGGTACCCGCTTCTTCACTGTTATAAATAGAACAGCGATTAAGTGGGCCTTCGTCACCGGCAATGTCACACAAGGCTTTATGGAACTGGAATTGCAAAATATGCGCTAAGAAGTAGCGAGTGTAGGGCACGTTAGCCGGAACATGATATTTAGCGCCTGGGTCAAACGCATCTGCAGGCCTGTCTATCGGTGCTTTTACACCTTGGTACTTTTCTCTTAATTCCCACCAAAGTGTATTGTATTGCTCAGGCGATACTTCACCGGCCATCACTTTCCAGCGCCATTGATCCACCATCAAACCAAATGGAATAAAGGCAATTTTATCTAGCGCCACCTGCATTAGCATGCCTATGTCGTTAGACGCATCTGGGATCTCGTCAATCAAACCAATTTCTTTTAAGTACTTAGGGGTAATCGACAAGGCAATGGTGTCGCCAATCGCTTCATGGAAGCCATCGTTAGCTGAACCGCGATACAGCAAAGGCTGGTCTTTATAAGCACGTTGGTAATAGTTGTGACCCAGTTCATGATGAATAACGTTAAACTCTTCCCCCGTTTTTTGAATACACATCTTAATACGTAAATCGTCTTTGTCATCTAAGTCCCATGCTGAAGCGTGACACTGTGCGTCGCGGCCTTCAGGTTTTTGGAACATAGAGCGCTCCCAAAACGTATCAGGCAGCGGCGCAAAGCCCAATGACGAAAAGAAAGATTCAGCCTGTTTTACCATTTTTATTTCATCATAGCCCTGAGCCTCGAGCGATGAAGTAACATCGGGTACTGACATTTCTTGTTCAGGCTTCACGATATCGTAAACGTTGCCCCAGGTTTGCGCCCACATATTGCCTAACAAGTGCGCTGGAATTGGTTGGTCTTGAGGAACCAATTCTTCACCATAATGCTCACCTAACTTAGCACGAACGTGGCAGTGCAGCGATTCGTAGAAAGGCGCAACTTGTCCCCACAACCTATCAAGTTCTTTCGGGAAGTCGTCGGCTGGCATATCGTATTTACCGCGCCATAGTTCGCTCACATTTTGAAAGCCTAATTCAGCAGCACCTTCGTTAGCCAAATTTACCTGTTGTTCATACAGCGGCTTCATAGGCACAGACACTTCGCGCCAACCTTTCCAGTACTCTAGTAAGGTGTCGGCATCGCGAATAGTCGCCATTTCACTGCTCATTTCTACCAAGCTTTTACAGGTGCCGTCTTCCATGCAGTACTGGCCGGAACCATACATTGCACTTAGCTCAGAACCAATTTTAGCAAGTTGTTCTGCTTTCGCCGGATCTGAAGGAGGTGGCATGGTCAGCCCGTTTTTAAGCAGGTTAAGTTGACGACGGGTATCTTCATCAACTTCAACATCGTTAAATTTAGCCGCTTCTTTGGCTAACACCGCTACTTTGGTGGACAGTACTTCATTGAAATAGGCACTTACTGCGGCGGTATCAAAATTGATGTTAGTAGCGTAACTCCACTCGGCATGAGCGGCTGGTACCTGCATTTTACTAATATCGTTTTGCGCATTAATAAGAAATTCTTGCGCATCTTGCGCGGTAGGTGCCGCAGGTATTGTTTCAGTTTTGCTAGTGGCTTCACCGCAACCTATTAGCGTAATGCTAACTAGTGCTGCGACGATAGTGCGTTTAGTTGAAAACATAAGTTTGCTCTTGTCGTTGTTGTTTTTATGTATTGGGGAGTACATATATTCTAGCGTTATATTTTGGAGTGACTAGTACGCTTTGTAAAACAAATTTGCAACAAAAAGCGATGTTTCCATTTAGCTAGTGTAAAGGCTTAGCCTGCTACAGCTAATTCTAGATATTGACTGATAAGCCGTATTTACCATGTGAAATTTTGTTTTAATTTAAGAGGGCAGAAGGTAACCTTTGTTTTTCCACCTTAGCAGGCAAAACGCCGCTGTCAGTTGACTACGTGTTATAAGCCAACGGTAATTTCAGGAATTTAAATGAATGTAGAGGTTAGCTTTAGGTTTCTATCGCTCAATAAATTGCAAGCCCACACGTTAGAAAGAGAGGTTGCGAATTCATCTGCTCGCTATGTTGAAGACAAAAATTGTTATGTGGGAACAATTCCACTTACCGAAGATATCTTTGATCCATTGATGATTTTCTTCGAACGTCAACAAATTGCACTTTCCAACTGCGATATTTTTTTATCGGTGCTTAGCAGTAAAGACACCAACATCGTTGATGTCCCTACTTCGGTCAACAAGATGCTAAAGCATATTAACTGCAAGCTAGTATTCTCATACGCAGCAGCGAGTAACGATCTTTAATGACAAAAGTGGGTCGAGCATTTCAGGGCTGTACTGGTTTATGTCTGCATGAATATTTCTCGCAAATTTGATAAAATCTGTGTTTTCCAACATTAAAAATTAGAGTAGTGATGACTGACAATACAAATAAGCATAGCGCTAGTACCTTTGAAGAATCTAGCACGGGTTGTACTAACACAAGTTGTTGCCCACCCAAAAGCCCCATTACTCGTTCGGCACCAAAGATTGGTCGCAACGATCCTTGTCACTGCGGTAGTGAAGTTAAATTTAAGAAGTGCTGCGGTAAGAACTAATTCATCGTTTTTCAACTATTAATAGAGCCTAGTGTGCGACTATGAGTAAGTGGAAGTTCGATTGCAGACCTCAACGCATCACAACACTTACCAGCTACTGGGTACATAAGATTCAATAATGAGATGGATTTTGTTGGGGCTATGCGTAGTGATACTGCTTGGCTTTGTTATACCAGAGCCGCGAATTATTCCCGTAGACAACGCCAGTTCCGCTGATTGGAACAAAGACACCTTTTGGTATGAACCCTGGGGCAGTTCGGGGGTCCATAAAGGTATCGATATCTTTGCTCAGAAAGGCACCTCGGTGCTGGCAACCACACATCAACTTATCCTCTATCAAGGTCAAAAGCCTAAAGGCGGCAATATAGTACTTGCCTTGGGGCCTAAGTGGCGGCTGCATTACTATGCGCATCTTGATTCAATAGATGTTGATGGCATTTCACTGCTTTTTAGTGGTTCGAAAATTGGTACAGTGGGCTCAACAGGCAATGCTCAAGGAAAAGCGCCCCATCTTCATTACAGCATTGTGGCGCTGTTTCCCCATTTTTGGCTTGCCGACGAGTCGACGCAAGGGAGCAAGAAAGCGCATTATTTAGATCCAATATTGTACCTAAGCGCAGCTGATTGAAAATGGAGATATAAATGAGTAATACGGGCCTCTCAGATACTGGCGCTGAATATAAAACAGAATACGAAGAAGATCATGTGTATGCAGGTTTTGGGATCAGATTTGGCGCATCAATTATTGATACATTACTTTTATTAGCGGTAACCTTTCCACTACTGCATCTAATTTATGGCAAGGGATATTGGACCGCTGAAGACACTGTTGTAGGTATATTTGATGTCTTAATTAGTTATGTTCTACCTTTAATCTCCACAATATTATTTTGGGTATATAAATCGGCCACCCCAGGCAAAATGGTGCTTAAAGTAAAGGTCGTTGATGCTAAAACGGGAAGTGCGCCCACGATACGCCAGTCTATAATTCGCTATATAGGGTATTACGTTTCTATTTTACCCCTAGGCTTAGGCTTTTTATGGGTATTATGGGATACCAAAAAACAAGGATGGCATGACAAAATGGCTAGCACGGTTGTTATTCGACCTAAAAATAAAGGTGTTGAGCCGGTACGCTTTGACAAAAAGTAACGATAGATATTTGTGCGAGCGAGGCCATGGGTATAGCTAATATACTCGCACGGCTGCTTTTAAATTACGTATTAGCCACAAGGAAGTTCGATGAAGCTTGAGCAAAAAATCCCGCCAGTTGTTGTCTTTTTCATAGCGGTTATTTTAATGTGGATGACAACCAAGGTTGCAGGTTTCTTGAGTGTTTATCACCCCTTCAAGATACAGTCGCTAATACTCTGTGTATTGCTGGGGGTAGGGTTCGCTTTACTGGGGGTTACTTCGTTTAAAAAACACAAAACTTCCGTGAACCCTATAAAAACAGATCGTGTGGTTAGTTTGGTGACTTCAGGTGTGTATCAATACAGCAGAAACCCTATGTATGTAGGTATGCTTCTGTGTTTGGTTGGTATTGGGCTTTACACATCCAACCCGCTTAATATTCTCTTCATTGTGCTATTTGTGTGGTACATGAATAAGTACCAGATAACACCTGAAGAGGCATTTCTAACCGATAAGTTTGGCGCCAGCTATACCGAATATATGAAAACGGTTCGCAGATGGCTGTAAGCAAATTCGGCATATTCATCACGCTTACATTTTGTACCACGTTAATAGTAGTAACGTTTCTGAATTTATTGCCAATAGAGGTGGTATATCTATATATCACCACCAGCGTTATTACTTTTGCTATGTACGCTTTTGATAAATCGGCTGCACGCAATGGTAAATGGCGTATACCAGAAATTCGCCTTCACGTTTTGAGTCTACTGGGAGGCTGGCCTGGCGCTTATTATGCGCAAAGAAAGTTAAGGCATAAGTCGGCGAAAGTTTCATTTAAGCGAACCTATTGGGCTACAGTGGCCGTAAATTTAACTGCGTTTATTTGGCTTTTTAGTGAACAAGGTAAGCACTTAATGAATGGAATTTTTGCTTAATGTATAGGTTCTTTTGTTGCTGGCATTGAACGGGTAAGATTAAAAGTTAATCACGAACTAAAACTAATAAATAAAGGATTATACCGTGCTAAAACATGCCATTACGATAGCTGTCTTTTTACTTATTTTGGTTCCTTCTTACTCGTATTCAAAGGTACGGGGAGAGGCTACGCACTTAAGTATTCATTCTGAAATACTCGATGAAGAACGTGAATTGTTCATACATCTACCCAATAGTTATTACCTCTCAAATAGTCATTCAACAAGTAAGCCGCTATCAACAACGCGTGAGCAATTAGAATCTCAATTACATTATCCGGTACTTTATTTACTTGATGGTCAGAGAAATTTTGCTCATGCAGTCGGCACGTTAGACTTGCTCAATCAATCTAATATGGCGCAAGAAATGATTGTTGTTGCTATAGCAAATACTCATCGCTCAAGAGACTTCACTCCAACATATGATGCGAACTACAACGAGTGGGGAAGATCCGGGGGAGCCGATAACTTTCTTGATTTTATTGAGAAAGAGCTTGTGCCCTACATTAACAAAAACTATCGCGCCAACAACTTCAAAATAATTTCAGGGCATTCTTTAGGTGGGTTATTGTCGGTGTATGCCTTGCAGTCTAGACCCCATTTATTCCAAGCTCACTTTGCCTTCAGCCCAAGTTTATGGTGGCAAGAACAGGTTATCTTTGACGACGCCGAAACCTTCTTTTCAGATACTTCTGAATTGAACAACTATTTGTATATCAATATGGGCAGCGAAGGCGGCCACATGCTAACGTCTTACCAGCGCTATATCGAATTGCTAAACACTCATAAGCGAAAAGGGTTTAATTACAACACAGATTTAGATACCTCAGAAGGCCACAATACCACCGCGCTTGCTGGGCATTCGTTGGCTTATCAGAATCTGTACAAATCGTTGCAACCATCAAATGAAGTCTTAAGCGGCGGGATACCTGCAATAAAGCAGTTTTATAAAGCGCAGTCTGAAATGTACGGTTATGACATTAAGCCCAGCTATCGCGCCATTAACAGTGTGGGATACAAAGCATTATCTGAAAAAGACTATTCAACGGCTATTGCGATATTTCAAAGCAATGTTGAAAGCTATCATTACAAAGCGGATGCCTACGACAGCTTAGCGGATGGATTTGAAGCGAGTGGTGATTTGCAAAAAGCATTAGAAATGAGGTCGCTTGCCATACAGAAAAGCGTGGTTGAAAATGTAGAAAACGGTGCCTATAAAACTCGCCATGCAAACTTACTCAAAAAGATTCAGGACAAGAATCTTTAGCATTTTTTGCTTTCTCGAAAAGAATTTATAAAGGATATTGTTGTGATAGTTATTTATGGGATTGATAAGCACTTAAACCCAATAAAAAGCCAACTGTCTGAAGTGATACATGGCTGTATGCAATCTGTTTTAGGCATGCCTGAGGATAAACGGGCCCACCGTTTTATTCCCCTAGCCAAAGAAGACTTTTTCTACCCTGGCGGTAGAACAGATTGCTATACCGTTATCGAAATTAACATGATGAAGGGTCGCAAACCTGAAACCCAAAAAGCACTGATTAAAGCGCTTTTCAAAGAAATAGAATCTGCTTTAGGTATTAACCCTATCGATATTGAAATAACCATTAAAGAACAAGAAAAGTACCAATGGGGTTTTCGTGGCATAACTGGTGATGAGGCGTCAGATTTAAAATATAACGTTGATGTATAAGGTTGGGGCATCACATACATTTTTACCTACAACTACAACTACAACTACAACTACAACTACAACTACAACTACATCTACATCTACATTAGGTGAGTTCGCGTCCGTATTGTATTTGTTTGAAATACTGGGTAATTTGAAGCACTAGTGTTGATGAAGTACACGATAGGCGGCGATTAGCTTATAACGCGGTTTGAGTAGTACATAAAGGGTTGTCGATGAAAGCAAAAATATTATTAACAATGTTAGGGGCTATCTTAGGGGCAATGTTACTTACTGCATGCAGTGCAATAGTAAGTAACAATACAGGTAAACAAGCTCAATCTAGTAGTTTGATGGACTTTCTTTATCCTGATGAAGAAAGCCGCGTTAAGCACCAGCCTGAAATTCCCACCTTACAATTACCGGTAAAGGTGGGGCTTGCATTTGTTCCTTCAAGTAATTGGCAACGAGATGGCCTACATGGGAAAGACCAAGTGGAGCTTCTTGAAAACGTGAAGCAGTCTTTTCTTCAATACGAATATATCGATCGCATTGAAATTATTCCTAGTGAGTATTTAAGCGGGGGAGAAGGGTTTGCTACGTTGGAACAAGTAGGGCGTTTATATGACGTTGATGTAATGGCGTTAGTGTCTTACGACCAAGTAACTCAGTCACTCGAAAATAACGCGGCATTACTGTATTGGACCATCGTTGGTATGTACGTGATTCCTGGTAACGAAAATACGGTGCAGACCTTTGTCGATACCGCTGTATTCGATATTAAAAGTAAAAAGATGCTTTTCAGAGCACCTGGTGTAAGCAAACTTGAGAAACGCACCACCGCGGTAGGTATTGACAATACGCTGGCCGAAAAATCATTAGAAGGTTTTGGTATTGCGGTTGATGATATGTCTACCAACCTAGATGCCGAACTTGCGCGATTTAAAACCAGAGTAAAAGAAGAAAAAATTGCAAATGTTGAACACAGAGCAGGCTATAGTGGCGGCTCACTTCATGTTTATTGCTTACTCTTCCTATGTGTCATGTTATTTAGAAAAATGACTGTGCGTTAATACGCTGGCAAGGAGTGCAGATTGAACGTCACTAAGCAAAACCTTAAAGACGCAGTAAGCGCCAATATTCTTTCATCTGAGCAGTTTGAACAATTGATTGCGTTTTTAAACCAGCAAACTAATACCTCGGTTAAGTTCGATTACACCCACGCGTTGTATTACCTAGGTGGGTTAATTGCCATTGGGGCAATGACACTGACTTTTTATTGGGCCAGCCTCGTAGCAGGCTGGCATTAACAAGCGGGATTAGGGTAGGGAAGTGGGGTGCTAGCTTAGTACGCCCCCTCCACAATACGCCCCACCTTAATACTTTCTGCGCTTCAACCCTGTCTCCGCAAGAATTTTGGCCGAAATCTCTTCTATGGAATATTTGGTACTGTTTAAGAACGGAATTTTTTCCTTTCGGTACAAGTTCTCTACTTCTCGTAGTTCCATTCTACACTGCTGTAATGACGCATAGCGGCTATTCGCTTTTCGTTCAGAACGAATTTGATGTAATCGTTCTGGCTGAATCGTTAAGCCAAAAAGTTTGTCTTTATAACGGCGAAGGGCCGTGGGCAATTTAAGCATGTCGCCCATGTCATCCTCGGTGAACGGGTAGTTTGCCGCTTTAATACCAAATTGCAGGGCTAAGTATAAGCTAGTGGGAGTTTTACCCGAGCGAGATACGCCCACTAAAATAATGTCGGCCTCGTCGTAATCTTTCAGGTTAGAACCGTCATCGTTGGCTAAGGCATAGTTAACCGCTTCAATACGAATGTCGTACGTGGTTTCATGAATGCTGTGAGTGCGATGTTTTTCTGGTTTTGAGGGCACACCAAGCACTTTTTCGAGAGGCGCTACGAACTGATCGAGGAAATTGTAGTTAATACCTACCGATTTTGAAATTATCTTGCGAACATCTACATTCACAATTGTATAAAAAACGAGCGGCCTTTCTCCTGTGTCTTGAAAACTTTCAGATATTTTATCTAAAACCTTGTTGGCTTCTTCCTCAGTTTCAACAAAAGGAATGGTATTGTGATTGAATTCAACAGGGAACAAAGACAGCAGGGCGTGGCCAAACACCTCTGAAGTAATGGCAGTACCATCTGAAATATAAAAAGCTGTGCGCACAACAAATCCTTAACATTGTCGTAATTTTATTACAAAAGTAATAAAGAGTTTACTTTCCGATTTCCCCCATTCTAAGATGATTTCGTCGAAAAGCTATATGGTTATTAATGATGACTTGATGTAACGCAAGCCTGCTTTACTTGGTACTCGTTAATATTAATAAGCATTAAGCGCGTTTGGATCTACGCAGTCGACACGTATTTTACCAATGTTGGGCATGTGGCCCGCCATTGCTTATACCCTACTCAAAAATAAGCTGGAGGCTTCGGCAGTGAAAGAATTCGTACTTTGGTATCAAGAACTGGGCATGCATGATGTAGGTCGCGTTGGCGGCAAAAATGCATCTTTAGGCGAGATGATTTCTAACCTAGCTAACGCCGGTGTACAAGTACCGGGAGGTTTCGCCACAACTGCAGAGGCTTTTAATGAATTTCTAGAGCAAAG
>Ga0115013_10000750_pt1 | contig 19271 bp, 15 predicted proteins | sample SouAtlMetagenome_2_FD_88686 | JGI IMG/M metagenome (GOLD analysis project Ga0115013, IMG submission 88686) | Marine eukaryotic phytoplankton communities from Atlantic Ocean - South Atlantic ANT15 Metagenome | ecosystem: Environmental > Aquatic > Marine > Oceanic | place: South Atlantic Ocean...
TAGCCAGTCTACTTTGTTCCAATGATTATTCGAAGAACAAGGGTTGTTTGGCTCATTGATACCTTCAACAAGCAAACAAAGGCGACTCTTTAACCTCAAAGAACAGTTTGTAACAAAGGATATATTTACAGTTTTAACCAGAAAAAATCAATTCCTCTACTTGCAGAAATGGCACTAGTTCGTTCTCTCGTTACCCAACCCTTGGGACGCCAACTATCACAGTTTCTGTTTTCTCGTCCACAAAAAGGCGGACACGATCCAGTCGATGGTCCATGGTGACCATGGATCCCTCCGGTACAACCACAATTTCCAGCTTCGACCCGTAGGTGGTTTGCAGAAAAATCCTTGCTTCCTCACTCGTCTTGCCCTGTAAATTGGGCCACTCGGTGCCCTCTTTGGGAAGACTCGATGCCGTTGACATTTCGAATGTTCAAGAATCAATTTTTATATTTGTACAGCTCGCTAGTTTGCAAGATAGGTATTGTGCGAAGCTGTTGTGACACAAAAGTTTTCTTTTCGGTTCTTTCGCGAATGACGTGACCTCTTTGAATCTCTAATGCAGCGTCACGAGTGAAGTCGAGGAGCAATGACAACTCGGGATGTTAGGAGGAGGGGCCTTCCTAGTGCTTCTTGAGCGATTCAGAGAAGGATTCTGATTGATTCGTGTTTTAAAGTTAATTCAAAGCTTCCATAAGTGATGGAGAATTGCGTGATCTTTTATTTTTGGTCAATCCGAGAGAGAAATGCGTCTTTATGTTGTGTTAGTGCGTAATAAAATGAGATTTCAAAGCGTGATTAAGTGTTTGACTTTGGTCCACGATTCAGTAAGAAAGAATCTATCGTGCCAAATTATTTCTTCTTGACAGTTGGCGCTGTATTTCGCCTAAGAATGCCTCTTTTGAGCGGGCGGTTCAAAACGGCGGTTTGAAAAAATATCCAAAGTTATCTGGTCATTCCCATAATATATACTATCATCTATAAAATACTGAAACTACATCACACCGCTCAAAAGCACTCCACCACTCTTGACATCCAAAACTAATAAGAGAATGAAGATCCATCCAACTCTCTTGGGCGTCGCTCTCGTCCTTGTGGCCACTCCCGTGGCTTCCCAGGGAAGCTGTTCCAACTCCACAGATTGCCCCGGTGACACTTATTGCAGCTCTCTGTCCAACACTTGTGTCGACATTGGCGTCTGTTCCGAGGTTTCGGAATGCAGTGACGAAGGAAATAACTTTGCGATGGCCCTGTGCTTGGGAACTATCTTCTGCAAGAAAGGCAAGTGCGAAATTGACTGTTCCATTCAACCACCAACCGATAACGACGATCCTATTGAACCCGTCTTGTTGTGTGAAACGAACGACGACTGTCCATCCGAAGGTATGGGAATGTTTTGCGCCTCCGACGGAACCTGCGAACGCATGGGAGGCTGCGCAGAAGTTTCTGATTGCTCCAACGAAGGAAACTTTTTCCCGGTTGCCGCATGCATGGGTTATATGACTTGCAACGATCGCAAGTGCAAGCAGAAGTGCACCGGCTCTGATGCCCTGTTTGGGTGTACCACATCTTCCGATTGCCCAGAGCCCGACATGTATTGCAACTCGTATGAATTTTGCAGCAAGTTTGGATCGTGCGAGCAAGACGAGGACTGCTCTAACGAAGACAATAGTTTCATGATGGCTACATGCGTAGGACGAAAATACTGCGATAACGGCATGTGCGGAATCGAATGTGGTGTCTTTCCAGAAGATCCAGTCCAACCAATCAAACCTGAAGGACCAACCTGCTCTACCTCTGACGACTGCCCAAATGATTTAGATTACTGCAGCACTTCTGGCATCTGCCGTAAACCCGGGTCATGCATTGAAGTAGAGGATTGTGCTCTCACAGACAATGTGTTTCCAATGGTTGCATGCGTAGGACGCCAATATTGTGAAGAAGGCATGTGTGGAATCGCATGTGGTGACTTTCCAGAGGTTCCAGTTGAACCAATCACACCTGGAGGACCAACCTGCTCTACCTCTGATGACTGCCCCAATGATTTAGATTACTGCAGCACTTCTGGCATCTGCCGCAAACCAGGATCATGCATTAAAGTGGAGGATTGTGCTCTCAAAGACAATGTATTTCCAATGATTGAATGCGTAGGACAACAATATTGTGATGACGGCATGTGCGGAATGGAATGCGGCGTATTTCCGGAGGTGCCAATCGATGGGCAACCTTTTGAAGAAGGCCAACCCGTCGATGAACGCGACCAGGCAGACAACGAATCCCCGGTTGATGTTGAGTTTACTTCCTGCACCAGCGATTCCGATTGCGTAACTTCATCGACCACTCGTTCTATGGAACCAAAGTACTGCGCTCAGGGCGTTTGTATGAATCATGGGAGCTGCTTGTCCGATAGCGATTGCGTGAATCCTTCCAATTTTATTTGGAGTGACAAGAAGTGCTTGGGATATTTGTATTGCACCAGCGAGGGCCTTTGCGATCGTAATTGCGGAGAAATTTGCAAAAATGGATCGAAGTCCGTTGATTGCTTTGCCAATCCCTGCGATACGCAACCCATGTGTGATGAGGCCGCCTCGTGTGTCATGGACACTTGCGATGGGGAATGCTCTGCTGTGTACTTTGATAAAGCCGGCGAAGTATTGGACTGCAGCATTACCAGGGATATCAATGCAGACGCAAGCAAGGTTGGAGACTCAACCACTGATTCAAAAAATATCGAAGTAGATGACTCCGGCCGAGACAAAAACGAGGCGGAACCCGACACTACGACTACAAACAGCAACCTGGATTCTTCTGCCACTCGGGCAACCTCGTGCTTTGTCCTTCTTGCGACTCTCTTGGCAGCTGTTATTGTCTAGAAAGACAAGATGCAATCAATCATAGCCTGGTATCTGCTATACCATTCAATAGATACAACGCGCAGACAAGGGTTTAAATGCTGTGCTGTGAGAATTGAAAAAATTCATATGTGGTTGTTTTTTTCTAAAGTTTTTATCAAATATAAGCTTATGCATGAACATAAGAAGTCGTTTAAAGCTTCTAAGCTCCTAATGTCAAAAAGAAATGGAATTGAATAATAATCTTGTAGCGTAGCCATTGTTTTTGGTCCGTCATATTTCTAAAATCTGTGTGTGTGTGTGGTCAGTGCTTGTTTGCTTGGTACACCCGATACAACGATGGGAAACCCCTGAATAAAAGCATACTTTGCTCTATTTTGGATGTGCTTGGAGTCAGCATATTTCGTCAGCGAATAGTTGAAGATTGGTGTTGCGCTGGAAGAATCACTCATTGTTGTCATCGTCTTCTGAGGCCAATTTTGCCACTGACTTGGGGGCAAAAATCGGCCCTGCTTTGCTGATGATGAAGTTGTATTCCTTACGCCCCAGGTATAGTAAATACAAAGCTATTCCAGCGATCTCAGGGCGAACAACACTGGGGGATTTCTGGAACAATTTTAAAAACACTATGACACAAAAGAGACCCAAGCTCCAGGTAAAGGCCTGGAAACCCCGGAAACGTTGCAACCCCGTCTCATCTAAAAACTCGTAATAGGCTTCGTCCTTGTCCAAACCAAGGGCGGTCTTACCGTAGAGGACTGTCAGAGAAAAGGTTACGGCTGCGTAAGCACCCATGAGAGTCGAAGCGGCCGCCGTCGCCAGCAAAACAAGTGAGAACCAATCTTCTTGTGTAAGTTGCAAGAAAGATGTTTTCATTGCCAGGTCGTTCCAATTGGCAACATTGCTATTGATCACATCGAATGATTCTCCAGCCGTTAGAACAGACACCAATATATAAGGATCAAACCCTTCCATACGGAAACTCTGGCGTTCCAACGGTTCTAGTTCTGACATGGTGTTTTCCAACATCTTAGCGACCCCCGAGTCGTTAGAAGTCTGATCGATTTCCTTCGCACCATTCTTGCTGGAAAGCAAGGCTTCCTCAAACTCCTTTTTGTCAATGAATCCGTCGTTGTTTTCATCCAAAATATTGAATCCATTCTCTCCGACGAGTTCAGTTGACAATTCGTCTCGTGACAACATCCCATCATGATCGGAATCGAGTGTTTCAAACACAACTTCAGAAATCTTGTCTGGGTTGCTGGATTCAATTGCCTTGTCAAAGTCTTCCTTGGTGATGGGGTCATCCCCATTCATCTTCTCCATATCCTCCATGAAGCTCACCTCTGCTAAGCGATTTGACAACCTTCCAGATTCGGCAAACTCCATGAGCTCCTCTTTGGACAACTTACCGTCGTTATCCTTGTCGATTTCGCTGAAAATGAGATTGGTTGTTTTGCCTTTGACAGATCGAAAGACGGAACCCAGTGCTCGCTTTACGGCACGGCGTTTTCTTTTTTCTTCGTTTCGCAGCAAGGGTCTAATGCTGTCGTCCGGTGGAGGTGGTGCGATTCCTTCACTCTCTAATTTACCGAAGATATTGTACGCCGAAGGCGGTTCCGTGACTTTGCCGTATATCGTGTATCTATCGCCTTTTTCGTTTTTCGTTTTTGATTCTTTCGTGTGTGTCTTGCGACTGTCATCTACTTTGCCATAGATTGTGTATTTGTCGCGCTTTTCTTTCTTCTTTTCTGATTTATAGACTGTGTAGTTTTCGTCATCACTGGCTCCAAAAAGCAACGCTGCCGGCTTTGTACGGGGTGGAAATGAAGGTAGCGCGGTATGGTCGCAAAGCCTTGGAACTGCAAGGCGAAATCTGTTACGCACGAGCAGAGCAAAGTCCAATTCGAAGCACATCATTAGAGCCAACAGGTGGATCCAACAAGCAATTTGTCGTTTCCAAGAAGTTATCATCGTCGTCCTGTTCTTTTGGTGATAGGTTGAATGGTAGAGTTGAGCTCGTGAGTTTGGTCAAAATGGTGGACAAATTTAATGTTTCTCAACAGTTGCAATTGGCTTGAACAGTGCGATAATAAATCTGGATTCTCAACACATCATCGTCATCGTTTCGCTCTAACTGTTGGCCTATAAGAACTTCCTCGTGAAAGAGAACGACCGAATCCTACGAGAAAAGATGAGGCTTACGGACTCCAACCAAGAATAAAAAATAAACTTCAAGTAAATATATATGGCACCGTTAAAAAACCCACTTTAGTCGAACCAGTCAATGATTGATTTTTAAAACGAATTCCCGCGTGACGATGATCTGACAGGCTGCCAACGGAAGAGAGATTTCCGTTCTATCCCTAATAAATTGTGAAACTCGCTGGCGGTAAAACGAAGTCACAATATACAACGATGATTATTTCAAAATCGGAGTTTCGCAACTAATTAAACGAGTATTCTATCCGGTGCAAGCCGGAGAGATATTACGTCACACTCAGAAATTGAAGAAACTGAATCTCAAAAATTCTCATAACAAAGTATCTGTAAAACCACAGCACGAAACATGAAATCCTGCACCTCAATTGCATTGCCACTCTTTGTTTTGTTGGTTGCCCTAGCTGGCAACTCTGTAAACGCCTCTAGAATTCGCGGAGCGACATCGTCGACACGAAATTCGCTGATCGACGAAGAATTCCCCAGCGAAACCAGTAGCACCGGAAGGGGGCTCCGAGAAAACCCCAAGTCATCGGCACGGTGGCTCAAGGATACAACAACCTCTTCGTTCCCCTCGCCCGTCCCAACCCAGGGAGACGACTGGGATCCCGATAGACAGGAAGCTCGTGACGAAAAATTGCAAGAGATATCGTCGTCGCCGTCTCCGCTTCCGACCAAGGGAAACAACTGGGATCCGAACAGGTTTTCTCAAATCGATGACGTCCAGAACAAAAAGGGCACGCTGGAAGGGAACTTTGGAGGTTCCAAATATACTGGAAAGGACAAGGCTTTTGGCGGTAAAGGCGACAAAAACAAAGCCAAAAAGAACAAGAACGATGATACGAAGGACAAAGCCAAAAAGGACAAAGATGTCGATACGAAGGACAAACCCAAAAAAGACAAGGACGACGATGTGAACGAGGTCAAGGGTAAAAAAGACAAGGACGCTGACGGAAAGGCAAAGAACCAGAAACTCAAAAACGATATTGACACAGCGATTGCAAGACAACGCTCGATTAATGTCGCAATGCCAAAAACGCGGGCCAATGGGAGCAAAGGCAAGAACAAAAAGATTTTCGACCGTCCAAAAGCGTCTCCTAGCAAAAAAGACGAGCCTGAAAACAAACAGCCCAGTAAATCTACTGTTGCGCCTACAAACCACGGGTCCAAGCATAAAAAGAAGAAACACAAAAAAAGGTGGTAAAAAAGAATCAGAAAACAATCAGTCCAAGTACCTCGCAGTACGCAAGACCCAATAACCATATCAAAGCTCAATCTATTGTTAATTTAGTCGAATCATGTACCAAAATTTTAGATACAAAGCATAACCATTTGAATCGTTGCAACTGCTTGTGGGGTCGAGTCTCTATATCGACCTCATGCGTGTTGAGAAGAAATGGACAGCGTAAAAAATTATGGTCAACCTGCTGTGTAGATCCTTTGAACGTTGTTTTTCACAATACCATTCGGACATACTTCGGCAGTCAAAGTTTACACCTCAATAGCGTCATCCGTTGCGCTATTTTTGTTATCGTCTGTTGTGTTATTGGATTGGTCAGCATCTCCTTTCGTGGTAGTCCAGCTCCTCTTGGCATCCATTGCTTCGTTGGCGAGACCATCCGCGATCTTGTTGTCTTCTCGATACACGTGCTCAAAGGTGACACCGAAGGCAACTCCCATGTTTTTGCATCGTTGCTGAATGCTTCGTACCAGTTCCTTCGATCTTTGGTAGTACGACTTGAGTTTTGGGCTCTTGCAGGCATAAATTCCGTTCATTTGCTTCACGATCAAGTCAGAATCGCCCTGTACGTGGAGGATCACGTCCTTGAGAACTTCAAGGTCGCTTGAGGCACGGGTTTTCTCTAGAGTCTTTAACACTTGCTCTAGCCCAGTGACAAGGCCCGTATATTCCGCCTGGTTGTTTGTGAGCTTACCCAATCCTAGGTACGAGCGAATCTTGGTCGTATCGCGGGTGATTTTGGTTTTGGCCGATTGTTTGGCTTGTTGGGCAGAGACGTCGCTGGAGTAGAATTTCCGCGTCAAAATATACGTTCCAGATCCGGCATCCCCGTGCGGGTTTCCCCTTGATCCACCATCGAACATGATATGGAACATTATCTTTTGTGGTGTCCCGTGATCTTCCTGACCTCCTTCATTGCCGTTTTCTTTGCTGCTATTGGATCCATTGGCAGCGCCCCCGTCAGGAGGTGTGGCGGCTGACTTAGCAGCAAGATGAAGAGAAGATTCAATTTTTATCGGATTTGAAGCACTTCCTTTCGATGTTTTTGATACAACCTTCCGTGGGCGTTTCTGTTTCGGTGTTATACTGTCCAGTATTTTTTCGGTATCATCAGCAGTGCTTGCTCTTCGAGTTGTTAATGTGGGAGCAGAAGCTATGAAAGACTTGGCTTCTTCGACGTTCGAAAAACTCTTAAACTTTGCGTTGGAGAATCCCATTACCTGGGTCTGGCACTCGGCCCACGTAGAAAAGATTCCCGTGTTGCGTCCAATAGCGACAGCATAGAACTTGGGACCCTTCTTCCGTTTTGGCATGCTGCTGGCAGTTGAAAACGTTTTGGGCCAGTTGTTGTTAACGTTATTTCGTTGACGTCGGGTATTCTTTGGCTTTCGTGACAATTTTGCCTCGAAAAACGTCCGAAAATTTTGCGATTGGCTCGGTCGTCTCGTGATTTTCGTTGTTGTCGAGTAGCTTAATGACAAACAACTTTTGAGCATGATAGTCTGACTGCTGCTATCACAAATTGTGTGGAGGAGTATAAGTAGTAAGCTGAAACCGATTAATAAGTTCCAATTTCGTAAACAGTGATCTCTCATAATCGCCTTGCGCGACTTGCTCGTTGATCCACTCGGAGTAGCAGAGCGCAAACTCTGAAAAGTAGTGGTATGGATTCGTCAACTGTATCGGTCTCTCTCTCTCTCTCTCTCTCGCTTCTATTAGTCGCCAACACTTTCTCGTTTGTTTGCATCTATCACTGGACAAGATATTTGCGGTACAATTCCTTTTAAGATATTTGAAAGCTCCCGATTCTATCGGTTGGAATATGGCAGAGACCGAATTTTATATTATGCTATCTAGCAAGTCACAAGTGATTGATTTTTCAATTTTCTGATGTTACAGACGTCACGGAGTTCGGAAGTCACAAGCATCAGTGGTTCAAATGAAATTTTCAAACTTGGTCGCGCACGAGTTTGAAATTCCATTCATATCCTTTGTATCTACTATTTCGTATAATGGAACATATGAAGAAGTTATGAATCAAGGGCGATAATCTCCACCCATCTCAACCTTTTATGATTTTCGATCATTAACTACGTATCCTTATTACTGACGTAATCTTTCGATTTTTTCTCGGAAGAGAATTATATTGCTTCTCACCAAACGCGATGGGAAACAATCAACTTCACCGACGGAAGAGCTGACTCACTCACACTTCAGAACTTACCAACCTTGTTGAATGACAAGGAAAGTGGCATGGATGACAATAGTATCCTTTTACAATTCCCATACAAAACCCCGAAAGATCACAACTAAGGCAAATTCATCCCCGAGTTGCAGCAAAAACGAAAACAATGGCATTTCTCAGATCTATTATACTGGCAGTAGCAATCGCTATTTCCTCGCTTGTAGGAAGTATCTACGCAGCTCGTATCGATGGCGGAGAGGACGGATGGGACAGCAATCGGTGGTATGTCCAGGTGGATGGTGTCATGGGAGGCAAATCCTCAGGAAATATGCAATTTCTATCAAACGACTCTGTAATGAAATTCACTGGTGACATCGTTACTGATGGTGGTGGCTTTTCGTCAGTCCGACGACGAATCGACCTCGACCTTAGCAATTACGCGGGTGTAGTGATCACCCTCGAGGCAGACGTCCCAAGGCGAACCTCTTCCCCGCCCACAGGACTTCACCTACAATTTGATGACAGAACCAGCCGCTATGATTTTTCTTCGGCCTTTGCTGTCCCTCTGAGTAGTGATGCAACTGGTCCTGTTGTGACAAGCGTCTATCTTCCCATCGAATCCTTTGACCGCGGATCTAGGATTGGTTTTGTGTGTCGTGATAACTGTCGGCTGAACCCATCGCAGATTAGTGGCATGAGCGTTTACGTGTTATTTCAGGAGGGATCCTTTGATGTTCGATTGCGATCCATCGAAGCTGTTCGACAGCCCCGTTCCTTTCCTTCTCCGACGCATGAAAAATTGCAGTCGGCAAACGATGTTGTAAGCTTGCTACGATCTACTATTTCAAGTGGAGGTGGCGTATACGACTACGGTTATCAGGAAATCTGCATCGCCATGTACTGGTCAGTATTGAATACCATCCTTTCGTCGCAAGCAAGTGCCGTGTCCGACCCTGTTCGGGCTGTTATTTGCGCAGGATTGCAAGAGGTCGAAGATCAAATAGAAGTTGGCGACAGCAAGGTGAACATTGCTTGGAACCTCCGCTACACAATGGATGCTGTGATTGCTGATATCAATGGATCATCCCGAACCACCCGCCAGAGCTGGCTCCCAACTGCTTCCGAGGCCGCATCGATGGAAGCAAGCTGTGAGGCCCGAACGTCTGCTGCAACAGGACCCATGTACGACCCAGCCACCCAAAACATTCTGGTAAGTGACAGCAAGAATCAAGAAAAAGTGTCTTCGAGCGACAGCATAAGCGATCAACCACAACCTGAGATAGAAGAGGAAGGCAAAGAACCACTTTTGAGTGACAGCACGGACACCGAAATAGAGCCCACAAGTGAAGTGGAGATAGAACAGGAAGAATCTATGAGTGTCAGTGAAGAGAAAGAAGTTCAGGCAATTTCCGCAGAATCAAGTGAATTCAACAGCGGTTCTTTATCTCTTTTCGCTTCTGGGTTTGGATATACTGTGCTTGGAACTTTGTTGTCAGCAATGGTGCACCTTGTAGAATAAAAAACATCGTCTACGAAACGACTTAGTGTAAGCCTTATTATTGGATAACTCATACATTTTTGTCGTGCATAGATTTCAACAACAAAGCCTACTGAAAATCCTACGAATAACCCAACCGCAAACCCAACATCTAATCCTACAGCACGACCCACCATGACTCCAACGATCAAACCCACTAGTAATCCAACTGGTAATCCAGAGGTGCAAGAAGCAGTCAACGTAAATTCTGGAAAAGAGGAAGAATCGTTGATCGATAACGAAGGCGCTGAACCTCCGAACGAAGTTTCTTTTGACTTCGAGGCAGATGAAGAATCGTTCAGCAATTCGACTTCTGAGTGGGATGAAGAATCGTTCAGCAATTCGACTTCCGAATGGGATGAAGAATTGTTCAGCAATTCGACTTCCGAGTTTGAGGATGGTCTAACAGGAGATTCCATTTCACAAGCATATATAGTCGAATCAAATGAGTCTATCAGCGGTTCCCAGACTGTTTCGCTTCGAGGGCTCAAAGCTATCGTTTCTGGCATATTTTTGCTCGGAGTGATGCAGATTTTCTAATCTGCTATTTGTTGATGCATTTCTACGGAGAATCGTATACAATCCATTGCGGCAACAGCAACTAGATAAGAAGACCATTTGTGATGAATGCTGTAAATGCAACAGGTTGGAACGAGCTTTGAAGAATCTCAGAAGTAAACCATATCAACGCAAGTGTCAACGCATACAAAAGAAACCTAGATTCAAGCTCAAGGCCACCCTCAGCAAAAAGAAATGCCGTATCTTTTGCAGACGAGCTGCTAGTGGGAAGAAGAAAACTATTCATAACTTTTGTGAAGCTGAAGGGAAATGCAATTCCTAGATCATTTACAATGCTGTCGCTCAGCAATATTGTATCTTGCCTCACAGTAATTTTATTCATTTGTCTTTGTCATACAACGTCAATCAATATTTCAGGATGACTATGGCAATTCAATTTTTGTGTTTGACGACGACCTGATCGTAGATTCTTCAGCAAATCGAAAAAGTTTCAGTTTTGCTGTGTTTGGCGGTGCAATGGAATATTCTTGCATGTGGCTTTTGTTGCTGGGAATCATCCAGCTTATGTAAACCTTGTTCTGTAGTAGTGAATTAAATATTATTTCCATCTTTTTAGAGTGATTAAAAGCATGTAGATTTCCGCACACAATGGAAGTCAATTCATATTGATTGTGAGGCATCAGTGCGAGAGCAATCCAATGCCCACTGCAAATGAGGCAACACAGGTGCGCAATGAGAGCGCCATTATTTTAGCGCAGCATTGGCTCCTGCTTTGAATTTTAAAAAGACTCTCCCCGTGGCTCCATCTTCAAAGCCATCACGATTCTCGTGAAGCCAACCATGAAACCAAAACGCCAAATACTACCACAATAGCCCCCAATAGCGATGCAGATATTTTCTTCGTAGGCATACTAGTTGTGGAATCTTCTGCACGTGTGGGATCGTTGTTATTTGCGATCAATTGATCTTCCGATGTAGCATCTGTTGGGTCCTTTACTACAGCACGCAGTTCCTCGGGGGTTCCTCCCACCACCCGAAGGGTAATGTCAGCAACCTTGCTCCCAAAATTTCCTTGCCAGAATCGTTTATCTTTACCCATAACGATTACCGTTACCATGGGATGCTTCCATTGTCTCCCCGAGGTGTCCAGTGTAAATTCAAGGGACGTCCTCTCCCAATAAACCCCTGGTGGAGCCTCGAGGGTACCTGAGGACTTTGCGACTCTTTGTTGTTGGTTATTCATCCATGCTAGTTCTCCTTCCGATAGAATAGCTTGCAAAGCAAAAACGCTCGGACAATCGGTCCGCCCAGTGTAGCGTGCTGAAGCCTCAATGCGCACCTCGGAGGGAAGATTGTTGCGTTCGCTTTCGAGCCACAGCACTTCTCTCAGGTCTACGGTTTGAGCCATGGCGCAATCGAAAAAAGATGAAACGAAATTAGTGCTAATGGAAGGCCGAAGATTTGTCCCGTCACTGTTCGTCCTACCAAGGACCGGTGTTTGCAAAAGCGGTGGAATGATTTGATTCTCGCGGTCTCCCTGTTCTACCTGCCACGACATGCGACGATTCAGCTGTTTCCAACCTTGCAATCCGTCCTCGCCACTTGGATTTCTAAGAAAATTTCGAGATCCAACCTCAATTGCGAGAGGATCCTGGTAGCCAGCCGAGGTGCCAGTTCCTCTTCCAAGCGAGTCACAAAGCACGCAAGAATAGACCTGTTCACAATCCTGCGTTGGTCCATTGGTATGAAACCCCCTTCTATAATTGGAATGATCCGATGGGTTCGGCTTCGGGTAGGGACATCCTTCTCCGGGACACAAACAGGCCTCCAAAGTTTCTCCAGACGAATGTTTGTCGTGGCAAGAGTCACAGAAATGAACATTTCCGTAACATACATGTGTAGACGGTCTACAGCAATATCGGCACTTCCAGGTGAGATAACGCCCGTGTTCGGATGGATTCTGGCAAATGGTTTGGGATTGGGGTGCACATGCCGGACACAATCGGGTTTCGGGAGCAGCCTCTGATTCGTTTAATGACGATCGAAATCCATCGGCACACTCGATGGTCCCTCCAAAATAATGATCCTTGCAATGACTGCAGAGATAGAAGGCATATTTTCGCCGGGCTTCCCTGTAGAGTGCCTCTCGTTCTTGTTCTTGCTGCTGTTGGCTGTTTCCTTTCCCGGTTGGCTTTGAACATACCTTGTTTACTTTTGGTAACAGGCCCTCCAACAAATTGTGATCATCGATCAAGGCGTTCACCTTAGACCTTAGTTTATCCGTGGATCGAATCAGGTCTTTAGGAAGATCCGGGTGATCATCCTCTCCAAAAATACTTCCGCATTTGCCACATTGGCATCCATTGAACAATAGGCGCTTGTCGTTGTTGCTAGCGGTCATGCTTCCGATACGGATCTGGCGAACTATGCACTCGAGGTGCCACTTGTGCCCGCATTTCAGTGTGATGACGGGTTTGGACGATCCCTCCAGTGGATCGAAACATATGGCACACTCTGTTGAATCGTCAACAAAGGATGGCGGTTTTGTCATAGACATGATAACACTTTTTGTGTGGAAGGAATCAATGGCTGGCCTCTTGCTCTGAGTTTTTGTAATCGAGATAATGGATCAAAGTTTGTGTTGTCCTTTTCTGCCCGAATTTTTTTCACCGCTGTCGTTGTCGGGAGTGACTCTCATGGTTTGGAACTATCTCTCTCGATTCGTGTTTCTAATGGCAGAAACCAACATCAGACCATTGTTGACAGGTGTTAAAACTGTCGCGAATGGAAGTTTCGTTTTGTGGCTTTGAAGCTGGCACACGACTGGGTGAGGATGGGAGGCGCGCATTGCGCAGGGCAATCCCGTCTCTTTAGGTTTGTACGGCGTTTTACGTATCGTAAATAGACGCTAAAGATCGACCCGGTGAGAACCTTCACAACGACTCAGCAGGCAGTAGAACTACTGATGATTTTTTGTGTACAATCAAGGCGTTAAAAAAGCAGGAAGACCAGGAGATCAGTTCATTTCTTCATAATACCTCTGGAGCCACGGCCATCATCAACATCATAATTTCCAAGAGAGACACTTTCGAAAGTAGTTTTAAGAATTTTGTTTCAATATCACAATGGACGTCGAAGATAGCAAAGAAGCCGCCACTACAGGAGTCAATGTTCAGTTGGTGAGTAGTAGAAGAGTCTTTACCGAGACTCAAAAGCCAATTTTGTGTTGAATGCATCGCTGCGGACTTTGGCCATCGATCCATCCAAATTGGTCATTGATTCGTCCATGCTGGACTTGTCAGTGTATCAGAATCTGTTATGCTTTTTAGTCTGTATTATGCTTTGTTTATGATCCAAAGGATTCCAAAGCCTCCGGCAGATTCCGTGGAGTGGTCGTGGCACTCTTTTCCGTTTGCGAGGCAATCTCTTACACGGCCTTTTAAAACTCCTCTTTCTTCTGTATTTGTGGATCACACAATGCCTTTCCCCAACTTCTGATCCAAACAACGCCTCATACAAAATCAGATCTCCAAGGAAGGTGACAAATTTCCAGTCGCCATGACGGTGGCCAACATGTCGGAACTTGTCAAGTCCATGATGGACGATAACGAAGACGACGACGACGATGATGACGATGAGAATGCCGACAAGACCACCGAAATCCCCCTTCCCAACGTCAAGTCTGAGGTTCTCCGAAAGGTCATTGAGTTTTGCGAGCACCACCTGGCCGAACCCATGACGGAGATCGAAAAGCCACTCAAGTCCCAGAACATGGCCGACGTCGTCCAGAAGTGGTACGCGGACTTTGTTGATCTCGAGCAGGTTCTTCTTTTTGAGCTTATTCTAGCTGCAAACTACATGGATATCAAGCCCCTCCTGGACCTCACCTGCGCGACGGTTGCCTCCATGATCAAGGGGAAGACGCCGGATGAGATTCGTGCGACCTTCAACATTACCAACGATTTCACGCCCGAGGAGGAAGCCGCTGTTCGGGAAGAAAATAAGTGGTGTGAAGAGGCCTAAGCTGCTCCGTCTGCTGCCATACAAGCAGTGGATTGAATTGTAGAAGAATGTCTGTTATTGAAGGATAATTATTTGAAAATGGTTCGAGTCATTCACCGATGGAGCTGTTTTTCCCTTTCAATGTTTACGGACCATTTCTTTCACTGTGCACTTATGGAAAGATGAGAAGGATTTTATGAAAATATATTCGAATACGAATGGGATATGGAAGTATCACACCGTGTGTGGGGGTGGGTGGTTGGACGAAACGTGTAGTGTACATTATAATTTTGTCCGGTCATAGACCGCAATAATACTATTATAGAACCAAACTAAAACAAAACGCGATTGCATGTAATGCGATTAGTATAATCTATATGGCTTCTCTAGCGAATAAATTAGATCACACATTCGTCGGGGAGTGACTCTAAGCTTAGCTCGCTCGGCGATTCATTCATCCCTTTGTGAATACTCTTCCTTCCCTCTAAGCCTCTCTCGACATCATTGACGAGTTTAGTTTAGTTGATTGTGACAAATCTTTCTCAACAGGAATTTCTGTGTCCCTTTCTTCTATTCCCAGACCTCGATAATTTTAATTTTTAGTAGATACAAAGGACAGCAGCGCCAATGACGAAACCGAAGATGGGATTGCAACCACAATAACGGCTCCACAAGAACTTGTTATCTTGGTGGCGCATGTTTGTGGGAGGAGCTCTTCGTCTGAACGTTATTCACCTTTGATTAACAAAATGTAGCGTTGCTTTGAACCAGTCATAGATTAGCGATGCTTAAAGCGACTATATGATCTCAAAATCGCTCTGTAAAGGCGGCGGAGGGCGTTCATGGAAGATTCGATGAGAATCGGCTTCAATGGGATTATCTATTAGAATCACCTTGTATATTCATAGATTTGCCTGTTACAAAAAATGCTGATATTTATTAAAATAGTTAAAGATTGTTTGCCAGTATTCTATTGAGGTCACAAATTTCATATGGCGTTCCTAGTAGCAGAGATAGCACGACACAAGACATTCATTTCCATGAAGAGCGACGAAGATATTATTAGAAACCAATCTTGATGACTCTCAAGCAAACTTTAGCAATTATTCCGATGGAAATCCATTTAGTACCATATTTTTGGAGCTTTCTTGACACCGTCTAAAATCTGGTGCTTATATCGGCTCCGTTGACGTTTCTCTTTTTATTCAACCACGTACTCTACCCCCCAGTAGTATTCTACATGGCTCTTCTACCCAAAGCTCGAAAACTTGCACTTACGTTTCCTGGATGCATAATTGATTGACTAGCGATTTCGAAAAGGATCAGACAAAGGCCGTGGTGTCTGCTGCCGCCTCTTCCATCGCTCGGTCAAATTCTTCATCATCGAATGAAGAGCCGTATGAAGAAGCCTCGGTGATGATCATAGCTCGGGCTTTACCGTCGAATCGTTGACTGCTCGACTGTTCATATGGGTCATAGGACGGCCTCTCGACGAAGTGAATGTTCGTTCCATCGTCCATGACTTCCGAATCGAGGGTTTGTTCGGCGCAGGGAGAGAGGCTTGGAGAGAAGCAATCCATTGGACTAGATTGTTCTCCGCGCTGTTCTTGACCTAGGGAAGTTCCTTTGTTCTTATTTTGGACGGTATACCCACCTGGTCCACCGCTCCTGGTCCTAGTCGTGGCCGATGGTGACTTTAGGCGAAATAATCTTCTCTCTTGTTCGCGCTCGCTCATAATCTGCGAGGATGCTTCCTCTACCGACATACCGGATCGCATGTATTTGGAAAACTGCTTCTTTTCTTTGCTAGTCAGGTCTCCACCGTCAAAAACGTCGTCCTCTTGGTTCAGTCGAGATGGATTTCTCCATGACGAAGAGTCGTTTGACGAAGTGAGGTCAAGCGTGCGGGGCAGATCGATTCCACGATTGTTATTGGTGTCAAAAGCCATCGAGTCTTGTTCCCGAAGGCTTCTAGAATTTCTCGACTTGCGACTATTTCTCTTGAAACAGTTTTTGCGACCAATACCATCACCTTCGATGCTGTCTTCGTCGTCATATTCGTCATCATAAGTTGATTCAGGCGTGGAAGAAGATAGCACCAAGGTTGCCGGTGTCAGGCAGGATTTCGCATATTCTTTGTCTAGGTCACGCTCTTGCTGTTTTCGGGATTTCTTTTTTCGCTCTGTAGTGCTGTCAGGGGTGCTGTAGAGTTGATCTTCCACCTCGATCTCCTCATCTCCAAACGTGGAGTTGTCGTTGACATGAATCATGACATTATCTTTGTCTAAGCTTTGATCGGACCTGTCTCGCCCAAAGAGGAAGGGATCTTTTTTGTGCTTGCGATATCCAATAATGATGATTGTGAACAAAAACACGGCCATTCCAACAATAAGAGCAGGCCAGAGTGGATTGATCCTGTCCGTTCCGCTACTCTGTAGTTGGGATGACGCAGCTGCGACATTCAGCGTGTTCCCAGAAGGAGCCGTAATGTCGCCACGATTTGGTGGTCGGGGTGTAAAGTCAGCCGAATTGGAAACATTTTCAGTGACTTCCTCCACTGTTTCCTCTTCTGCTGTTTCCTCTTCTGCCGTATCTTCTTCGTCTTCGGCAAGGACAATTTCGTCTGCGGTTTGCTCGCTGGTTGGAAAGTTTTGATCCGATTCGATGTCCTCCATCCCATCGAGAGCTCTGATGCTCTCAATAGTGGCGGCCACCAGCAAGTGGTTGCGAAAGGAAGATAAATCGCTCCAGGCATAACCTGCCGCAAGTTCCAGTTCTAGTTCACTCGGAACCCCTTCGTTTACAGCTTGCCGTGGCTGTATTTCAATACCGTTGCTGGAACGAAAAGCTGGTGCCATATACGCCCTTTTACGAGCCCCAAAGTCCAACCCATCCAAATCGGGTTCCCTCGGGTCTTCGTAGCTGGGGTCCTTAAAGGCTAGTTTGCATGCAAGAGTAATATTATTCCCCCCTTTTCCATCTTGGGCTGGTGCATCGTTCATGACCTGACACGAGACGTCTTTGAAATCATACATCGGCGAAAAGTAGTCCTCGAACCGTTTGTTCATGTAATCGTTCATAGCGGTCTCAATAGCTTCATATGACTTGCTTCCAAGGGGTGTTCCATCCAAACCTCGAATGAGTAGATTAAGTATGGGCATATCCACCGTAATAATAGAGTTGCCGTCCATCGAAAAGGAGGGCACAAAGTCGGCGAGTTCCCGACGCAGATTGTGTATTGATTCGGTGGTTACGCCCTCTCGTCGACGGACGTGATATATGTTTGCAGATTCATGTGCGTGGGCACCGCTCACAAGACACAAAGACACCAGAAGGAATAGAATCATCATTTGTGATGTCTGTTGTATTATTATCGAGATCATTGTTTTTGTATATCCCCACTTTGTGATCCCGAATTCGAATAACCCAATGTGCAATACTCGAAGTAGTCTTGCGACGTTGACTCGAGTCTATGCCAACGAGTAAATTGTTGTTTCTTCAGCACTGGTAGGCCTCTGATGCTGTTTGGGGGACTTTCTCGAATAGGAGTAGATGCTGTCGTGATTGCTACTCCTGCTTACGAATAGAGATGGGTCGCCAACGGAGTTCGGTAATGGTTCGTACGAAATTTTAATTCGGAAAACTCTGAAGGCGTCAAAAAATACTAATTGCAGTAACAAAACCAAATGCATTGTTCTAATGGCATCCAAAATTTTTTATATATATATTCAGTGCCGAAGATTGAACTTTTAGAATATATGGCGCGGTTTTTTTGGCGCTTTCCTTGTATTTAATATTTCGGGCGAGCCCTCCATGTGATTGACTAAATAAGTATGACTTTTCTCGTGCGTTGCATTTTCCTGAAAAGAGGTAGTCGATCGAGTCGATTAATCTGAACTCATTTTGTCACAAATCGGTTGAACATTATTTCGACAAACAACAACTTTCCTTCCGTATCTTACTTAAAAATCCTCTCCGTTGTCTTGCGATGACACCGGCCTTCCGTATTTCCCCCCTCGCGGCTGTCTTGGCCGGAGTTCTGGTCATACTGCCACCATCTATCTACAGTTTCGATGCCATGGCATTGATTCCCGAAGATCTTCTGGAACTTATCCCGGATGCATGCCAAAATGGGACAGATTCTGCAATGTCAAATGCTGTAAACTGTGCGTTCGGAAACCTTACAGAATGCGTGGGCCTCCTGCAACAACTAGAAACCTTTGAAGAAATTCCTCCCGCGTACACTATCGACGATTGCAGTCTAATCGAGTACCCCTTTTGCCAAATCGCCAGTGCTTGTCTGCCCTGTGTTGAGGAATTTGAGAACGCCATTCGATGCATCGTGTTGAACGACGAGTATATCGACGAGAATATTACCGAGTTGGTAGACTCGTGCCAGCTGGACTTGGATTGTTAAATCGCAAGTACCCATAAATGGAACGGATGAGCATAGGTGGATGTATAATAGAAATAGAGCAATCGAAAAAAAACTTGGGGATAGTCATCACAAATTGCACAAGAGATTTATTTGCTACTGAGTGTGTATCGTTCGTGCACCATCAATGAAGAAATAGATTATATTTCACTAATCAGTGTTTTATACTAGTTCTATAGTTTTGTATCAATTTGTTTATCTAGGCTGGAAAAACCAATCGTTCTATATAGGTTTGGTATTTTTCATTGATATCTTATCTACCTTGACAGAATCACCTTTTCTCA
>Ga0115013_10000753_pt1 | contig 19224 bp, 17 predicted proteins | sample SouAtlMetagenome_2_FD_88686 | JGI IMG/M metagenome (GOLD analysis project Ga0115013, IMG submission 88686) | Marine eukaryotic phytoplankton communities from Atlantic Ocean - South Atlantic ANT15 Metagenome | ecosystem: Environmental > Aquatic > Marine > Oceanic | place: South Atlantic Ocean...
ATTCTGTACCTTCATCTGTTGCTTGACATAGAGTCACACTTTTCACAACACCGACAGGAATTGCTGCTGAGAAGGTACAGTAGCGGAAATACTCTCTTCTTAATTTTCATTCCATAAAACTAGTTGGTTACTAAATGACTATCAGTTTGGCAACTCCGACTATTCAGCTTCAGTTAAACCAACCCTAACCTTAACTCTAATAGAATACATTTACGAATCGAATTCCCATGCTAACGTGATGAAATAGAGAGCAGGTTTGTACGTAGAAAACTGTACGAAGAACATGTGAAGAGTAACTGAGACTATTCGAATTCCATGACATCCATGACCTGCTCAATTACCTAGAGGTGAACAATCTTCAGATACACCCAGAAAATCGAGTACCAAACAGCTTTAGAGTAGAGAATGAAGCGATAGTATCAGTAATCAGCGATCCATACAGATAGCACGACCCATTTGAACACCATTGTCCTCATAAGAGCTCTTCTTTCGCTGGATTCCGTGCGTCGAAAGAACAAAAGCGGTATTTTTTTGTTCAATTGTTGAATCAACATCTTCATCATGGAGACCATGCAATGGTCTGAGATATCCACAACGACGTCCGCGCCGAACTCGACGGGAGTCATGAATGGAATGGGTGGCAATGATCAACACCACAACCCACATCATAACCACGCACCTGGCGGTTCCGAGAATGGTCTTGGAGGATCTCTGGGTGCTCCCACGATTAAAAACCACTCTGTGACGTATTTCAACGATCATCTTTATTGCTTTGGTGGATACGATGGGCGCCGAAATCACAATCTTCTTCTTTTATACAATATCCGGGATCATAGGTGGATCCGTCCCCATGCTGTGCAAGAAGATGATTTCAACAGCACTAGAAGCAATATCGATGGCGACAACAATGCATCTGTTGCTCGTGTGAATCGCCCAGAATCTTCAAATACTAGTAACAACAACATCATCACCCGACGTAGGGTAGTTAATTTTGAAGTAGACGATGACGATGAGGAAAGTAATGCTGATGCCGCGGAAAACGAGAATATTGAAGATAACAGCGATGCCCATGAAAATGACGACGACAACGATGATAGCAGCGAAAGTGCGCAGCGAACCAATCAATTGCAAAATGTGCGAAATAACCATCAGCAAATTCCACAACAACATCCAGTCGCAATGGATCATGATCTATACAATCGTAGCAACGGTCACGATCTTATGAATATCAACCCTTACGCTTATACGGTGACGGGCACTCCTCCCCCCGGTCGAAATGGACATTCCGCAACCCTCGCTACAGACGAGGATGACGACGACGATGACGACGAGCCAAGAGATAATGTTACAGGCCGTATCATTGTTTTGGGGGGTTGGCTCGGTCAGGGACCACTAGCCGCCAGTGACATGCACGTTCTAGAAATTAGTCGTGGAGGCCGAACTCTTCATTGGTATCAGCCAGCAGTCAAGGGGACCCCACCCGGGCCATGTAATATGCATTCCGCAGATTACGTGAAAGCAAGAAAAGAGGTCTTTGTGTTCCGAGGAGGCAACGGTACGTATTTTCTTGCCGATAATTTATAGTTTGTTGTTCACTAGCAAGCCGACACATTTCTGACCCATATCTGTGAATCGCAATACATTTCAGGACGTGAGTACTTGAATGATGTACACGCATTACATGTACCCACTATGACATGGCGCAAGGTAACTACCACAGGAGAGAGTCCCCAACGAAGGGCTAACCATTCCAGTTGCATTTTGGAAGAAACCGGCGAGATATTTATTTTCGGTGGCTGGAATGGGACAACGCGATTGAACGATATACATATTTTTGACACAGAAACATGTAACTGGTCTTGTCCCAAGGTCGGAGGCGTCTTGCCACATCCTCGTGCAGGAATGACCTTAACCGCCTTGCGAGGACGTTTGTATTTGTTTGGTGGTAGCGGGACGAGTTCTAAGTGCTTTCAAGACTTACAGATCTTGGATCGAGAGCAAATGTCGTGGTTGGATGTTACACAATACGAAACTATTCCGCATAGAAATGCCAACAATGGTGGTAATAATAACCATCACCACCATAGTAACCACCAGTTGCATCATCCAAACTATCAGGGGCAGAACCATTTCGCGCTGTCATCTCCGCCACAGCACTACTACATGCATTCGCATCAGCATCAACACTACCAACACCATCACAACCACCCATTTGAAAATCAACAAGATAATGGATTCGTCCCATCAAATCCCCAATTGAATGTTCATCAATACTATCATCCGAATCAAAGCAGCAATCACATGAATAGTTCTTTTGCTGGTAATGGGGCATACGTTGGAACAGGAATGTCAATGGATAATCCTCGATCAGGTAGCTTTACGTCTTCAAGAGCTGATTGGACGTCTCGAGAATTGGCCTCTCGACCAGGCACTAGTGTTATGGCTTCACCAAATCCAAACGATGAAGACACTACCCCCACTGTTCTTTTGTATGGTCATCGTGTGCCTGGTTCGCGTGCGGGCCACACAGCAACCGCCGTGAACCGTAAAATCTATGTATTCGGTGGGTCGTGTGGTTCGGACTATCTCAATGACTTTTACGTCCTGGACACAGATCCACCACCCCGGGCGATGGTAAGTGAAGCGACGAGCCTACACCTGATTGAACGCCGACTGTGGTACTTTTTCAATGATGAAGAGTTTTCGGATGTCACCTTTTTGGTTCAAGGTCAAAGAGTTCATGGTCACAAAATGGTTCTGGCTCTTGTTTCGGATTGCTTTCGAGCCATGTTCACTGCTGGATTCCGCGAATCGTCTTCCTCCGAAATCGAAATCACGGGTTGTACCTACGATGCATTTTTGAAAGTTATGGAGTATATTTACACTGGAAAAGAGCCAAGCATACCAGCACCGTCTCCAATGAATGACTATGGTGCTGATAGATCTCACGCTTTAGGCAAGATCGTAGATATATTAGAGCTGGCTGACCGATTTTTTTTGGATCACCTCAAACAAGTCTGCGAAACTCAGCTTCAATCTAATGTACGTCCTGATACGGTAGATTATCTATTACAAGTAGCTCAGAAAGCAAATGCCATGCAACTGCAAGCGATCTGTGAACACTACTTACGAAATCGGGATTCGGAGTAAATGTATTTTAAAGATAATGATTTTAAACGAGTTTCGGGACTGTTTGTTTAGCCTTTTTAGTTTAGTTAGCGATAAAAACGTAATATAAAACTATACATAAACTACTGTATTAGCTAGTAATCACTGAACATATCATTCGAAGCCGTCGTTGCCTCGTCTTTCGCCGTTTCTGAAGGCGCAGATGATGACTGGATTGGCTCAACGCTACTAGTTGGTTCAGAAGACATGGAGAGTGGCGCTTCGACTGATTCACCCGCCCGTTGTGCTTTGATTTTTGCCATCAACTCTTTTGCCTTTTCTTGTTCCTCTGGGCTCATACCCTCGGTCATTTTTTTCCAGAAAGCCGGGTCGTCGGCCATATCTATGTACGATTCTGCTGCCAGATTTGCATACAAGTCTTTCTTCTCAATGATGGTCCCGAGCAAAGTAGTGGAGATTAAACCACCAACCATGACAGCCTAATGAAATTGTAAAAAGTATCATAGCATTGATGTCGTTCATCCCATTCGATGCCAGAAGTTGTAACATATTTGATAGGTTTTGGTCGTGTCAAAGAACAGAAAGAAAACGACATCATGACAGGTTGAAGAGAGTCAAAACAAGACAGCGTGAGATCTTTGTATGGTCGATAATGACAACAATGCTCACTACCCACGCAAATAATACTCTGAACTGTTGAAAGGAGCTGTGTGGCCTTCCTTCGTCAACAATAGTTCGAAAACTGTCGAACCAGCTATCACTCACAATTCCCCCGGCAAATACTTTTCGAAATTCTTCCAGTTGGATATTTGCAATGTCGGCATCGATTGTCGCTATCCACATACTGTGTGCAGCGTTAGAAATCTCCATAGATGAGTGCGTGTCAATTGGTAGGACATTTAATTCCATCGTCGAAGATGTAGCTCCCCTCGAATGATATTGATGCAACGGTCCCACACCAAACCCCGATGCTGACAGGAACAAGAACGAGAGCAAGAAAACGGATGAAATCATGATAGACGTTTTTGTAGAGATATAATCAATTTTGTTGCGAAAGAAGGGTTGGGTATGACAGTTTTCATCAACTCTGTTTCACACTTGTCTTTGTTGAACAGTGTAACACAACCCGCCGTTTTCTTCAGTGGTGAAGACATCAAAAACAACGTGTCCAAAAAATTCATTACCGTATTCGGTACTTCAATCACCAATCTACAAAAGGCTGTGAGTCATGTTTCATCCATGACTCAATCAATGATGTTCTTCGGTGCCTTCTCGGCATGTGGCATGAACGTGTAAAGAATCTTGGAAGAACATCAACGTGCCCACCAGATGTTCCTCATCAAAGCTTTCTTTCTCAATAAACTTCCTCCGATGAAGAAACGCAAACGATAGCAAGCGATAGATAGTTTCCACGAAAATAAATTTTGAAATTAAACAAATATCTACCTAATACCATTCGGGATCACAAACGACAATCTAATACATTCAACAATGCCGCGGCGAAGGACACGAACAAACCGAGGGATGCTTTTGTTGGAAACTTCGGCACTATTCGTTGTCACCGGTGCGGTAGTTTATATGGCATCATTGAGATGCTGTGAAGCCTTTCCGAAAGCTAATTTATATCGCCGATCGAACGGGTTTGAAGATTCATTGGTGCCGCCATCGACGACAATACGGCTCTACAATTCTCCAGGATTTCTCGACGACGAAAATAAGGATGTCGATAGATTCGACGACGAGACGGAACACACAATAAGGCAACCCGTGTCAGTCAACGAAATGCGGCGCCGAAACTTTCTTTTTGCTGCAACCGCTGCGATTGCATTCTTCCCGACCCAATCCGTATACGCTTCTCAAGACGTTGTGGTTACCAACAAATCGCTAGAAGACCTACAATTTGCTCATGGTAGCTGGGATCCAGGTCGTCAACCGACGACGACAAAGGAAAGATCTGTGGAAATTGACGATCAAAATCTTGTTGCGAGTACAGAGAACACCAATGCAGTTGTTTCGACTCAAAGTATCGCCCTGGTGAGGGTGGACGCCTGTTTTACAACCTATCTGACTCGATTTTTGATCAACTACGACGAAGGGGTAAATGCTTGGTGGCGACAACTCCAAGTGTCATATTCATTGCTCGCAAACGAACAAAGACAAAATCGACTGGGAAGGGATTTTGGGAGTTTAGCAGCATCCATACAAGAGGCAGTGCAAGTCTACATACAAAAATCTGCTTCAACTCGGCAGGGCTACGAACAATTATTTGATCGATTTGCTTCCACGTATGATGCAACAACTAACGACGAGGTTAGACGACAGCTATGCTTGTTGGCTGCAACTCTGCCGGTGGATCAACAACCAAAGGAAACAATCAAAAAGATCATTTCGACGAAAACAAATACAAAGGTATCACAAAAACTTGACAGTTCATCTTTAGCTCTGATGATGAATGAAAACCTATCCAACTTGCTACCTCGAGAGTATTCTGCCGTCGTTTCAAGTTCTGATGGAGTGATCAACATAAGTCCTCATGTCAGCCTCTACCAAGTAGGTATTGGTGAAGAGTTTGGACAAGCTGCCACTGCCACAACATTTGGACCTCTTGCTCTGACAGCACTAAAAAGAGAGCTTCCTCGCTATACATTTGATATTTATGCTTTGTTTGGAATCAGTGGAGCAACCGGTAAGTCAAAGTGAAGTTCATCGGGTGTGCTGAGTTCCAATTGTGGACTTGGTTCAAAATGGTGGCAATTGCCTGGATTTCAACTCTTGCAAATGTATAGAATCCAAGCAGCTGTGACATCTAAGAGTCCAGCTACTCTCAAAGTGCGCAGCCCTCTCACGTCCTTTCTTTTTACTATCATTTACTCAATACATATCTTGTTCGCTGATTCGACACAATTGGTATTATATTCGGATCGACAATTTGAATTTAGGTTGTGCACTTACGCATTCCGTTGTCATTCCTTTGGATGTTGTCAAAACGCGGGCGCAGACATCTCCTGAATCAACTATGAACATCGTCACGGAAATTGTTGAGGAAGAGGGTATTTCGGGTCTATTGACAGGTGCTCAAGCAACGCTTGCGGGATATGCATGGTACGGAATCAGTGTATATCCCTCTTATGCCTTTTTCAAACGATTCTTGTCCCACACTGTGTTGTCTGCGGATCTAGCCGTGGCACATGCGAATGATATAGCGTTAATCGCTGGTGCATTAGCCGCAGTCGTCGCGAGCTTAGGCTTGACACCGTTGGAGGCGGCTCGAATTCGAGTCGTAGCCGAGCCCGCACGATACAAAGCCATGGGTTTGATTGGAACCCTTCAAACTATTGCTTTGGAAGGAGGAAATGGATTTTCGTCGTCAATGAACGCGTTATACAAAGGACTGCCGTCGTTGATGACTCGCCAAGTAATTTTTGGTTCCGTGAAGTTTCTTGCTTTTGAGCGTGCATGCGAGGCAATTTATCTAGCTTCGCCAATGTTGAGAGATGAAACCTGGACGGCATTAAGTGTTAGTCTGGTAGCAGGTGCTTTCAGCGGTGCTCTCAGTTGTCTAGTGTCACAACCTGCTGATGCTGTCCTGACGTACGTAGCCCAAGAAAGTGCAAACAGTGCGAATAGGGATAATAAGGGATTGGGTGTGTTAGAAGGTAGTCGTCTCATGATAGAAGAAAGTGGTGTTTCCTCCCTCTTCCGTGGTCTTGGTAGTAGATCATTGTGGGCAGCTTCTATTATTTCTGGACAATTTCTACTTTATGATGTTTTTCGAAATTATTTTGGAGTCAACAGCGACGACTTATCCCAAATATTTAAGATTGATTTGTAATGGGTTTCTTCGCTGCTACCAGCAGCAATCAAGATGGTGACTCAAAACGGAATAATCTTGCAGCAATGCTTTTGTCAATTGCAAAGCATAATATCCAACAGTTTCATGAGCGGTTTCAGAAAAAAATAATCGTCGCTGACGTCCTGAACGAGAGGCTAGAACTACTTCCCATCAGCGGGAGTTACGAGCACCAACATCACATTGCCTTGTATCGACGGTTTACATAAGAGAATAAAATATTCTCATGGTACTTTACAATAATATTCACAGCTGTGGACGCGAGTGCCTGTGCAGAATGCAGTGTTTTGCTTCGTCAACTAAAAGCATAGGGGCATTGAGCAGGTGATTGCAGAGACCTGGGGAATTCCAGGATGCTCCCCCCCCCTACACACGTGCGGGGGATACAGCTCACATTACGCAGTTGTTCTCTCAGAAAGGAAACCACTGCTTCCAAAAATTTATGACATCGATACTGTATAAGTATAATTTGTTAATTCGTTAATGCACTAGTAATCGATCATCCATATGTTCGAATTTTTTCCAAATAGCTCAGACGGACTATTTTCTCAGTTCTCGATTTTATCACATCCAATATTTTTGAGCTTTAACCCTGGTGAGTAAACAAATTTTTCCCAAAAGTCCCGCTTTTCTTTGTATGAAAGGGTAGCAAATGCTGGTGAAACGCTTACTGCACAAATGCAAGTAATGTGATTGTTACCTTTCAACTCATCATTCTTTACATTTGCGTTGGAAGCTTCAAGCTGTGACGAGACCCGCCCTGGTTCGTGTAAGACCAATTCGCCAGACTCGAACCATTCAGAAAAATGTTTGGTGAATAAAGCGAGTCCACTTTTGCCGTTGGCCAATACAATATTCTTTATTGTGGGGTTCTGATTGACAAAATTTTTGATATCGTTGGGTTTGTCATTTCTGATAGCGCTGTCAATGGATCCCTTGCGCTGGCAACTTGCTACAATATCCCAAAGAGCAAAACCATGCTGACAAAAGATGTTTACTTGCTTTTCGTAGGGAACAATGAATGATTCATCATACCTAAGATGTTCGCAGAGCTTCATAGGTTCGCCATCACTTTTTTCGCCCTTGTCTCTCCTGAAGCCTAAGCAATCGCCAGCTACCCACCAAAACACATTGCTAGGATTATCAAAATATCGATTCTCTTTGAGCGATTTTCTCGCTGGATGTGTTCCCAATATTAATGTGTGGATAGGTGTCGCTTTATCAAAAAGAGGTTCAAACGAATGGCTTGTGCCATTCATGAATTGTTCTTTTTCCTTAATATGTTTTCTTTTGCGCGTCCGTCGCTTTTGCATCACATCCTGTGAACGGTAGCGCTTGACATTCTGTGTGCGAAAGTACAGCGTAACTCCCTCTTGCAACTCTTTCATATCAAAATCTTCGGAATCTCCATCTTCGTACTCAATGTGGTATAAAGGTTTATCACTTTGAGAGTCGCTTGCATGAACTCTTGTTACCTGACCAAAAAAAATATCGGTTGCGAAATATTTTGCAACTCTGAGGCCTACTCTTCGATTGAGTATATCATAATTGCGTTTTGGATATCTAGGTTGCTGAGGTTGTCCGACAACCATGATAAATACCGTATTGCCGTATGATTTCCTCCGAAGATGAAATTCCTATAACTCAGGATAGAGAATCTATGGGTTTTGAAGTATCCTTGTTGTGAAATTGATGTTGTCTCTGATCCTCTACAGTAGCGTCGAGGAGCAATCTGAGTCGAGCGAGTCGGATTGGGAAGAAAAAAGACGGTCTCCATTTGGGTGTTGCACCCAACAAATCAAAAGTCCACCGATTGGTGTGTTCTGAACCCCTGCCCCTGGTGCACAAGTTGGCCAAGTGAAGCAAAGCGGCATTGCCCAGTTCGGTAAGCAAAGATCTTTTGTTCATAGTGATCGTGTGACCTTTGGGTCGCTAGTGCAATTTCTATTAATTTAATATCTATCTCTACTAGATTGAAGCTTTCACAAGTTAGTTTCAATGTCTCCTTTTTATCCAAAAGATATCTTGGATTGCAATGAAGATATTGCAATTGCAAATGCCTGAACAGCAGTCAATGGGTATTGGAAATCCATGGTGAAGGAATGCCTTCCTTCGATCCTGCCAAATTGCAGCATAATATGGTCTTGATCATCACGGTCGCAAAGCTGAAAGTTCTTAACAGAAGCCACGCTGACACGTCCTCCAAAATTTAAGACAAATGATCCAAGTTCAACATTCCACCATGGGGGTCTATTCTGTAGGGCTAGAAGTCCACAATCACTAGGTGGTGAGTGCTCTCCTTCGCCAATACCAGGTTCATCTGTATCACCAGTCGTTGGCGTAATCGCCCTTTCCATGAATTCCATATCATTATTTGCCTGCAATTGCTTCAAATAGTTCAGCAAATGATCTACCGAACCTGCATCTTGATGTTTTGAATTTTCCAAGTATCGAATCCACTCAGTTCCTTTTCCATCAGCATTGACCTTTGGGATACATACATCCATAATTCTTGGTCTACTCCCTAGTAGGTTTGCCGTGTAGGTTATTGCTCCATCTTCCTCTTCGAAAAATGAGTGTTGTGTTTCGGCCTTGAAATGTTGAGACTCAAAAAATGATTCAGCAGCACTGACTTTTCTATTCCTTCCACGTGTTGCATCACTTGAACGTGATCGTCGCAAATTCAGGGGAGATGATCTAGGCCGAAGAGGTTCGGAAAGTTCTATTCCATCTTCGCAAGTGTTCCCGTTTCTTCCTTTGAGAGATAAACGTCCAAAACGACTTCGTGACCTTGAGCTCACTGAATGCCGTTCTATTTCTCTTCCCCTGCCATATGTTATGTCATCCTCGGAAGAAAACCCAGAACTGTTGTTATGAAATGTATTTGCTGTAAGGAACTCAGATTTTGTCTTCTTCATAGTTTCACGAGGAGTAAATATCTGAGACTCAGTTCCGACAAAGTTGCTTTGTAGTCGTCCTAATAGGCCAGAAAATCTCGATGCACTACTTTGCTTTCCGATACCATTCAAAGAATTTTCAAGAAGATCATCCAGATCATTGACGCTCTTATAGTGAAGGTTCAGATCTTCTTGTTGTGGAAGACTTAGGTAGTAATTGTTTGATCCCTTCTTGGATGCTTGTCCTATGTTGTCCGGAAATTTACGACCACGATTTTTCGCCATCATGAGTACAGTATCTCGGCGGTGATCGTTATTCTTATTTGTGTTATCAATAAAATCGGAAGTTGGCTCAGTAGGACGGTGTCGAATAAATAGACGGTACTCGTAAGTTGGGAAGAAACGACCTTTCATATTGACGCCTTTCTTCTTTGAACTTAGCTTAACCCTTTCAATCTCACATTGGACAATACCAATTTGTTTTGGACAAGGAGTTGTTAAGAATTTTTCGAGACGAGATATTCTTGGTACCGCTGTATGTTTGTCATAGTACTGGATATTTGTAGTTTGGGGGAAGAATTCGTCCCAAAAATCCATAATGGTTTCGTCGAAGCCATGGCTATCATTGTTCAAAAGATGTCTCTCCAGACAACAATGATAGACAGTAAAACGTGCTCTTAGATATTTGTTCATATGCTGTTCCGTAGCATCATCATCTGATTTTATACTCCTGGAAGAAGCGCTGTAAACGTCCAAGTCTATGTTTGATAGAATGTCGCCGTGGTTTGCGACTTCACGAGACGTCGAATGTAATAGCTCAGGGATGACCCCAGAAGAATGAAATGCTAGACTTCGATTGGAATGCATAGAAGCTGTTGGGGCCGTTGGAGGAATAGGTGGGACCATCGCAGGCGGAAGTAGATTGGCACCTGCTGCCATCATTTCGTCGAGGTGTGGAGGTTGCATGACAAGTTGTCTTGAAAAAGCAACTTCCGTTTCCACATCGCTGTCGGAGTCGTCCCCTGCAATTGAGTTTCTAGGATCTATCCTACGTGCATGATTGGTCGCTAGAGGAAGAGGTCGATATACCGGCAATAAGCTATTCGACTCTGTTGCAATTGAAGCTGGATTCTGGGCGTCACCAGTTTCATTCCGAGCAGCTTCATCATTCGATCGAAAGGAAAAGAAAGGATGAAAGAAATCAGCGGATAGGCTGACTTGTGGAGTTGTCATGGAGCCATCGAAGTCGTTAACTCCAGGTCGACCAAGAAGATGTTGGTCGAGTAGATGCCGATGAATCTTCAAAGAGACTTTTGGTGCACGATAACGATTGCAAGTAAAAGAATTAGAACGTAGTAAAGCACGTCGGTGCACGTTGCTATGGTCTACTCCATTCACAGAATCCCAATGATTACGGGCCAATGGTGCATCTGCAGCGCCGAAAGGAAGCGGGTGTGGGATACGTGGAGCATGAGGTAATTCACCGTTATGAGGATTTCTTTCTCTCAAACGCGCCTCATTAACCGATACTCGTCTCCAATTGGGTCTTGGAAATGAGCTAACACCAGATTGATTTGATTTCGAGTTCAACTTGTACAGAGACTTTTCTTCGAGGAAAGTTATCCCCGATTCGCCCAAACCATCGATTAGCTCTTCTCTCATCCTAAAATCGTCACGTTCGTTGTAAAATTGATCAATAACATTTAAAATACTTGCTGATGGATCGATAGGTTTCGATTCGTTACGTAAACTGGTAGACGAGGGGGATCCATTCTTCGAAACCTCCTCCTGCTTCTCTTGCCTCTCTTGTATTTTTTTGGCTTCAATTGACAATCTCCACAATAAAGTATGGTATGAGTGCCCAAGGCAATGGGGATAAATGGGAACACCTGCGCTTACATAAAGCGCACATAGCTCTTTCGCATCGGCGTGTTGTCCAAAATTCTGATTTTAGAAAACGGGAGAAAACAATTCAGACGGATAAATAAGTAAGAGACTTATGGGGCAGAGTCTACATCTTGAAACAATGTTATATCACTGTTTCACAAACTTACCCACGCCGTGACAACTTCGGTTGCACACCTGAATCCGTGCATTCGAACTCGTCTAAAAATTTCCCTACAAATTTTGTTTGTCGGCTTGTTGCACTGGCCAAAATTTCTCCATTCGATTGGTCTCAAGAAGGATGCGATACTGTGTAAAGAATCAATCGGCAATGACACCAACGAGGAATAACTTTTTTGGTTACTTGAAAACCGTGGCAAGTGGTTCGGTGGATTAGGAACAGCTGTTTCATTGTTTACTTTGTCATTCACAGGGGTCACTGGGCGTGGAGTTATGGCTTCTTCGTGTGAAGGTAACAACGCTTCCTTGTCACAATCGTTGCTCAACGGAAATGACACGGGAGCAGTTTCAACTATACTATTGGAAGGTATCTCATCATTTTCAAAGGCAGTGTTGCCCTTCGTATCAAATTTATGCTCTTGCTCTCCATTAAGTATTCTGCTGGATTCATCACCTACTTTTAAAGCAGGGTTTATGTGATTTTGTTGGTGCTGTTCCGCTCCCTTCGAGTTTTCTTCCCCGCCTCCCTCCCCGAATGCTTCTGTATCAGGTTCTGTATCCGTACAAGGAAGGATCGTGCCACCAGTTGGCACTATCGTTGAAATGTCCGCGATACATTTCGAGGCTGGTTCAGAATTAGAAGACTCGGAGAACAAACAGGACGCGTTTGCTTCTTTCATACCACGATCCGTTCTCGGATGTTCGGCATCCGTGTCAGCGTTCCGATTCTGATCTGCAATAATTCCGTTGGGTTCCATAATGCTCGCACTTCTGCTACAAATGACTACAATCTGTTGATGATGCTGACCTTCCTCGGTAAATCCTATCGATAATGAAAACTGTCCGATTTCTTCGGCGAGACACCTTATTGTCTCTGCAAGTTGATTTTAGGCGATGTCCCCCAGAGAGCCTGCTACTACTAGTCGTGGGAAAGGCTACGAAGTGGCTTTGTGAATATCAATCTAACTCCCTTGCTGGTTTTATTGTCTGAAATGCCTTTCTTTCACTTCACTTATCTTGCGGTAGAGGTGTATTGTGTAACGGTAACGAAGACACCGAATCCTACTTCTACTTATTATGTAATTGAGGGTGTATTGAGTAGCAGCGAGGTAGCGTGAAGTGAAAGTAGGTTCTTTCGCAGGCTAAGTACCGTAGTATGGAGCGAACTCGTGCCATTATATCACCATGACCGCAAAAATCAGTCGTTGAGAAAACAATCAGTCGTGAGTGGCAAAAATTTGGGGGCGCCACAAACGAGCCATTTTTGACCAAAGAGCACAAGAAGGATACGCCATCTTGCCCTTCTGGAAAACCTCCAACTGCAACAGGTCTACTGAAAGTCCATCAATCACCAACAAAATTACAAAGTGCTTGCTTGGCAACTTACAGTGGAGCTCACAGGGTGCAAAGAGCACACAAAGGGTGGGGCAGGGCACGCCACCTTGCCAACCTGGGCCACCACCCCAACCACAACTTATGTACTGGAAGTCCATTGACCACCATCAAAGTTACAAAGTGCTTGCTGAACAACTTGCAGAGAAGCTCACAGGGTGCTTGATGCAGGCTCCACGCTCCCACGCCAGGGCCTGCCTTTCTCGTGCAATTCAAATAGTAGTAATTCCTAACCTTACTTTCCTTCACTCCAGAGAGCCTCTTTTGACACGATTACGTTTAAAATTTTTTGCGCGTTCTGTACACACTGCGAACAAAGAAACACTGCTTATCGTGCTAACGCGACGGTTTCGTTTGGAAACGGTACTCACGCAGTGTTCTCTTGTTACATTACCTGCACCAACAGCCATCTTTGCTAATTGAAAGGATAAACCACAAGTTAAATCAAATAGCAATAACAACAACGTGGATGCAGGATACTTATTAAATCCTTGCTTTGAAAATGGGCGATAGCGAGAACATTACATCTTCCTTCAACATATTTCAAAATGAACCGTTTTGGTCTTACCAAATAGAATCAAAGGAACCTAGTCCGGCGTTTTACGGTTTTGTTTTCATTTATACATTGATTGCGTTTATATTGATTGGACCGCTGGTATCATGGTGCCGAAATAAGGAAGAAAACAATCCGGAAATGTTTCAGTCGGACGGGAAACAATTGGAAATAGAACAAAGAAACGGCCCAGACCATCAAATCTCATCTGCTGGCGACCATAAACAAACTGCGAGAGATAGTAAAGAGGCCGGAAAAGACATATATAAAAACAGTGATTCAAGTGTCCACAGAAAGATTCATCCAAACAAAAATACCAGGAGCGATCGATCGCTCCTGAAAAATACGCAACAACGTTCTCTATCTTCCATTGGTAGTAATAGTGATATTCGCACATTAAATTCCAGATATACGACATCAAAGACGGTACAATCTAGTACCAGTCGCCGGAGCACTAGGAGCTCTGCGATCCGTGCTGTTGTTCTAAGAGAACTCGACCAGAGCTACCCTGATCAAGATCCAGATTTTCAAAACCGAATGGCTCTTCGGTTTCCGATTGGCGATTTCCCGCAGCATTCTTTTCAAAGCAATATCCAGAACGGAAACAATAACATTGCTGATAATCGCAGTGGCGGTGGATCCAATCAGCCCACCGAAACTTCTAGTAGCATCCCTAGTTCTCAAAACCCCGAAACTTCAAGCAGCGCTCCTAGCGCTGCTACCACTGGAAGACTCTACCAAAACTCAGCGGTGAATCACAATCCCTCTGACAAAGGGTTCTCCAAACTTGTTTTGGATGTTGGAGGACGGAGATGGAAGAATCGAAGACCCATAGGCCGAGCAGATGTTATAGAAAATGTCGTTGCGAATAATATCGTGCGACAATCTCCTTCAATTAACTTGAATAGCACGGCCAAGAGCAAGCAATCCGATGCCAATAAAATGAGCACTGTTCCTAGTAACAAGGACAATAGTTTGAAAAAAGGAGGAGCACCCAATCATCTGTTAGGCAATAGTATGAGTGATTTAGCAAGTTCCATCCTAAGTGAGCAGTATCATCAATTGAATCATCAACCAGAAATGCAAATTGATATATCTGAGATGAAAAAGCATCAGCTCGAGCAACTTAGATTAATGCATCAATTCCAAATGCAGCAGCAACGTCAACTTTTTGCGATGCATCGCATGCAACATCAACAGCGCTACTATTCGCACCAACGAAGATTTACTCGATTTGGAACTCGGTCTGTCAGTGAAAAGTCTGCGTCAGTGATGTCTTCTATTGTAGATGACATATCTCCTGATGATGCTGCTGACGCTAATGATCCTGGCCGTGGTAACATGTTCATCCAGCCTGGCGAAAAGTATTGGGCTACAGGATCACAATATGGCCATCATGTTGGCAATGATTCCAGTCTTGAGCCAGAGGATTGTTGTTTGTCATCCCTTGAAAGTTTATTGTTGTTGACTGTTCCTGATGTCGAAAAACGGAATGTGCTTCGTGCATCTATACCCCTTACATTGGGCGCAAGTTCGGAGGCACTTTTCAGACTTGTCACAATAGCATTTATTTCGCAATATCTTGGGACAAAATCCATGATCGGTACGTTTATAACATTGTACGAGGGCAACTTAGTAGTGCAAAAAATTGTTCATGGTGACTAACAATTTTTTCGCACTTTTGATTTGAAGCATATTTGTTGGTTGGACTTTTTATGCGATTGACTAGTGAAGAACTGTCCAGTGCAATTATCGACGCGCTCTCCTCTTTTGTACAAGCCTCGATGGATAAAACATCTACTGATACGATCAAGAGCAACTATATTGCAGGGCAATATATCCAATTAGCTTTCGTACTACAAGTCTTTTTAAACACCCCTCTTCTAGTGGTCTGGGTAATTTTCATGGAACAATTTGTCATGTGGTTGGTACAGGATTCAACTGTCGCACTAATTGCTCTTGAATATGCATCCATTGTAGTCTACGCCTACATGGTCCAAGCGCTAAGTCGTACTCTAACAGTTGTCTTCCACGTTTGTGGTCATGAGCACTTTGAATCTGTGATCGACTTAGTTGCATCATTTTTACAAGTTATCGCAATTGCTTGCGTGGTTGTCTTTGTAAATGGAGCCCAATTGAAAACTGTGGCTGGAATACAAGGTATGTTGCGCTTGGTTATTTTCTTTTACTTTTTGAAAATCACAGCCTCTTACATTTTTTTTTTCCACAATAGTATTAATCAATGTTGCATCTGCGATTGCTAAGATTGCATATCCAGCAGCCAGGGGATGGATGAAGCCGTTTCGAAAGGGAATGATTCAAAATGTGGCTTTGTGGAATTATAGAATTGGCCTCTGGCATTTATTCAAAGCTGCTGCGCCATTACTACTTGGAACTGTATTAGAGTACGGAGAATGGGAACTTTTGACGTTGTTCGTTCATCGTTTGGGGCCTGCTGAAGGTTAGTTTTTTTCTCCTGAACGGACTATATATGCGTTTTCCATCAACGTAACTCACAATTGTTTCAAATTTACCCAATTTTTTGCTTGGTAGTTGCTACATGGACTTTGCTTGGAGCATTTTGGGATTTCTTTGAAGCTTTGACAGAAGGAATAGGCGAGGCCGCCGCAAATCAGGTTACTTACCTACTCTCAGCGGGACAAGTAGAAGCCGCAAAGAAACTCTCCCATGGAGCCATTCTCATGGCTGTAACTCAAGCAGTGTTGGTGACCTCTGTGTTGTATATGTCAGGACAATATTTGGCCGTTTTATTTACTACTGACCCAGCGATCCAGAATGTGATGAACGATTCTATTATTCTCATTGGGATTGCCAACGTTATCATGTGTTTTTCTCAAATCACATGGTCTCTCATAGGTGCACAAGGACGATTTCGATTAGCGACCTTTGTGATTTTCTTTTCCAGATGGTTGGTTACAATGCCATGTGCGTTGATTTCCATTTATATCTTCGCGTACGATCTAAACGCGGTAAGCGGGTCCCTGGTGGTTGGTTACGCAACTGCATGTTGTGCTCTCACAGTCATAGTTTTGAGTAGCGATTGGGATCGACTAGCCCACTTGATGCAAGTTATGAATCAGCCACCTATCGATCATCAGTTGATTGAAAAAAACAAAGCAGTTGACGGCGAAATCGTAGCCGATGATCCAATCCTCGGGCTTGTGGATCTCGATAATTTTGATGATAGTGACGATGATAGTGATGGTTTTGGTTTTGGGGACTATGCCGATGGTGATGTCGACGAAAACGCATAGCATCCTAATGGATTGTAAGGGGAGAATGCTCATTGAGTTGAGAAGGGATAGAGTAGAGCACACACACACAGGTTTCCAAGTGGAAATCCATTCCACGATGGCTCTCATCAAGTGTTTTGTGGCACACTAAGGAAATCTATCAATTTAATTTACATAAAACAATTTTATAACAAAAACTATTGTGGTTTGATAATAGCGTTGTAGTATTATGTGAAAACGAATGATATTGATTAAATCTTCTAAGGTTAGGTTGAAGCACTCGAGTCAGTTAGTATCATCCTCGTCACTCGATTCTTCGGAAGAAGTGGTTGCTGGAGCCAAATAAAACCCATTTTCCTTGTTATTCTTGGATATTCTTTCTTCCCTTATAGTTTGGCTTTCTGCTGTGAAGTTTCTCTTGCCGTCTTCGATATTCTTGTTGTTGTAGCTGTCATTAATTCTGTCGCCAATCCTATTAATTCTATTTTCATTTTTGCTAGTACCACCTCCAGCGCCGAAGAGCGCCAAGAGCCGGCTTCCTGAGTTGGAAGACGATTTTGCAGCTCCTGTGTTTTCAGTTACTCCGGCAAAAGATTTCATTGGTTTCAGTCGAAACGACGACGGTTCACCATTACCATCATTGGAAAGCTCATCCTCGTCACTCTCGCTCTCTTCCCCTTCATTATGCTCTGTGTTTTCCACGATAAGACCTCGGCTAGACAGAGATGTTGTGTTTTTGTACTGTTTTGATGTTTGCTCTTCCATAATTGATTCGTTTCTGTTATTATCATCTTCATCAAATTCTGTTTTATTTCTGTTTCTGATCTGCCTATTCCAAGTTGTCGGTGATGACGAAGATGATTCATTTTTCTCGTTGTGCTCATCATATCTACGTGTCGACTTTGGATGCTTTCGAAGATCCTTTTCGTTTATGGTACCTTCTTCTGGATTGCTTTCATGATTTATGCTCCTGATGTTTTGGTCGTCAATTCGTCGTTGTTCCCCTTTTCTCTCATCAACCAAGGTCGGGGCGTAGGAGGAAGGAGGATTCGCATCTACTAGTGGTGCTTGCAAGGATGGATTGAACTGTTTTCCTTCCCCTTCATCGTCGTCCTTCTCTTCCCCGTCTACCCCATAATAATTTGCCGAATCAAATTCGTTCTGTACAAAGCTATTAGTGTTCTGTTTTCGTCGTGGATTTGGATGTCGATGATGTTGTTCTTGCGCGATTCTTGATTGCGATCGCATATCAGCAGAGCTAAGAAACGGATACCCACCCACACCCGTGGAATGATTTTGAAAATGAGACTCTGTAGATAGCTGACTAGAAGTCTCTATGGGCGGTTCACGAGGCCGTTGTTCTTGCTGTTGCCGCGGCGGTGGTTGCTGCCCATAGCGTTGTAGCTCTGAACGAAATGGAGGTGGCTTGGATCCTTGGGGTTCACCAATTCGATGACTATCTTGCCGCTGATCCCCTTGAAGTTGGTAAGAGTGAGAAATTCGTCGATCATGAAAACTGTTACTACTAGCATTGACACTATTGTTGACTCGACCGTAATGCCTCGAAACCAGTTCTCCGGGTTGGAGTGGTCGTCGCCGTTTTCCCAAGATTTGTTGCGCTCGACTAGTTTGGTTGGCGGGAGGTGGGGGAATGTACGCCTTTGGCTTCTGAAATTTAGACGCAAACAACTTCTTCATCGATGAGGAAACCGTCTTCTTTCTAGATGGCAATCGCCTCTGTGAAGGCAATACGGGACTAGCAGACGACGAACCATTTGTCCAGGGTCCCTCGATTTCGATCAGATATTTCTCTGTTTCAATAGTAGTCGAGATTACCCCTCCATCACTACCGTCGTTCTTGTTATAATATTCTCTCAGTATTGCCTGTAATTGGCTGGTGGCGATCTCGCATTCGCCAAGAGAAGGATCCCCAGAGCCGAGTGGAGGATTGGCGTCGTGCAGGATCGCCTTGCAGCTTTTCGTGCTCAATACCAAACGACCATCCTGCCAAATCTTTCGTTTCTGGGTTTTGTGTTTCGTATATAAACAGGCCAGCTGTGGCCTTTGGTTGCTACTCATGCTACG
>Ga0115013_10000756_pt1 | contig 19197 bp, 12 predicted proteins | sample SouAtlMetagenome_2_FD_88686 | JGI IMG/M metagenome (GOLD analysis project Ga0115013, IMG submission 88686) | Marine eukaryotic phytoplankton communities from Atlantic Ocean - South Atlantic ANT15 Metagenome | ecosystem: Environmental > Aquatic > Marine > Oceanic | place: South Atlantic Ocean...
ATGAGATTTACCTTTCCGACGATGGAGAAACGTGGGGTGATAAGGTGATGGAAGGGGGATTGGATGTCAGGCTTGCCAACGAGCAGCCGATTATCTTTCCCAAGGAAACAACCAGTCGCTTTATCAAGTTCAAGGTGACGGCCTCCGTTCAATTAGATGGCAAGTCGATCGCTTCGATTGGCAAAATGGACGTCATCACTCCTTTGGTTGAACAGATTGAAACGTCCACGGTTACAGTTGCTTCAAAGAACCCTGATGATTTAAAAAAAGTGATTCGCCGTTTTGCGGAGCGAGCTTTTGCGTCGACCCTCAGTGAGGAGGAATTGGGGCCATATTTTAGGGTGGGACTTCGCCGACTTGAGGAGGGAGGCGACTTTGTCGAGGCGACCAAGGTTGGCTTGAAGGCCATTCTTTGCTCGCCAAGATTCCTGATGGCGCCCGGGGAGTATGCCAATTCGTCGCTTGGCAAAGCCTCGGATCTCGCTCGTATTTTGTGGCTTTCGGTTCCCGATGAAGAACTTCTGAAATTGGCGGCTTCAGACTCGCTCCATGGCGCGACTTTAAATGATCAGGTTCAGAGGATGTTGGCCGACAAGCGAAGCCGCCGCATGGTTCGCTCCTTCAGTGATCAGTGGCTGAACCTGCGGGGTCTCAACAAGGTGACGCCTTCCTTGAAACTCTACCCGCTTTACGACGATCTTCTGAATTACTACCTCCCGATCGAAACCCGGAAATACCTTCAGCATTTGATCCATGAAAATCTACCCGCCCGGAAACTCATTGATTCGGATTTCACCTTTCTCAATCAACGGCTTGCCCGGCACTACGGGATCAAGGGGGTGATCGGGCAAAAAATACGGAAGGTAAACTTTTCAGACGAAGTGCCCCGTGGTGGACTTTTGACGATGGGGAGTGTCCTAAAAGTGACCACGGATGGTTTCGAGACCTCGCCCATTTTACGCGGAGCATGGATCTCCAAAAATATTGTGGGCACGCCCTTGTCACCACCGCCGGAGAGCGTTCCGGCCCTGGAACCGGAACACGGAGAAGCCATCACGCTCAAGGAACAGATTGATCAGCATAAAAGCAACAAGACCTGTTACGCTTGTCATAAGAGTATTGACGGGTATGGCTTCGCATTGGAGACCTTTGATGCCACGGGAGGATGGCGCGAGAAGTATAAAGTCAAACAGGCGCACCGCGGGACCTTCCAGTATCGTCCTCAGGGTTACTTTAAGAAGGGCGCACCGGTTGATGCTTCCGGAGAGATCGACGATGCCAGCTTTCAGGACATTTTTGGGCTCAAGAAGGTTTTGCTCTCCAACGAGCGGAAGCTTGCCTATAACTTTGGGAAGAAGTTTTTCGAGTATGCCTATGGAGACAAGCCGGATTTGAGCCAGCGCCTTCAGTTGTGGGACTTGCTTGGAACGAATCCCGGAAACCTGCGGCTGGGAACTCTCATGACCCACGTCCTTGTCAATTCAACAAACGGAAAAGAGAAATGAAGCAATACCGCCGAAGAGAGTTTTTGAAATTTGGAGTGGCCCTTCCGTTGGCTTTGCATTCGCTGAATGCGCGGGTGGCAAGCACATCAGGAGTGAAAGCACCTCCGAAGCGGGTCATCTTCATTTGCAATTCGCTCGGTTTCTATGAACCAAACTTCTTTCCGAAGAGGAGAGGGGACCTGAGAAGCTCGACCTATCTCAAGGACGTGGATGTTCTGGAGAAAATGACGATTTTTCAGAATCTGTTTCATCCCGGAATGGAGACCAGCAACCATGATTCCGAAAAGTCTTTCCTGACTGGAGCGCCGAGTCCCGAAGCCACGAATTTCACCAATACGATCTCCGTTGACCAGATCCTCGCCCGCGAGATGGGTGGTGACACGCGCTTCCCGTATCTTTCCTTCAGTATTTACGACCGTGGCTGGGGATGCTCCTGGAATGATCGCGGGGTGGCCATTCCACCCATGCATGACGAACGGCAGATCTTTGAACGGCTATTTGGTGAAGAAGATCTGAGTGCGAAGCGCCAACAGATCGAGAACGACCAGCAGATCGTGAAATCCCTTTATCGCGACATGGAGCAGATCAAGAAGAAGGGCGGAGATGCCTCGAAGATCGAATCTTACCGGACCGTCATTTCAGAACTTGAAGCGCAATTGAAGCACGAGGAATTTTGGCTTAAGACCAAGAAGCCGGAAGTTCCAAATACCTTGAGCGATGATCAGGAATTCGCTTTCTCAACAAAGGTCCGCAATCTTTTTGAACTCTCCAAACTGGCGTTGCAGACGGATTCGACGCGGGTCATCACACTCTCGCTCGATTGGATTTACGGCGCGATCAAGGTTCCCGGTGCAACCGGTGGATGGCACACCCTTTCGCACCACGGAGGCAAGGCTGATGCGCTCGGCAAGCTCAGCCGGATCGAAGTCGACATCGTCAAACATCTCGACCGCTTTCTCGCTGAGCTCGATCAGATCGACGAAGGAGAGGGTAGTCTTTTAGATCACACCACTGTGGTGATCGGGAGTAACTTTGGTGATTCTTCAAATCACACCTGCAACAATCTCCCGACCATCGTTGCAGGCGGTGGTTATCGTCATCAGGCTCACACCGTTCTCGAAAAGCCGACCCCGCTTTGCAATCTCTACCTGGAGCTCCTCCACAAACACAATGTGGACTTGGGCTCCTTTGGAAGTAGCAAGAAGGATCTTGGTTTGCTTAAAGGGTAAATCGAATCCTTTTTGGGGTCTTCATTATCGTGAGCTTTGAGATTTCTTCGTCATTACAGGCGACCAGAAAAAAAAGGCAGTCCGACAGCGAGTCACAGAGAGAAACAATGAATCAACCAAATATCATGAAAGCCATCAAGTCAGCCCTCATCGTAGTCTTACTTGCAGCCTCCTTAGCGCAATTGGCGGCTGCCGAGCCAGATAGCCGGGACGGCACCACCAAACTGCGAGTTGTGGCCTATAATGTCGCTTGCGGCCAATGGGCTACCCCTGAGCAAATCGCCGGGCTTCTTAAGCCCCTAAATCCTGACATCGTCCTGCTGAGTGAGGTTCCCAAACCTAACCGAGGGAAAGAGGTCAAGGACTGGTCGCTGCGGGTAGCGGAAGAGCTCGGGCTAAAGCACGTCCACGTCGGAACGAGTTCATCCGCAGGCCACAAGTCCCCCGAATGGGGCGATGCAACCGGTAATTACGGAGGCAAGTTCAAGTCCATTATCAGCCGAACTCCTCTGACGAATGGCAAGGACCTCGTCGTGGAAGGGAGTGGCTGGAAACGTGCCAACCCAGTTCGTGTTGAGACTGAAATTGCAGGCCGAAAGTTCGCGATCTACTCGCTGCATTTGCCAGGATATGCGCAAAACAAAAGACAGCCAACCAAGCCCGAAGCTTGGGAGAACTCAAAGCACAAAAAACTAGCAGAGCTCATTAAGGCGGAAGATCGCTCATGTGAGGTCATCGCTGGAGGCGATTTCAATGAATGGACCGATGGCCTCGTTATGCAATCTCTTGCGAAGGAGACCAAGCTGAAGAACTCGATTACAGAAAAGTCAATCGACCATATCCTCTTCAGTAAGAAGAACTCGGTCAAACTTCTCGAAGCCAAGCGAGATTGGGGTCCAAAGAACCAAAACGATACAAATCTGAAAGCCGATGGCTGTCTGTCCGACCATCCATGGGTCTATTGTGAATTAGAAATCCCGGCCTCAGTCGGTTCTGAATAGGGGGAAGCAATTCACTTTACCTCCACGGTTCCCCATCCAGTGAAGTATTTGTCGTTGAATCTGACGGCGTCTTTAGCGTAAGCCGTTTTGCAAGCCAGTGTGAGTATGATGGGGGTAGCGGAGTAGATTGATGTTTTCATGACTGCTGCCATGAAACCGCTTTCCCGAGGAGGCGCTTTTGGAGTAGTTATTTCAACAGATGAACAAACAGATTATCGGTATTCTTTTCGTTGGACTCAGCTTCTTCATGAGTGCGAATGCCGAGTCGATCGATGGAAGCACGGAAGCGTTGCCCAGGGGGATTCACCGGGTGGCAGACACCCGGCTCAGAGTTGTCTCATACAATGCGTATTGGACCTCGATTTTTCCTTGGGACAATGGCGAGCTCAGAACCAGCGAGTGGATTGATGGGAAAGGCATCGATGGGCAGGCGCGCTTGCGCCGGTTTGCGAGCTGGGCGCCCAAGGCGCATGCGGATATCTGGGTCATGCAGGAAGTCATCTACAGCGAGGAGGATAAAAAGAATACTACAGCGGAAGGCATCGGGAAGTATTTCGGAAAAATCACGGGGCAGTCCTGGCATACTGCGGCCGATGGAAGGGGGCGGTTGATCCTGAGCCGCCACCCGATCATTTGGTCCGGGGCGATTAGAAATGCCCGGGGAATGGCCGCGTTGATCGATCTTCCGGATGATCTGGGTGACGATCTCCTGATGATCAATTTGCATTTCTTCACGAAACCCAAGGAGGTGCAAATTCAGCAAGCGACGAGGGCATTGAACTTCATCGATTCAGTTCGTAAGGGTGAGTGCTCCGAGATTCCCAAGAAAATCCCAATCATGATCTGTGGTGACTTTAACAGTCCTCCCGGTGAGAGGCCCTATAACATCCTCGCAAAATCGGACCGGGATGCGGAGGACGGAGACGGCAAGGAGAGCCATTACCACAACCTAAGTCCACGCCAACTGAACTCCAAGGACACAGGGACCTATGGTAAGGTCGCTTGGTCCGGGGAAGTCGGCACCTCAATCCCTCAGTCACCGACCCGCACCATTGATCACATCTTGGCTCCCAAGGGCTTTCTAAAGATTCAGCAGGCTTTCATCTTCAATAGTCTGATTTTACCAAAAGAAACCTTGGCTGAGTATGGGGTTAAGCGAGAAGCTATCCTGCTTAAGGGGGAAGGCAGCCATGAAAAGATAGACCACCTACCGGTCTTTTTGGATCTCAAGTGAAGTAATAAAGCGCAGAAGATGGGGTGTCTTGAACAATGCTATTGCAACCCATGTGCGGTCGCAAGACACTATCGAAATATTGTCACCCAAACGAGAACCTGACCATGAGAAAGAAGCCCCTTATCCTGACCATCCTCGCCGCACTCGTCGGCTTGGGAACTACCTTCGCTACCAAACCGACAAACATTGTTTTCTTCATTGCCGATGATGTCTCTCAGGAGGATTTCGGCTGTTATGGTCATACGACTATCAAGACCCCACACACTGATTCTCTGGCAGCGAGTGGCATGCGCTTCGATAACGCTTATCTGACGACTAGCAGTTGTAGCCCCAGTCGTTGCAGCATCATCACCGGCCGCTACCCTCACAACACGGGTGCCCCTGAACTGCATGTCAAGCTGCCTGACACCCAGGTGCGTTTCCCTGAACTTTTACGCAAGGTTGGCTACTACACCGTTCTCTCTGGAAAGAATCACATGTTTGGAAAGGAGGACCGGGCCTTCGACAAGATCACCGGCGGGGGTGGACCGGGCGGTGAAAAGAACTGGGTGGAGCACGTCCGGAACCGCCCGAAGGACAAGCCGTTCTTTTTCTGGTTTGCCTCGAATGATGCGCATCGGGGGTGGAAGCTGAGCGAGGACGCGCCGGCTTACCGCAACGACGAGGTCGTGGTCCCACCCTATTTGGTAGATACGGAAACGACGCGGGAGGATTTGGCCAGTTACTACCACGAGGTTAGCCGCTTCGATCATTTCATCGGCCAGGTGACCGCCGAACTGAAGAGGCAGGGTGTCTTGGACAACACCATGATCGTGATCGCGGCCGACAACGGGCGTCCCTTTCCGCGGTGCAAATCACGCCTCTACGACAGCGGCATCAAGACTCCCTGGGTGGTGCATTACCCCTCGATGATCAAGACGCCCTCGGTCACCAGGAGTCTGGTTAGTGTCATTGACCTGAGTGCGACCTGCCTGGAGTTAGCGGGTGCCGATCGGCCGGAGTGCATCCAAGGACAGAGCTTTGTTCCCATCCTCAAGGACCCGAAGGCCCGGGTTCGTGACTTGGTATTCTCCGAGCACAACTGGCACGTCTATAAAAATCACGAACGGATGGTGCGTTTCGGTGACTTCCTCTACATCAGGAACAATTTTCCGGATCAAGCGAATCTCTGCTATGAATCCGACAATCATTACCCGGCCGGAGCGGAGCTATGGAAGGCCCATGCGGCGGGGAAAACGACACCGGAACAGCAGCAGGTTTTTGCCAATCCATGTCCCGTGGAAGAGCTCTACCGGGTCAGCAAGGATCCCCACCAACTCACCAATCTCGCGAACGATGCGGAGTATACTCAAACGCTGGAGCAAGCGCGTCAGATGATCAAAAATTGGACGGCGCAAACGGGCGACACCATTCCCAAGAACCCCACGCCCCATCGGCATGCACCTCCAAAAATTGAGGGTGGCAAGATTACTCCCAAGGGCAGCACAAAGGCGCGAAACCCGCACGCTGAGATGCCTGGTGCCGCCAGCAAAGCCATGAAAATTAATCACCCGGGGCCGGTCCGCTTCCAGAAATAGCATCCGGCCCAACGAGAACCTTGCGGCCCAAATTCACCATGAAGAACCTCATCATTTTTCTGACACTCGGCGCCCTGACTTGGGCCGCACCACTCTGCGCAGGGGATTCTCCCGCGGTTCACATGGCCAACGGGATCAAAATTGGCGAGGTCACTCCGACTTCAGCTATCGTCTGGACCCGTCTCACTCAACACCCCGAGCGCAATATCGATGGCAAACCGTTTCCCAAGAACGTGAACAGGGAGCGAAAGTCCCAAGCGGTTGAAGATCTCGCCGCAATGGAAGGCAGCGTGCCCGGTGCCGCGGGGGAAGTGCGTGTCGGGATCCGTCCGACCGACGGTGAAACTGACTTGTTTACCGACTGGAAGCCCGTTGCGGCAGGGGGGAATTTCACCTGCCAGTTTCGGTTGGGTGATTTAAAATCTGGAACCGTGTACTCCGTGATCGCACAAGGGCGTCGTGTTGGCGGTCGTGAGCCGTCCTGTTCGGTGGATGGATCGTTTAGGACCGCGCCCAGCGCGGAAACTCCAGCTCACGTACGCTTTACGGTGGTGACCGGACAGGATTATCCGCGCCGCGACGATCCGGCGAACGGGCACAAAATTTACCCGCTGATGCAGGAGCTCGATCCGGACTTTTTCGTCCACACTGGAGACATCGAGTATTACGACAAGCCACAACCCTACGCGGACAATATCGAGCTGGCGCGTTTTAAGTGGAACCGGCTCTACGCGATGCCTTTTCAGCGCGACTTTCATAATCGCACCGCCAGCTATTTCATGAAGGACGACCACGACACGCTCCGCAACGACTGCTGGCCAGGTCAAAGTTACGGCGACCTGACCTGGGAGCAGGGTCTCGCGCTTTTCCCCGAGCAGGTTCCGATGGGTGACAAGACCTACCGCACCGCCCGCTGGGGTAAGGACCTTCAGGTCTGGATGGTCGAAGGCCGCGACTACCGCAGTCCCAACAAGATTCCGGACGGGCCGGAGAAAACGATCTGGGGAGCTGAGCAGAAACGCTGGTTTTTCGAGACGGTCCGGAAATCAGATGCCACCTTCCGGATTCTCATTAGCCCGACTCCCGTCGTCGGACCGGACCGCGGCGGCAAGAATGACAATCACGCCAATAAGGGATTTACCCACGAAGGCGACGAGTTGCGTCAGTTCATCGCCTCTCAGAAAAACATGTTCGTGGTCTGTGGTGACCGGCACTGGCAATATGTCTCGCGCGATCCTAAAACCGGGGTGCGCGAATATTCCTGCGGACCGACGACCAATAAGCACGCCACCGGATTCAGCGAGAAGAACCGCTCAGAGATGCATCAATATCTGAAGATCAAAGGCGGCTTCCTTCGAGTGGACGTTGACCGGGTGGACGGCAAGCCTCAGGTCACTTTCCGGCACCACGGGGTGGATGGAGGAATTCTCAACGAAGACATCCAGCCTAGAAAGTAAAACAGCCTTCCGGGCGTATCGCTCTGGCGACAAGAGTCCCGAGAAATCTAATTCGAAAACCCCATGAAAAAAATCACCCTACTCATCTTTGCCTGCGGCCTATCGAGCAGTCTCAACGCGGAAGACAGAAAGCTCAAGATCTTCATTCTGGCCGGGCAATCCAATATGCAAGGTCACTGTACGACCTCTGTGATCGAGAACCGCTTAAAAGATCCAAAACTCAAAGCGGGATTCGAAAAATACCATGAAGGTGGAGCCTTTGTTGAAAGGGATGATGTGTTCATTAACCACATCGAAAAAGGAATGCATGGACCGATGAGCGTGGGGTATGGGGCCAGTAAGGATAAGATTGGTCCCGAACTTTCCTTTGGATGGACGATCGGTGACAAGCTGGATGAAGAGGTGCTGATCATCAAAGCAGCTTGGGGAGGAAAATCACTCTTTCGGGATTTTCTGCCGCCGAGTGGTCGGAAGCCGGATGATGCCTTCATTCAGGCGCTGGTGGATAAGGCAAAAAAGAAAAAGAAGCCTTTTTCGAAAGAGGAATATATGGAGGGGTTTGGGCACTATTACCGACTGATGATGACAAGTGTTGGTGAGACTCTCGCTGATCTCAAAACTTACGCGCCCAACTACAAGGGGCAGGGCTATGAAATTGCGGGCTTCGTTTGGTTTCAGGGATTTAACGATAAGTTCTCGGATCATTCCACAAGCACCTATCAGGAGAACATGGCGCACTTCATCAGAGATGTCCGAAAAGACTTAAAGTCGCCCAAGCTCCCTTTTGTGATTGGAGCAATGGGACATCAGGGCACCGAACAAAAAGGAACGACCAAGATCCTCGCCGACGCGCAAATCGCGACCGCGCAAATGCCTGAATTTAAAGGCAACGTCATCACCGTGACGACCGCTGATTTTTGGGACTACGATGCCGGGAACGCTTTCGAGAGCAAAGACAAGGACCCCGATACCTGGGCAAAACTTGGGAGTAATAGAGCGTATCATTATTTTGGAAGCGCTGCCTTCTTTGAAAAAACAGGAACTGCCTTCGCCGAAGCGGTGATCGAGTTAGAGAAGTAGGATAACGAAGCCCGGACTCGCTCCCATATGGCTTTCCGCCTTAGTCGCTAAAATGAGGGTGGCGGTCCCACCGACTTGCCATCATCTTTTTTTAGCGGATATTTCGGTTTCCAAGTCGGATGTTTCTGGCTGAGCCAGGCATGGAGTTTTTGGGAAAGCGGGGTGGCGATGGAGGTGTGGGTCTTAATGAGATTGGTGTTCTCTCCGATATCGTGGTTCAAATTGTAGAGTTCCCAATCGTCGGCTTCGTAGAAATAGAGAAGCTTGTAGTGTTGTCCCTCGATTTCGTCGATGGCAGCGACGGTTGGCTGGGCGCGTGAATCCATGTAGCCGGGGAAAAGGTAGAAGATCGGATCACGCATGCGGTCAGTATTCGGATTGAGCAGGACATCAACGAAGGATTCTCCATCGAGAGGATGTTCGGCTTCCGGGGGCATCCAACGATCGCCGGCGAATTGCAGGTAGGTTGGGTAGTAGTCGACCGTGTGGACCATATGATCGGTGACTGTGTTGGCGGGGATGACACCCGGCCAGTAGGCGATCAAGGGAACGCGGATACCGCCCTCGGTGAACATTCCTTTCTTTCCGCGCAGAGGGAGGTTGTCCTTGTGGGTGCCGCCATTGTCGGAGGTGAAGAGGATCAGGGTGTTTTCGGCGCAGTCGGTGTCATTCAAAATCTTCAGCAGACGACCGATGGTTAGATCAATGCTGGCAACGAAGCCGGCAAGTTCATCGCCGGTATTTGCTTTTAGGTCCGGCCGTGAACGCACGGGACCGTGGACTGCATAGGGATGGAGTTGAAGATAGAAGGGCTTCTCATCGTTGGCGAGTTTGCCGATGGTCTCTTCCATGGCATCGGACAATGCGTCGCTCACATGCTTCGGCGTGCCAAGCAGAGACAGCGGAAAGTTGTGCTGTTTCAGATACGACCCGGTGTAGGGTTTGGCGAAGCGGTCGAAGTCGCCGCGCCCGAGTTTTCTGAATACCCAATTGTCGCCATCCTTGCTGGCAAAGCAGACCGGCTGATGTCCCTGCGTAAAGCCACCGATGTTGATATCGAATCCGGCGTTTTCAGGGAGTGTCTCCTCACCTCCATGTCCGCCGACGTGGTATTTGCCGATATGCGCGGTTGCATAACCGTTTTTGCGCATCGCCTCGGCAACGGTGATTGCTTCGGCAGCCACATCCTCCGTCTGTTCCGGAGCGGTGAATTTTGCCTTTTCCTTTGAAATTCCTCCACGACCGTATCGGTTGAGGCTCCCGACACAGTAGACATCATTGTGGATGCGCGCAGGGTATTGTCCCGATAGCATGGCCGCGCGGGTCGGCGCGCAGTTGGGCTGGGCATAGGCATTAGTGAAACTGAGTCCTCCGGCGGCGAGCTTCACAAGGTTTGGTGTGCGGTAAAGCTTTGGATTCGTCCCCATCGTACTCTGCTCAACACCAATCTGGTTCCAGCCAAGATCGTCTACCATCACGGTGACGATGTTCGGCTGACGCTTGACCTTGTTAAAGGGGACCGGAATGAAGGGCGGATTCGTATGACGAAGCAATTTGACCGATGCCCCGGCTACGCCAGGCGCTCCTTGAGAAGCAGATTTGCTCGCGGCTTCAATACCCAGCAAGCTGAAGGCGAAATCTCCGTCCTTTCCGCCCGCACTGGCCCAAAGGCCATCGGAGTTCTTGTTGTTACGGATCGCCCGACCACCGGCGTATCCGCGGCCCAGGGTGAAGCGCAGATCGGATTCCTCGGTGGAAAGCACTAGGGCATAGATGCCTGTCTTTAGTTGCAGCGGCGACTCAAATTCAAGCTTGAGGGCGGTCTCGGCGGCGCCTTTGGGCAACCTTCCAGATTCCGAATGCAGCACATCACCGACCGGATAGTCATTCTCGGTGCGATAGATGCTGACCGTTAGATCGGCGGCGTTCACAACCCCGGCGGTCAGCAAGAGAAGGCCCTCGATTTTTCCGGTTTTCTTTACTGTGAAGGTCTGCCCCTTCGAGTTGCCGGCGGCAACAATTGTCGATCTGACCTTACCCTGTGGCGGTGAGAGTTTTTCCGATCGATCGACAACGCTTAATTTCAGGTCTGCGCTAAGAGGTAGGGCAATTAGCAAGGTTGCGGTAACGGCTGCGAATGTCTTTTTCATAACGGACTGACTGCTAAATAAGATGGGTTGTCAAGGACGGGGGGAACCCTTCAAGCTGGCAATTGTGATCAATGACGAAAAAATAAAATCCTACAACACAATCAAGCTCGGAATCGACGCCCGAGGGACTTGGTATTATGTGACTCGGTAATTTGACACGACGCCTGATTTTTGAGTCACTCACGGTTCAAATTCTGCCTCTCGAACGGCAACAGTTGTCGAATCTGGAAATTGATGTTTGGTGAATCGTCTTAACAGATACTATTATACAGTCCGTTCCGAGGGATATGAGTTCTCATTCAGCTATTTGTCGTCTTGCTTTCGTCGTGGGATTACTTCTTCCCACTTCGGGAGCATGGGCCAAACTGGAATTCAATCGGGATGTTCGGCCGATTCTTTCCGACAAATGTTTCGCGTGTCATGGGTTTGATGCGAAGACGAGGGAGGCTGGGTTGCGTTTGGATACTGAGGAAGGAGCGTATTCTTTGACGGATGGCGTGCAGGCAATTAAGCCGGGCGCTTTGCAAGAGAGCGAAGTCTGGCACCGCATTACCCATTCGGATGAAGACGAATTGATGCCTCCGCGGGATAGCAATAAGAGTCTCACGAAAGGGGAAAAAGAAGTTCTAAAACGTTGGATTGAGGGGGGCGCGAAATACCAGCCGCACTGGGCTTTTGCGCCGCCAAAAAAGAGGGTGCCTCCGGTGGTTTCGGGAGCGCGCAATCCCATCGATCAATTCATCAGAGCACGTCTCAAAGAAGAGGAACTGTCGTTCTCGCCCGAGGCTGATCATACGACCTTGATTCGCCGTGTCACTTTGGATCTCACCGGCTTGCCACCGACTCCGCAGCAATTAGATCAGTTTCTCAATGACGCGGCACCCGGAGCCTACGAACGATTAGTGGATCGCTTGATGGCGACCCGCGATTATGCCGAACGCCGGGCGCAGGATTGGCTCGATTTGGCTCGATATGCTGATACTCGGGGCTTTGCGGATGACAAGATGCGTGAGATCTGGCCCTATCGGGATTGGGTGGTTCACGCATTGGACGAGAACATGCCCTTTGATCAATTTACCATCGAGCAACTTGCGGGGGACATGCTGCCCAACGCGACCCAAGAGCAACGGATCGCGACGGGCTTTCATCGCAATGCTCCCCAGGCGCGTGGTCAAACCTATCCGGTTGAGGAGTATCGTCTTAAGGGCGTAACCGACCGCGTCAATACGACGGGAAAAGTTTGGTTAGGTTTGACCATGGAATGTGCGGAGTGCCACGACCATAAATTCGATCCGATTAGCCAGCGTGACTACTTTTCGCTCTTCGCGATTTTCAATAACACCGAGCACAGTGGTAGGGGGCATGGGCAGGGAGGTCCGACAATGAAGTATCACTACACGCGGGGCAGAAAGAGCAAAGATGAGCGAAAGAAGCTCGAAGCCGCGTTGAGTAAAGCCAGGGCAGCTTTGCCGGAATCACCTCTGCTAGGTGATGTGGGCCTGCTGGGTCAGTGGGACGGGGTGCATCCCGATGCGGGGAACAAAAAGTTCAACCTCACCGGGGATCTCACCATCACCGCGCGAATCAAAACCCGCCAGAAAGTGGCCAGCGTGTTGTCGAAATACGATTGGCGGGGAAAGCAGCGCAGCTATGTCTTTGGGATTGGCGGCGAGGGAGAGAAGGAAGCTACCCCGGGGCATTTGTTCTTTTGGGTGTCTTCACGCACCGATCCCTTCGATGGAGTTTCTCTTTATGGAAGTCAGCCAGTGAATGACGGAGTGGAGCACCGGGTCTCGGTGGTATTTGAGGCAGGGAATTCAGTGCGGCTTTTTGTAGATGGCGTGGAAGACAAGTCTGCCCGAGTGATCGGGAAGGTGCCGGAGACGATTGCGATTTCAAATCGCCCCTTGGCAATTGGCGTGGGGTATCGGAATGACGCCGGAGCGAAAACTTATCGATTCGAAGGAGATCTCAAGGATGTGCGGCTCTACGGTCGGGCACTTGGCAAAGAACTGGGCTCGGGTAAATTGGGGGAGACGGTGGCTGAATTGATGGCGGCTCTGGGGGAAGGGAAATCAGAAGGGAAAGAAGTAAGTGTGCCGGTGATGTGGGAGATGTCGAAGCCTCGTGATACCTTCATTCATCAGCGAGGAAGTTTTCTCAGTCGTGGTGACCGGGTCGGTCCTGCTGTTCCCCGCATTCTGGCCAATAAAGGCGAAGAGAAAGCAGAGAACCGGCTCGAGTTTGCCCGTTGGTTGGTGAATGGGAAAAATCCCCTCGTGGCACGGGTAGTCGTGAATCGTTTTTGGCAAAGTTATTTCGGCCATGGTTTGGTGCGCACGTCGGATGATTTTGGATCGCAAGGAACGCCACCCACCCACCCAGACTTACTTGATTGGCTGGCTAGGGAGTTTGTTGAAAGCGGTTGGGACATGAAGCACATCAATCGATTGATTGTGACTTCGGCGACTTATCGGCAAGCCGTCCGGATTTCCTCGGCTCATCGTGAGAAGGATCCGAATAACGACCTGTATGCGCGAATGCCCCGTGTTCGCCTGCCGGCCGAGCAGATTAGGGATCAGGCGCTCGCGATTGGCGGGTTGTTGAAGCCTCTGCCTGGTGGTCCGAGTGTCTTTCCTCATCAACCGGGCAGCTATTGGGAAGATCGGGACCTGCCCGGCAAGTGGGTCGCGAGCAAGGGCGATGATCGTTATCGGAAGAGTCTCTACACCTATTGGCGGCGGATGGCGCTGCATCCCACGATGGAGTTACTCGATGCTCCGGCTCGTGCGGTCTGCGTGTCGAAACGAACTACCGCAAATCTCCCTACTCAGGCGCTCGTGACTTTGAATGCTCCGGTCTTTGTCGAATCCGCTGAAGGTTTAGCGAAGAGACTTCTCTCGGAGCCCGGGGATCAAAAGGCCCGCCTTGATCTCGCCTTCCGGCTTTGCCTCGGAAGACGTCCAGTTTCAGCCGAACAAATAAAGTTCCTCGGCTTTCTGGAGAACCATCCGGCCAAATTCAAAGATGCTGCCTGGGTTAGTGTGGCGACGATTCTTTTGAACCTCGACGAAACCATTACACGACCATGATTGATTCAACATTCACCGCTGACCTCACACGGCGCGCCTTTCTTGGTCGCTCGGCGGGTGGGATTGGTTCCGTGGCGCTTGCTTCATTGTTGAATGATCAACTCCGAGCAGGGCAGGGGAGTTTGTCGAATTTGCATCATGCTCCCAAGGCGAAGCGCGTCATTTTTCTCTTCATGGCGGGTGGTCCTTCGCACATCGATCTCTTTGATCCCAAGCCCAAGTTGAACGAACTCGATGGCAAAAAAATTCCGCAGGAGCTTCTGAAGGATCACCAGCAGTTCGCTCTCATTCGTGGCACTCCAAATCTGAAAGGCTCGCCGTATTCCTTCCGCCAGCATGGACAATCCGGAATGGTCATTTCCGAATTGATGCCTCATCTCTCGAAGGTCGCCGACGAATTGACGGTGATCCGCTCGATGCACACTGACACCAATGTGCACGATCCAGGAGTCAATTTCATGAACTGCGGAACCTTATTGGGTGATCGGCCGACTCTCGGTTCCTGGATGTCCTACGGAATGGGTTCCGATAACCAAGACCTGCCAGCATACACCGTGTTGACCTCTGGCGTAAGCGACGGCCAGCCGCTCTTGCAAAGTTTTTGGGGCAATGGATTTCTTGATTCACGTCATGCCGGGGTGCCTTTCCGAAATAGCGGAGCGCCTGTGCTGCATCTCGACAATCCAAAAGGGGTGAGCACTCAAGACCGGCGGCTCGAGTTGGATCTGATTCAGTGGATGAACGGACGCCAGTATGAAGCGCTGGGTGATCCAGAAATCACGACCCGCATTGCGTCATACGAATTGGCATTCCGCATGCAGGCCAGCATACCGCAACTCGCCGACTTAAGCAAAGAGTCGGAGAAGACGATGGAGCAATATGGCGCGGATCGCGTGAAGCCTTCCTTTGCTCGAAACTGTCTCATGGCCCGTCGTCTCGTCGAGCGCGGGGTTCGTTTCGTACAACTCTATGATCGAGGCTGGGATTCACACACCGACATAGATCGCGAGCATCGACGCCAGTGCGGAGCCGCCGACCAACCGATTGCCGCGCTCATCGAAGATCTCAAACAGCGCGGATTGCTTGACGATACCCTTGTCATCTGGGGCGGCGAATTTGGTCGCACCCCTGTCGCTCAAGTGATGGGGAAAACCTGGGGCCGTGATCATCACCCGCACGGCTTCACAATGTGGATGGCCGGTGGAGGAATGAAGCCCGGCCTCACCTACGGTGCCACCGATGACTTCGGCTATCACGCCACCGAGAATAAAGTTCACGTCCACGATCTCCACGCCACCATTCTTCACCAACTCGGGATCGACCACAAACGACTCACCTTCCGCAGCCAGGGCCGCGACTTCCGCCTCACCGATGTCCATGGCCATGTTGTTAAGGACCTCTTGGCATAGGATGCCGGGTTTTTTCTCGTCCGGCCTATGTTTCCTGCTATCTTTCTTTCCCTCTTTACATAGACAAAAATGGAAGCGGTATGTTCGATAGGATTCGCCCTCTCTGCTATTCTTTTGGCGACCGAACTACGGGAGACATGCATTGATTTTAACGAACAGATCAGCCCCTTGGTAACCATCAATTGCACGATCTGCCATGGTGGCGTGAAGAAAGCCGGGAAGCCACTTTCGTCCGCACCCCGTCAGCAAATTACTTGTTCCTCTCAGTAGGATGCGGGGACTCGGATTGTTACTACTACGCAACCACTGACACTGGCTCCAAGGCGAGTTTTATAATGGGGAAGCTCGGCGCAATCATGGATTGCCTGTGACTCCTCCGATGAGAGTTGGAGCGCCTATTCGTCCGGGACGGGTGGGTATCCTCCGCCAATGATGGCGCGGAAATGAGGGTCCATACTTGCAGCAATCCGTTCCCGATCGAGGAAGGCGGCAGCCTTTTTGTCTGCTTGTTTGGTGCGGCGTATAATCTCGGCTCGAAGTGTTTCGAGATAGCGCGCCTTAGCGTCCTGGAATTGCTCCTGATAGCCCTCCCACAAACTGGTTTGTTTCTTGAGGGCATCCTCGTGGACACTCCCGATGAATTGGCGGGCACGTTCGCTCCCAAGGTCGCCTGGGATCGAGCCGCTTTCCCTGATTCCCCTCGTAAAAGCATCAATATACTCCTTGGCTTCGTTGCTGAAGCGGCGGGCGAGTTCGGTTTCTTTTTCGAGATCTTTGAGGAAATTATCTAGGTTCCTTTCGTTGCTCCGTTGGAAACGCCCATAAGACTCCTTTTCAGTGGCGGCGACTTTCCCGCGTGCCGCTGCGAGCCACTCTTCAACGTTGGCGAGGTTGCGGGCATCTTTCCCAGGCATATTGCGGCGGGAAAGGGCGGACCACTCTAAAAGAAGAGCCCCAACCTGATCGGATGAACTCGCTGAGTTGTGGTAGCCGTATTTCCCTTCGGGTCCACGTCGGATCTGAAGGACGGGTTGAGGAAGATCACCAGTGTCCGGTTGGCCGGGAGCCCATTTTATAAACTCGAAGAGTTCGCCGGTGATAAATGTCCAGCGTTGATCGGGTGGGGCCGAGAGGCTTGCTCCGACCCAGATCCCTTTCTGTCCCGTAATGAAAGACTGCATCGCCTGCATCATCCAGTTTCCTTCAGCTTGTGAGGAGGGGACGGCGAGGTGTCCCCCGGCGGCTGTGGCGAGGGCTGAAGCTTCATTCCAAGAGACGGATTCAGGAACGACCAGAAAGCGTGACCCTCCGATGTCTCGGGTGCCCGTCGGGAAAATGGGGATTTTCTTATTTTTGAAAGCGGAGGCGACTCGTTCGATCTGTCGTCTGAGTGAGCCCGGGTGATCGCCCGATTCGTGCCATTGAAGGAGGAAGGGGAGTTCCCGGGAAGCGGGCAGGTCCTCGAGGGATGGTCCGGGGAGAAGGGCTGCAAAATCTTCGCCATCCTGATTGTCGGGAGAGTCATCCGGTTGCCCGGGGGCCCAGAGTTTCGAATTGAGAGCGGTTCCATTGGCCCAGTGCCATTTTGATTCAGTGCCCGAGTCCGAGAGTCCCAACCAGTGAGCTGATTTAAGAGCAAAGGTTTCGAGAGCCCAGTCGAGGTCTTCTTTGTTGTCCAACACCGCAAGTTGGGCCCCATGGGCCTCTGCGAAGTGGGAGGCTCGATGCCACGAGAGTGAAGTAGGGACTAAAAAGAAGTGAGAGCCGTTCCGGCTCTGGGTTCCTTTTGGAAGTTCGCCAAAGTTACCTTTTCTGAGCCTCGGCTGCAAACGGGTCAGGGTGTCGAGAGGTCCCTCTACTTTATCAGGTTTGACAGTGGGCGCCGGGGTTAGCTCAGGCTTTGGGGGGGGGATTGTTCGCGGCTCTTCGTTGGGCTCGTCATTTTTTGTGACGCTTTTTGGACGCCTTTCCGGAGTTTTTTCCTTTTCCTTTTTCGGGGCGACGCTCACCGGTGGGTCGGAGGGCGGAGGGGGGGTAGAGGAATTATAGATGAATCCGCCAACGACTGCGAGTAGAGCGATGATTGCAACAGCTACCAAAGGCCCGGATTTTGGTTTGGAGGAGGCCAAACCTTGTTGAATCGGGAGGCGCGAGGCCGGAAGAGGAGAGGCTACGGCGGGTGAGGGCTGGTTGAAAGGGCCGCGGGTTAAGTTAGCCATGAGGCTATCGAGGGCGTCCGCCATTTCCGAGGCGTTGTTGTAGCGCATCCCGGCCGCGGGATGCGTGGCCCGCCGAATGATCTCATCGAACCGGGGGTCGCAGTTTGACAGGGTGGACGCGGGCTGCCACGGGGTGGCAGGAAGCTGGGCGGTCAGAAGTTGGTAGAGCAGCACGCCTACCGCAAAGATGTCAGTCCGTTGGTCGACCGAGTGGGGATTCTCCAGAACTTCGGGCGCTGTGTAACCGGGGGTGCCCCAAATGATCTCGTCGGGATTGTGCTCCTCGCTGGCGGGGCGGGCCAAGCCGAAGTCTCCGATCTTTGGGATTGCCTCGGGGCCAAGGAGAATATTGGCCGGCTTGATGTCGCGGTGGAGAATACCAGCTTGATGGGCATGGGCGAGCCCGCGACAGATTGCGGAGATAATTTCGGCCGCAGACGTTTGATCGACCAGTTTGCCGTAGGCGGAGTGATGGAGGGATTTTCCCTCCACGAGCTCCATAACGATATAGAGCATTCCGTCCGCATCCCCGAAATCGTAGACCCCGATCAGGTTGGGGTGGTTGAGCTTGGCCATTGCTTTGGCCTCTGCTTCGAAGCTGGCTCGGAATTGGGGATCAGCTCCCAGTTGTCTGGGGAGGACCTTGATGGCCACCGGGCGATCAAGAGATTTCTGTTGAGCGGAATAGACTGCTCCCATTCCTCCCTGCGCGATGAAACCGCCCAGTTCGTAGGCCGGAAAATACTGGCGAAGTTCCTCGATTTCAGGAGCCTGGAAGGTGGTTTGAGGGGCGGAAGAGTCCATAGGTATCGCGTTGGCCTATAGGATAGGGTTTGAAATCCCATTCCGCAAGGTCTAGCGGAAAATCCTATTAGAGATGTGATAATAGTGATCTTTCGTAGCCAATCGCGGACCAAGTTAGATCCGACTGCTAGAAGATTTCTGTTGGAAGCAAAGGGAGGCAATCAAGCGGCTCAGCGTGTTGGGGAATCACCATTTTTGAGAAATTTGTCGAACCAATCGAGTTCCATCTTGAGAATGTCGGCTTGGCGCCTGCCGTAAATGGCGTAATGCGTCATATCCTTGATCACATGATACTCCAGCGGTGATCCCGTCTCCTCGACGATTTTGCCTAACGATACGAGCTTCAGGCTTGAAGAAGTCAGCGAACCCCAGTCAAATCGCTCCATTGAACGGGATTCGCCTTCGGCACCCTCTCTTACCTCGCCTATTGGGCTCTAGGG
>Ga0115013_10000759_pt1 | contig 19133 bp, 31 predicted proteins | sample SouAtlMetagenome_2_FD_88686 | JGI IMG/M metagenome (GOLD analysis project Ga0115013, IMG submission 88686) | Marine eukaryotic phytoplankton communities from Atlantic Ocean - South Atlantic ANT15 Metagenome | ecosystem: Environmental > Aquatic > Marine > Oceanic | place: South Atlantic Ocean...
GCTCGGCCCTTTCACAGAAACACGATTGGTCTTGGCAACGCTTTGAACCACTCCTGTGGTCCTGGTCCCTCCATAAGACCAAGCAACGCGAGAACCCTTTTTCACTTTTTCTTGCCTCCCTTCTTTTTCTTTTTCTTGGGAGGTCGGCCCGCTTTAGAGCCGTATGTTCCAGGGCCCATTGGCATCAGTCGTCTCCCTTAGGCTCTTCCTTTTTAGCAGCCTTGGCCTTCGCCGTGGGCTTTCTTGGCGGGCAGGAGGGTGCCTCGTTCGGTTCTTGAACGGTGAATTGATACTTGCTCGGCAGCTTACTCATTGGGATAGCGAAGTTTGAGCTGTTCCAAGGTTAGCTCTGATCCATCCGCACTAACAAACTTACGGATGGCATCTGTTGGACCGTACTTATTAACCAAGCGGTTGAAGTAAGGCACCTTGCTTTTGCCTAAAACGTCTTGCTTAGTTGCCTTGGATTGCTTGTCCAGCCACTCGCCATAAGTTTGATTGTCGGGCACGCTGTCTCCGCGTGTTGACCTTGACGGACCAAACGCAGTATTAGGCCGCCGCAACTGGCTAGGCGGTGGCGGTTCAATCCCCAGTCCTTTGTAATCAATGACGGGCACAGTGGTGGACCTGCAGTTGAAATGCTGCGGTGGCGTTGGCCCTTTGCCGTAATCAAACTCTTGCCCGTCAAGCGCACGACAAATTGCGCTGGTCCTGCTGTCCAGGGTTGCCACATACCGATAACGCTTGGTCACATCCTGATTTGCCTTGTAAACCTGCTGGCTTGATTCATTTGCTACTTGGTTAATGCTCGTTCGCACCATTGCATTTATCTGGTTATCAGCGACGGCTGTAACCTGCCCACCGGCTTGTGCAATTTGACGCAAGCTGCCAGGTTGCCCAAAGCGAAGCCGACCTTTTAACTGCCGTGCAATCTGATCAGTCGATTCGCCAGTTAGCAGCCCGTTGCGCACAGTCTTTGCAAACAGATCGGCCTGTGATTCAGCAAGCCCACGGAACGACTTCTGAAGCACCTTGCCGTTCGGCAACGTAATAGTTGTGCCCTGCGCAGCCGTCAACTGAAAGGTCTGAGGCGCACCGGCGACAGCAGCTTGCAAGTCATCGCTAAGCGACACCACGTTGATTGCTGTTGGGTCTACCGTTGCTACTGACTGAGCAAACTGCGGGCTGATCTGCACGCTGCGAATCTGTTGACGCAACTCAATCGGCAACGCACGCCGCAGCTCATTCACTACAAACTCGCTTTGCAGTTCGGCTAGACCCTGCAGGTCTTCGACAACCGCAAGCGTGCTGGTGCCCGCCCAGCCATCAAGGGACTCTTTTAGTTGCGCAAGAATCGCCCTAAGCCGTGCAGCTTTCGCAGGCGCCGCAAGCTCATCAATCCCACGGAGCTGATCAACAGCATCCAAAATAAGATCGTTGTATGTAACAGCAATCCGCTTGGCAACGCTGTTGCTAAATCGATTGAGGTCGATTGCATTGCGATACAGCTCCGAAGGTGTGCTCATAAATCATGCAGATCTAACCGCTCGGATTTTTCAACGCAGATAACAGACACATCCGCCCCGATTGTCAAAGCGTTGCCGACAATGTCGCTGAACTCCTGAATGACCTGTGCATCCCTCTTGTTTACACGAGTTTCGGTGACGCTATAAATCCCGTCCTCGTCGTACCAAGTGACACGCACCACGGCATAAACCTGCTGCTTAAGCTGCTGCCTGACGTAGTACAGATACTGTTTGTCAGGCTCTTGCTTTTCGGTCCTCCTTAGTTTGTCAATCCAGCTCATCTGTAGCCTCCGGGTCTTCATCCGGCATTGTGCCTTCAGTCTTAACCTCGGGTTCTGGCTTGCCCATTTCAATTAACCCGCCGGTTTGCGTGGCTTCAACTTCCTCCTCAACGTCGAACTCATCGCCCAGCACCTCACCGGCTGACAGTTGGTTGAGCAGGGTTTCTTGAGTGATAGTCCCAGCGGTGTAAAGCTGCAGCAGTGCCTGGATCTCCTGCGGCTCTAGGCGTGTTGCAAGGAAGTCGCGGTTGATGAAGCTCATGCCGGCTTGTGCCTGCTGCATGTACTGCGCATGGAACGTCAGGCAGTTGTCGATCAGATCCTGCATCTGCTGCGCAATCACCATCATTGTGCTGTCGCCTTGGCTGCGATCAATCCGCTTGGCTTCTGCTGTCTCTGCGCTGAGCTTTTGCCCGAGCACTGCAGCAAGGCCCAGCTCATTGATTTGCTGTGCGATCTGCTCAAGTCGCTGAAACTGTGCGCTGTAGCTGTTGCCTGATGGCTCAATGTATTCAGCACGCGCTGTTTCAGGCAAAGCCATTGCCTCGCCTGGGCCTGCGCTGATCTCTTCTGCCGACTGCGGGAAGCCGTAAATGGCAAGCATCGGAACCGCGCTGATGTGCAGCTGGTTATCTAAATCAGACTGCACCTGATACGCCTTGAGGTTTAGCTCTGCAATGTCAGCCAGTGGTGGCCGCGACTCAAGAACACCGACGCGGTTTGAATAAGCCACCGAAAACGGAATCTCGCTCAGGCTGGTCGTGCCTTCATCCACCAGGCGAAACTCACCTTTGTCATCCTTCTGATGGATCTCGAATGCGCCAGGCGTAAGCACCCGCACTTGCTCAACCTGCTTTTCGCCGTACAGACCATCGGGAACAGTGATCTTTTCCATCAGCCTGACCATCGTCAGTTGCTGTGATCCGTTGGCAATTTCAGAGCGCCAGCCAAGAATGTCTCGCGGTGTGTATTGCGTCCAATAAGGGCGGCCATTTTCACCAGCTTTTGGTGCATCAACTAAAACACCAACGTGCCCATAACGTATGCACTTGCGGGCGGTTTCGTAAGTCCAGACGTTTAGATCGTTGCCCTGCAAGTCAACGTCAAACAGTTGCTCAGTTACAACATCGCTGACATCTTCTAAACGCACAGGCTTGCGAGTCAACATGCCTGCCAACATGCGCTCCAGCCTGACGTAATAAGGCGCGAGCGTTGAACGCAAAAGCCTGTTGTCATAGGCCTCGTCTAGCTCTCGAGGTTCTTGCGGCAGGTATTTTCTGTGCCCTTTTCTGATGCCGTAAGTGCCCTGCAGCAGAGCTTCAATCAAAAGCCAATGCGGCTCCATGTTGATGTAAGCCATGTTCGGGCTTTCAACAGTGGTGACATTGCCAACACGCTGCCTACCTGAAAAACCTGAATACACGGCTAAAGCCCGCCCGATGATCTGATGTTAATCGACAGATCTATAGACACAAGAAAAGGGGCCAGCAACTGCCCCCTCTCAAGGTCTAATGGGCACCCCCCCACGACCACATCAATATAGGCGGATGCCTGTTCCTCGACCAGCGCGTGCATTCAGTGGGTTATACAACGCCCAAACCGCATACCCGAGCGCATCGTTTAAGTGGTCATAACCGGCCTCTTTATCAGGCTCCTCAGGATTGCGTTCTGAGTAACTCTGAAGTTCCAGGCACTCAATCATCCGCTCGCACTTGGCAAGGATCTGCAACCGGATCTCGCCCTTGCCGTTCTCCAGCAAAGCTTGAACAGCAGCCACCCGATCACGGATGAGAGGGTTGGAACGCCCGGCAATAACTGAGAGCCCGGCCATGGAGAGCAGTTCGCAATCAGTCTTCGAGGCATTCGTGCTTCGATTCTGGCCTGATGCGTCTGGGTAAACATAAACAGGGGCAGAAACGTGGGCAGATCTTTGCTTGATCTCTGCAGCCAGGGCATCTGTGTCATGAGCCTTCACCTCGTCGGTGATCAGGAATTGCTGGCCCAGACGCACACCGCAGACGGCGTTGCAATTACCAATGTTGAAGTCGATGCCCCAATGACGCGGTTCGTTGTCGAGGTTGACCGGGGCCGCCTGAATGACGTGCTTCGCTCGGTCGAATCTGTCGTAAACCTGCGTGCTGTTTAGGAGAACAAAGTCTCCGTTGAGGTATGCAGCAAGGCTGGCGGAGTCGTAGTTCTCCTGCAGCCGTTGGATGAAGTCTGGCGGGAGGTGTGGATTCTCCTCAGTACGCATTTTAATCAGCCTGCGATCTTCGCGCTGCTGCATCTCCGGTTTGCCAAATTGTTGAAACAGCCAGCGGAAACCTTCAGGCGTACTGGCCACAGCAAATTGCCGGACGTTACCTTCGCGCAAACGGCCCAGGATCTTTTCAAACGCGCTCTGTGCTTCGACGAGACGCAAGATGTCCACCTCATCAAAGACAGCGAACGCAGCGTTCACGCCAACCGCTGTCATGTTCCCATTCTTGATTGAGCGGCAAAGCAATGTGGTAGGCCGGCCCAGGTGCAAGGTGTACTCGGGCAGCGGACTTGTGCGGTAGGTGTAAGGGATGCCGTAGTGATCCAGGAATCGATCGAACGTCGCCTTCCAAATGTCGCGGATCATCGGATAGGTCGGCTCCATGACAATGCCGGTGTATCCCTGATTCAGGATTGCCAAGGTCAGAACCTTTGCAGCCAGCGCCGTCGTCTTCCCCGCGCCATACCCAGCAGTAAGGGCCAAGATCTCGGTTTGCGTGTCCTCGACAAACGCCAGCTGTCCAGGATGCAGATCAGCTTTGATGCGCCTCAGAATTTCGTCGGTGTCCTGAGCAGAGGGCGGCGTTGCGAACTGGGTGAGCTTTCCAGGTTCGCAGATGTCGTCAACCAGACTCATGACATCTCAAACCGCAGAAGCCTCGCCTGCATCTCGATGGCTTTCAACGCGGTGCTGTACTGCCTGCCATTCGTGGCTTTGCGCTGAATGTCCTTGAGAGCACAGAGCGATTCGTGCAGCCACTCTGGCCGCTCCAGCTCAGCATCAAGGCGCTGATGATCGCGGGCTCTCTTTATGTATTCCTCAACCTGCCGTTCGCTGATCTCCCAGGTCTCCGAACCGTATTGAAGGATCTGGGTTCTGCTGTTGCCCTCCAATAAGAGCTTATAAACGGTATTTATGCGCCCGTCTATTTCTACGTTTGTCGCCTTATTTGCCATGGGCCAAGCTTACACGCGCAAAAAGAATCATGGAAGATCTGAGAACTTGTTGCGCGGGTTTACGGGCCACCGGTTACTTCCTCAGCTGCTCGCAAGCGGCCTGGACGCCTAGGCGACAGTCACGCTCGGTCATCTGGTCCAACGTCTGCGTCAATGAATAAAAGAACGCGCCACCGAGTAAGACCAGAAGGCTGCAGGTGAAGAATGGGGCCATCCAGCAAGGGAGCTGTTGAGGGCGATAGAGCTTGTGCATTGGTTTGGGGGGTGTTGAACACTCATAATGTAGCACAAAAAGGTAGGGGTGCAACTAGACGATCTCAATGGTGTAGTCCAGCCCGTACCGCCGCGCCTCTGCAATCGCCTGCTCCAGATCTTCACGGTCCAGGCAATCAGTGTCGCCGTCGTCGGTGAGTAGGCGGAACTGGATCAGCTCTGCCTCCTCTCGCTCTTGGGCTGCGGCGAGGTCCTCCAGGTGCTCTCGCCTTTCGTGTTCCAGCAGGCTGTAGTTGTGGAAGTCCATCTCAGAACTGGGCAGCGAGGCCGGTAGCCAGGTGCTTAAAGAAGTGGTGGAAGTCGCCATTAGCGAAGTCCAATTGCTGCAGGATGCGGACCACGCCCTGACGCTCTTGGCCTTGGGTGCTGAGGATGCGGTCAATCACAACATCGGTGGTGATGATGTGGCTGTCGCCTGTAGTAGGGCTGACCACCTCGTAGGTGCGGATGTCGAAGTCTTTCTCGGTGAAGAAGGTTTGGAGGTTCATGGGGGGTGCCCGTTTCAATAATCAAATTGTAGCACAAACTAGGGGGAGTGCAACGCGGGCACAAAAAAGGGGCCAGCAGGCCCCGAGGTTCAATCTTTGGAGATTCGTTCCAGCTCTTTTAAGAGCCGTCGCTGCTCAGCTACATGTTCGGCTGTCAGCTCCTTGAGTCGTTTGTCCGACTCCTCCAGCTGTTCAACTAGGTCGGCCAGCTGTTTTGCAAAACTTTCCAGCATGATCAGCAGTACAGGCCAGCCAGCTTCATTTGAGTGTTGGCGGCTTCCAGCTCTTTGACCATCTCAGCAGCTTCGGGAGTGTTGCGCTTCGAGAAAGTCTCGATCATCTTCTCGTTCTGCTTGATGACGTAAGCGAGTTCGAAGTTTGTCATGGGTGGGGGTGTTTGTTTGACTCCTAAATTGTAGCACAAACAATCGGTAACGTCGATAGGTCGGTCCACGACGTACTGGTTGAACAACGCCTTCAACCGTTCCATGGGCAGGCAAAGTCTCATGGCTTCCTTTGCCACATTCTCCTGGCCTGTGTAGAGACGCTCCAGGGTTTCCTGGATTGCTTCCTCTAGTTCTTCAACAGTTCTTGGGCCTTGTATAGGCTCATCCTGTCTAGCCACTGACATTCCGCCCCACGTAATTCTAACTCATTGAGCAAGCGGACCTGAGGTGCTCCACTGCGGCGAGCCACCACAACCGCTCCCGTTTTAGGTTTGATGCCCGTCAGGTGCTGGAGCCCTAGGGAGTACGCGCCAGCCTGACAAATGTAGTTCGCCAGCATCTCTTCACTGCGGGCGTTGACGCTGGTTTTCCAGTCAGCGATGCAGAGAGTGCCGTCTAAGTCGATTAGCGCGTCTGCCGTTCCAGCCCAGCCTCGCGGGTCAAACACTGAAAACTCAATCGCGTGAATTGCGGTCACATTGGCCCCGATCCAAGACCGTAAGCCTCGGGCGTAGCCACTGGCGCTCCAGGGGACACGCGGTGCGCCTTGGATTGCCTTGCCGATGGCCCAGCTGGTGATCTGTTTAGGGGCACGTTCCAGGCCATCATCTCCGCTCCGCCAGCTGTTCCGTTTGTTGGCAGTTTGTCGAGCCAGCTTTGCTGCTGTTTTGAGGACGTACTCTGCGTGATCGTGCGCCAAAGTCCCGCGCTGGCAAGCAACATCACGCTCCACGGCAGCACCGGGCTTTTTAATCCAACGATCAAGTGCATCTTTCTGCCACTGGGGTGAAGTCTCTTTGAGTATGTGGGTGACGGAGGCGTAGGTGTTGCCTTCTTGATCTCGGTACACGCGATTCGGGCCTGAGTCGTCACGTTCCAGGGTCCAGCGGCGTAAACCCGCAAGAGCGTTTTGCGTATCAGCGGGCATTGCAGCAGGTTGACTCTTGTGGTTTAAAACTAGAAAAAAGGGGGCGCTAGGCCCCCGCTGAATTAGCCGTGTGGTGACCAGGTTGCCAGCATCGAGCGTCGCTGAGTAAATCCGCAACAGCGATCAAAGCCATCTCGTCATAGCTAGTGAGCCGAACAAGTTGATCACCGACCTCTGGGGGTTCGCAATTGCGGAGAACCTTATCTGTGGGGCAACCGTTGTAACCCCAAAATTCAGTGGAGCTCTTTTTGATGGGAAGGGTGCATAAAGCAACCTTCACCATCTCTGCGCCCACCTCAGATAGTTCAAGGTCCCACTTCTCGAGACCGTTACTGCTGTAACCATCGAACTCCAGGTAGAAGGCCTGGTTGTCGAAGCTTTTAAGCTCTTCATCTGCTTCCTCTAAAAACAGATTGCGGGCAGGAAAAGTAACCGGCATTAGCCCTTTTTGAAAGGACTGCCGCCGGTCAGCATTCGGCTGATGTCAAAACCAGAGGCCCGAGCTTCGGTCCAGGCTTCCTCGATCTGTGACTGAGAAGCTTTTTTGCGAGGTGCGGGCCGCAGGCTGTACTTGGTTTCCAAGCCCGTGCCCTCTTTGCCCATCACAAAATCCCAGTCCAGCAACTCGGCGTAGTCTTCCATCTGGCTGATGGAGTCCAGTTCGTTGATCAGAGTTTTCTGGGTCAGAGGCATGACCTCAACCTTTTCGGTCTCGTAGTTGTAGACCGGCACAGCGATGGAGAACTTGACCTTCTCAGGGCCGTTGCCATCGCGGTTCAGGCGGCGGCTCCACTCTTCGCCCATCTCTTCAGCGATCTCCTCAGGTGAGGGGTCTTCTGCAAAGCGGAAAGGCTGGGTGTTGCCGCTGCTGTCTTCGCCCCAGCACTCAAAGAACTCAAGGGGCTGATCGTCAAGCAGTGCGAAACGCACGTTGCTGCCTGATGGAATTTTGGAGGGGTTGAGATAGCTGCCAGTGCCACCGGCGGCGGCTGCTTTGTTCTTGTCTGAGATGAATGGCATTGTTGTGGTTGCTGTGGGCACGTTGCCCGGTGCTCTGCAAATGTAGCACGACTGCAGCGTTTGACAAGTCGAGTAAGATGAAAAAACCCCAAGGCTGACGGAGCCGTTGGGGTGTTGTTTTCATTTACTTGACAAAAGGATTGTAGCAGATGAATCTGGTTGATTTCATCCTCAGATTGCCTGAGAACTGGGCGACTGCGCCCATCTACGCAAAAGGGCAGACATTGCCTAACAAAAAGACAGCGTGCGGAAAATCGCCCTTAGGCAAAGCGAGTCACGTAAATCTGGCCCCAAAAACCACGGCTTTGCACGTCCAAGAGCACCCGGACAGGTTCAAAGCTGTTGGCGTTTACAGCGGCAACCGCTCAGATGGGCTTGTCATTTTTGACGTTGATGACAACCTCGGGGCGATCCAGGAGAAATGGGGCGCTGATCTAGACAAAGCCCCAAGCATCAAGTCTCCACGGCCTCACGCCTGCAAGTACCTTTTCAGCGTTCCAGAGGCTGACCGTCTGCGGGTTGCTGACATCAGCCACGCCTCAGCAGGTCATGAGGGTTGGGAGGTGTTGTGGGGGCGCCAGGGAGTCATCTTTGGGGCCTACCCAGGCAAGAACGGTCAATACGAGGGTGAATACACATTCAAGGGTGACCCTCACAGCATTCCAGAGGCGCCTGAGTGGTTATTGGAGCGGATGCGTGAGGAGTACCGCAAACGCAACCAGAAAGACAGCGCACGCACCATGCGTGACACGCGCTACGCCAACAGATCCAGGGAGGAAAAAATCGCTATTGCTGAGAGCTGCCTGAGTGTCATTGAACCTCGGGGCGCATTCAGTGAACAGTTTTGGTGGGAGATCGGCGCGATGCTCCACAGCGAGTTGCCGAATCAGGATGGCCTGAAGCTGTGGGAAGAATGGAGCCGCCGCGACAACGAATACCAGCAGGACTGGGAGAACGGCAGAAATCCTTGCAAAGATCGCTGGGAAGTTGGATTCAGAGGCGGTGGGCTTGGTTTTGGCAGCTTGATCCGGGAGGCAGATTTAGTTGACAAGGACCGTTCACGATTTCAAAGGGACGGTCTTGCACAACTGGTGGAAGAGATCCAGGCAGCGCCGGCGAAGTACAAACTCGAACTATTGGGGCCAGAAGAGCTGATTGCTCGCGGTCTTGAAATTGAGGAGACTTACGACAACCCAGCTTTCGCGGACCAGGCAAAAACCATCCTGGCCCAGGAGGGCGGACGCTTACGTGAGGGTGCTGCGGCCATCGATAGGTTGCTTGACACACATATCACTTACGAAAGAAACAGGGGCTGTAAACCTGCCGCTGTTGGCGAGTTGGATGACACACCTTTTGAATATCTGATTCCGGGGCTGCTGCCCAAGCCGTGGCTGCTGTTGATCCACGCCGACGGCGGCACGGGTAAGTCGGCAATGTGCCAGACACTGTGCAAACACATCAGCCAAGGCATCCCGTTCAACGTACATGGGGCCAATGTTCCGGTGCCTAAAGCCAAATGCCTATGGCTTAACGGTGACCAGAGCGAGAGGGTGCTGAGAAATCAATTTGAAGAGAAGGGCATGAAAGCCAACGTCGATGTCATGGCTGAGTGGGACATGCAGTGGTATCGGCAGTTCTGCAAGATCCAGCACGAAAAGCACTACGCACTTGTGGTGATTGACAGCCTGGACGGTTGCAACGATTCCAATCCCTACGAGGAGAACCGCAGGGAGTACGCCCACCCGCTCAAACGCTTAGCCCGCAGAAACGGCAAGGACTTCCCGGCTTGCTCCATCATCGTGATTCATCACAACAACCGGAACGGCGGTTTTCGTGGCACAAGCGCCATCAAGGCCGCAGTCGATGAAACCTGGAACATGGTCAGGCTTGACAGCAAACAAGTGTCGGAACTGGGCCTGAGCTACAACAGCCGCCTTGTGACGGTCGAGAAATCGCGGGACAACCGCGAAGGAATGCGTCAGGTATTCACCCTTAAGGGGGATTTCACCTATGCCATCGGGCCTGTGCCTGAGCCCAAGGAACACACCGCCTCTAGTCCTGAGGGTTACAAGCTCCGGCTGCTCAGCGAGATGCGGGCCAACCGCAAAGCGTGGGCGGCAAAAGACTTCGAGGAACACGAGACGCTCGGCGGGGTGCATCGGGTGCGGGCCATCAAATACGCCCTCAGCAAGCTCGCAGCGCAGAAGTTGATCCAACGATGCGATCCACCCGTGGACGCCAGGTTCAAAGGGCGTAAACCCAACTATTGGCAGGCTGTTGGTACAGATGTTTCACCTAAATTTAGCTCTCGCGCACAGGGGGTGTCTGTTTTAGAGAGTGTTAAAAGTCAGACCCCTTCCCCTGGAACCGATCTAAACGACAAACCCCTTTTGTCAAAAGTCCCCAATTGTCAAAAGCCTGGAACGTCGGACCTTTTGACAAAGTCTGACCTTTTGACAAACCCGATTGTCGTTAAGAACCCTTCCGCCGCAACGCCTCCGGCTTTTGACGCGGAAAAACCTATACATAGGGATGGGGACGATTTCGACGATGACGCAAACCCTTTTGGCGATAAGCTGCCCTGGCGGAGTTAATGTGCTACATTTTCCTTAGCGTTCAACCACCCCGTGACTGAAAAACAGATCGTCGCCAGCATCAGAACGGCCCACCACTACGGCGGGGGGTTCATCAAAAAACTGGCAGAGGCTGCACTTGCTGCAGATCCTTACAACCGCAACAAACTGCTTAGCACCTGGCCCGACCTTCTCACAAACTACGGTCCAGGCAGCAATTTCTACCGAGAAGACCTCTGATGAAAAAGATCGAACTACGTGTTGAAGAGAGCCAGCTGGCCTGGTTCGATGCCGAGGCAAAACGACTGGGCACCTCCCGCGCTGAGCTTATGCGTGCGTGTCTCAGTAACCGCCGACGCGCACCACTCGGGAGCCTGACCCCGGTGGACTACTACAATGTTATTGAGGTTGTGCGCAAGCGGATCGGCAACTGCATCGACAAGCGCCACATTGAAACCGTGGTGTCTGTCGCTCTTGCGGAGCTGCAGCCATGACCTACGCCGACAAGAGCCACCGCCAGAAACGCGAGGAGGCCGGCTGGGTCAGAGAGGAGGGCGGCTGGTACGCGCCCCACCCCGAAACAGGGGAGCTGATTCACGAGCTTTTCTGGCTTCAGTTTGATTTGCCTTACCCGGAGTCCGTGCGGTGAATGTCTACAAAGGAATCGAGCACCTCGACAAACTTGATTTGTCGGGCACAGTTTGCTTTGACACTGAGACGCTGCAGCTCCAGCCCGAAAAAGCGCGAATGCGGCTCGTTCAGTTAGGCACTAAAGCCAACGACACGGTCGTTTTAATCGACTGTCGGCAACTAGACCGGGAAGACTGGCAAGATCTGCGCCATTTTTTCTCAGGCACTGAGAGAGACTGGCTTGCTCATAATGCTGTCTTTGATCTTGGTTGGCTCCAGGCGCACGACATATACCCCGCAGGCTTCGTCAGATGCACAATGTTGGCGAGTCGTTTAATTGAAAACGGCATACCTAATGTGCGCCACAGCCTGGACAAGCTTGTAAAGCGTTACCTGAAAAGAGAGCTGCCCAAAGAGTTGCAGAAGTCGGACTGGAGCGGGGACCTGACAGACGAACAGTTGGAGTACGCCGCTAATGATGTCTTTGCGCTGATGGATTTAGACGAAAAACTAATCAGCAAAATCCGCATCAATAAACTGAATGTCGCCTATGGGCTTGAGTGCGCTGCTCTGCCCGCGATGGCTCAAATGTGGCGCACTGGACTGCACTGGAACGCCGAAAATCTGCAGCAACGCAAACAAGACTATGAGCACGACATTGAAAACCTAGCCAACGATTTCATCCTGCAGCTAGACGCCGCACTGCCGGAAGATAAAAAGTTGCCTAGGAACGAGGATGGCAGTTTTAATCTACGCGCCAAGGACGAAGGCAAAGTCCGTGACGGCACTAAACAGTACGCCGGGTTCAATATCAACAGCCCTAAACAGCTTGTGGACAAACTGGGCGAGATTCTCCCAGAAAAGCCAAAGGACGCCAACGGTAAACCCAGCGCATCGAGGCAGGCGCTTAGATCTTACGCAGCCGACCATGAGGTGATCCAGATCTACCTGCAGTGGAAAAAGTGTGAAAAACGCCGCCAGATGATCGAGTCGATCCAGGAAAAGATGGACGCTAAAGGGTTTGTGCGGGCCAGCTATTTGCAGCTCGGCGCAGAGTCAGGGCGCATGTCCTGTATCAAACCAAACAACCAGCAAATCCCCCGCGATCCGCAGTTTCGAGGGTGTGTTGAAGCCCCGGAGGGTTACGCCCTAGTGGATGCCGATTTTGGGCAGATGGAGCTTCGACTTGCTGCGGCGGTGGCAAAAGATGCCCGAATGATCCAGGCATTCAAAGACGGCGAAGATCCACACACCGTCACGGCTGAGGCCATTGGCTGCGATAGGCAGACAGCAAAATCCGCAAATTTTGGCTTGCTGTACGGCGCGGGGGCTGTTGGGCTTCGCAACTATGCCGGCGGAATGGGGGTAACCATGACAAAGGAAAGAGCAGAAGAAATCCGCAACGGCTGGCTTGAGACGTTTTCAGGGGTTGCCGCGTGGCAAAGGGCAATGGCCTCCGACTGCTACCGGGAAAGGGAAGACCCTTGGGCCTGTGTTCGTATCCCAAAAACAAACATGCGGCGAGTGCTTAAGGGCGACATGAACCGTGCCACGGTCAGATGTAATACGCCGATCCAAGGGGCAGGTGCCGCCATCTTGAAACGAGCTTTGGGGGCGCTATGGCCCAAGGTCAAAGAGGCGGGCGAAGAAACCGTGCGGATCGCCGCCGCTGTCCATGATGAAATTTTGCTGTTGGTTCGCGAGGACGCAGCCGAAGAGTGGGCTGCCGTACTAAAACAAGTGATGGAAGAGGCGGAAGCCATCTGGCTTGAGGACATCCCTGCTCTGGCTGAGGTCTCTATCGGCAAAACCTGGATGGAGACGCACTAATGGTCAGCGTTTACAGCACCGACAGAGGTTGGTTCTGCTCTTGCATGGGCTCGGTAACCTGTCACCGAAACCTCCACGAGGCGATGGATGCCGCGTACCGGAAGGCAAATTGTGATGGAGCGTCTAAATGGCGCGATCCAAAATGCAACAACAGGTGATCTCCAGCGGGCCGCAATGTTCTTGGAAGGTGCCCGCAAAATCCGCGCAGGTTGTACGGACCAGCGCACTCAGGCGCGGCGGGCTCAAGCGAACTCTTGGAAAAAGACGGTCGATTCTCCCGCTACGTGGTAGGGTACTTGTAGCACACACGCACTCCATGGCTATCCCTCACGGGAACAAAACGTACTTTCAGCTTTTGCTAGATCCCCACAAGGCGGAGCTAGTCAAATTCCTGGCAAAGGCCAAGGGGGTTAAAGCCACAAGCTGGATGCGCACTACGATTTACGAGCGGCTTGCTGAGGATTATGAGCAACTGTTTGTAGACGCAACAGAGAAAGACGTGCAGGCTAAAGAAGCCGCCAAGCAAAAACGCCGCGAAAAGTTTGAACAGAGCAATGCGCTACATTCTTAAAACCTGCGGCCCCGCGCCTGTTTATCTGGCCGCGTTTTACTTGAGACCGTCCCAGTGTTTGTTTGTCACAGCTAAGCGTGAAGACGCCTGCAGCTATGGCAGCAAAGAAAGAGCAGACGCCGCCAAGTTTGAACTCAAGCGGTTGTTTTCAGTTGATGCTGATGTTGTGGCTAGTTCCTACGAATGAGTCGATTCGCCGCAAGCTATTTTTGCATCTAGTTCTGCAACCCTTCCCACTGCCTGCTTAAGCAACTGAGCGTAATTCCAATTTTGCCTGGTTAGCGAACTGCAAAGTTGCTGGAGCGTGTGCAGATCTTCCTCGTTGCTAATGCTTCGGATTTGACGTTCCAGGGCCAGCTCCTGTGTCAAATTCTGCTTTACCACCATCCAGTCCGCCCAGGTCATCGATCTGCTCCAGGGATTTAAGAACTTTGCGCTCCTCGGAGTAAGGAACTCTTACACGCATGTAATCATGCACGCTATGGGTTAGCCAGTCCGGCGGCCAACAGTTGCCCCAGTTGACAGGTTGCGCACAACCGACAACCACCGTGCTGTAAAACGCGACGAGATAGGACCACAGCCAGTAGAGGTTCAATCCTCCAGCCCGCCCTCAATCTTTTTGAGCTGGGTTATGTGCGGCTCCGGTGGAATCTGCTCCTCAACCTCTTCGATCCATTGCCGCAAGGCCGCCCCAGTGCTTGTGAATTTGGGCCATCGAACTGCCTTCAACAGCTCTTCCCGTGTCAGACAGATGTAGCTTTTTTCTGGCTCCCAAACCAGATAGCTCGGCGGACCCTCACGGGGGTGGCGGTAACGCACGATCAGAGCGTTTGCCCTTTTGAACTCTTTTGAAACTGGCATCGAATCAGATTCTGTGTACCGTTGGATCTCCCACCTTTCATGAGGCGGGTCAGTCAGGCTCGCAGGGGCGCCCGGCCTGCTAATTAGCTCATGGCGCGAGAACCATGCGCAGCGCCCCGATCATTCGTCGTCCACAAGGATGACCCAGCCAGAACCTGGACCTTCAACCATCCAGCGTTGACTAAAAGTGCTACGTGGCACCCTGACGTTTTTGCCGCCGTAGCGGTTGGGGTGGCCTCCCCTTTCAATGTTTGGAGCGCCCATCGGGTCATGAAGCACAAAAGCAGAGTCACCGGTTGATTCGGTGCCCTCAAAGCCAACGACTACGCTCCAATGACCGCACGATTGCGAGTCACACATAGGCGGTTCACCGCGAAGCATGTTGCCTTTGTGCAGCCACCCGACAAGAACAGGGCGACCGCTAGCAATCTCTGCTTCGACTAATGCGCCATCTGCATCATTCCTGAACTCTGCGTGGAGTCCAAGCTCTCTCAGTGTCCTCACTTGGGCCAACACGTCGGTCGTGTCGCCAAATCTCTTCCGAACCTCCCCATACTCTTCGGCGTTGCTGACCTTGCCGTACATAATGGCCAGCATTGCTGCGGATGCGTCTAGACATCGCCTGTGACCCTTGTAGTTGAAATCCAGTTGGTGAACATAGGGGACAACTGCTTTTTGAGCAATGCCGCTAGCTTTCCATGCTTCAAACCACGCTGCATCCTCAGCTAACAATTCTTGCGGCAGAGCATCTTCTAGCTCTTTTACCGCTGCTGCTTGATGGGGCGTTCCACGGAAAAACTCGAAGAACGGCAAAAGTGCAAGCGCCATCAGATTCCTAAGGCGAGGCGTCATCGCACCAATCCTGCCGTGCTGCATCGTTTGTTGCCATCAAGGAAACCTGTGTAATAGACAAGCCCGGCAGCTGACAGCATTCCGCCAGACAACACTGTCATCGCCCCCAAAAAAACAGCAAAGACGATGCGCTTGCGGATCATTTGCTAGTTACTGGCGGGAATAGGTTTTTCTCTAAAAACGAGGCAACAGCATCATCAACAGTGTTATCGCTTCGCTTGGCGTATGCCTTGACTAGATCTACAACCAAACGCTTCAAACTTTCTGAACGCAAAAACCGAAAAAGAATTGGCTTGAGGATCAGGAACATTGGAATGGTTCAACTACTAAAAGCTTAGTTCCGATTGCTATGCCCTTCCAGTCGTGCTACAGCCTGCTCTAAATCACTCAACCTGGCAAACACTTCTTGATCCCTGCTCTTGATGTCGGTGTGAAGCACGTCAAGCTGTCGGCTCAAGCCATCAACAGCAGTCGTAAGACGCACCAACGAATCACGCCCCTGCAAGCTTTGCTGCTTTAAGCCTGTAATGCCAAGACCAGCGACGGTGATTGACGCGCCAGCTGCAGCAGCCCAAACTTCAACCATGCTTCGACCTTGGCACTGACTCCATCATGGCAGAACCGCAAGAAAGTCAAGAAAACCAAGACAAGGAAGGCATCGCAATCGCTGACGTTGTGAAATGCGCTGTTCTGTTCTGGTCCGCAACGCTTCTGACTGTTTCCTACCTAGGCATCTTCCCTGAGATGAAGATGGACAATACTTTCGTGGCGAGCTTGCTGACTGGGTCCATGGCGTCTTTTGGAATCGAGCGTAAAGCAAATGGTCAGCAGAAAAAACAGCCGCCTAAGATTGAGTCAAAGGAGCCACCAAAATGAAACGCTTTTTGCCTCTGATCACGTTGCTGGCTTTTAGCCCAGCAGCAAACGCTGATCTGACACACAAGATCCAATCAAGTGTGCAGCTTCAAGTTGGTGGCGCGATGACCACCGCAAATCGCATAGGCAGCTCGTTTAGCATTTCAGGCTCAGGCGTTGACACTACTGACGGACATACAGCAAACACGATTTCAGCAGGAACTATTACCTCTGGTGTTTACAGCCCAGGCACTATTGCTGTAACCCAGGACACGCCTGGTAACGCTTTCAGCTTCAGCCAGTCATACACACAAGCAGACGCCGTTCCAACATCTGCAATCACAACTGGAGCAGTCCCCAATTTCTCAAGCATTCAGTCAACAGCGGCAGGTACTGCAGGCAGCTTGGCTGGGACACTATCGCCATCCGGGGCACTTACTGTGACTGCCGGGGGAGCGAACACTCTTGCCATCGGACAATTTGTGACTGAACTCACTATTGACTGATGCGTGTTTTACTTTTGCTGTTTTGCGGGTTGCTAGGCGAAATTTTTGCTTTTGCCAAGCCAGCTTATTCTGCTCCGGTCGTTCCTAACTTTACGACTGGCTCTATGACCAGCCACACAGAAACAAGCAGCAAGGTCACTGAAACAATTGTCAGCGAGTCTTTTGGCACTGGCTGGGAATACTCTGTAAGTGGCACTAACATCGAACCAAAAAATGGGGCCAGCCTCACTCCAGGAACAACAAGCGTAAAAGGATGGTCAGCTCTCGACATAAACAACAAACCAGGCTGGCAATTAACTCAGCCTGGAGCGGCCTTCCAATTTGTGGAAACCTATTCAGGGCCAGGGCTCAGCAACGTAACCACCATCAATCGCGTCACCGAAATTCAACAAATTACAGACACTATTTCTACCTTCTCGCAATAGTCCTAGCGTCACCAGCCAACGCAGAAACCATCGGCGGCGTGTCTGCTACTGCCGCTCCATCAGCAACCAGTTCTGGCAGCGTTACAAATCAAGCTGTAATGATTGCGCCTAGCGCAGCGTTCCAAAACACTTACGGCAATGGCATTCAATGCCAAGGACCAACACTTACCGTCACTCCGTATGTCAACAGAACAAAAAGCTGGCAAGACCCGTTCGTGGGTCACTTTCTTGACCCTGTATATGATGTTTCTGATTTGGATGGCGATGGGTTACTCGACAATCCTGGATCGATCCTCTACTACATGCAAAAACGGACAGGTCAAAAAGATACTCACAACTGGTCAGGTGGTTTGTCGCTCCAGGCCACAATTCCCTTAGATGGAGGGCTTCAAGAGCGATGCAAGTCAATGGTTGACGCCAACATCCGTATGCACCAGCAGATCGTTGAGACAAAAAGACTCGAATATGAAATTGCTCGCCTCAAAAATTGTGGAGAGTTGAAACTCAAGGGCATCGAGTTTCATCCTAAATCGCCTTATTTTGCTGTCTGCGCTGATGTCATGATTAAACCAAAGCCGGGGCAAGTCCTGCCGCACAGACACGCTATTTCCGCGCCAACCGCTGAGCCCGCCTCCGTTCAAAGACGCTTACAGGTTTCGCCTTACGACCCAGCAAAGCCTTGATCTTCTTACCTATCTTTTTCACGATAGGTTTTACCAGCTTCAGCAAAAACGGTGTCGCTAATGCTGCAGTGACACCAACAGCAGCAGTAACCCCAACAGTTGTTACCTGCGGGAGTGACGGAATTGCTGCTATAACCTGTTCAGGCAACGTGATCTCTTCATACAGGACGACGCATTTACCGTCTTGTATCTCGTAGCCAGCAATTCTTTTTGAACCATTTTGGACAAGCGTTCCGACTTCCTTTGCACGAAGCGGCGGGCACCTTGGATCCTCGTCAACAGCAGCCTGCAAAAGCTGAAACGTTGCTGGCGATGGAGGCTCTGGTGCCTCAGGCGTCGATGACTCAGACGCCCCAGCCAAATTTGGCAATACAAATTCAGGCGACTTTGGGTCAACTGGCGGATCAGTTGGCCTTAAGTCCATTGGGTCAAATCCCGGCATGTTGATGGCTGGCACGCCGATATTCACCGTGACAGGCGGAGCTTTTGGAACGGACATAGCAGGGATGCCGTCCCACACCCGGATGTCGTTGACCCCAATAGTGCGAATCTGTGGCACTAAAACGGAAGAGCAGGGCCAGTGGTACTAGGCATCAGCTCTCCTATCTGACCAGGCATTGCCTCAGTAACAGACTCACTGAGCGTTTCGTGCATTTTTTCAATCATCAGCAACTGGATGTTACTTAGATTTTTATCGATGATTGCAGGGCCGCGCACTACCGCAAGGACAATGACTGCGGTGTTGCAGGCGGCTAGGACAAAACCAACTGCGCCCAAAGCGTTCAGATACTTTTGCATGACGAAAACAAAGCAAAGAAAAACCTCCCGGCTTGGTGTGAGGGTTTTATCCCACCGGGAGGCTGCGGGTGTGTTCAGGTCCGCTCCAGCAGACTACTCAGAAAAGGAACTTGACGCCAGCTTTTCCGCCGTAGCTATTGTTGTCGTCGCCAGTAATGCCTGAGATTTCTCCATAGACACTAAGCGCCGAAGAAGCTGCCACTGCCCCTCCGATTTTCCCTGAAAACTCAACTTCAGAGTCAGCGCCGTCCAGCGTTACCAGGGCAGGACCGCCTTGAAGGTAGAAGCTGTAAGGACCTTCGCCGCCTTCAAAACCCAGGTGGATGTCAGTGACAGCGCCTGAATAATCGCTTCCGCTCCAGCCAGCGTTA
>Ga0115013_10000760_pt1 | contig 19132 bp, 18 predicted proteins | sample SouAtlMetagenome_2_FD_88686 | JGI IMG/M metagenome (GOLD analysis project Ga0115013, IMG submission 88686) | Marine eukaryotic phytoplankton communities from Atlantic Ocean - South Atlantic ANT15 Metagenome | ecosystem: Environmental > Aquatic > Marine > Oceanic | place: South Atlantic Ocean...
ATCTAACAAGGTTAGTCTAACAAAAAGTTTATATGTTTGTCAACAAAATTTCTTTTTGTTAAATTCAACTAAAAATAAATTTAACTTTTCCATGTAACCTTTATTGAATTTATTGAATAAGGTTTATTCAATATACTACAGATTTATTCTAAATAATTAGATAAAAGTTACAATTTTACATTTATCTGGAGACATAAATGATTAGTTAAAAACTGCCTGCGCTGGTTTTGTTACAATATGTCGTAAAACCGACTCATCACGACCAACTTCACTGTTAAAAACTTTTATAAGTGAACCGTTACCAAGACACAATAGCTGAACAAAATTTGCAGATTCAAATTTTTTTATAGGGTAACTTAGACTTCTACAACCTAAATTTTTTACAATTACCTTACTACCTTTTTGTGCCAAAAAATCTTGGTAAAACTGAATTTTCTCTAGAACTTCTTTATCCGTAAGATTAGGATAAATAAGAAAAAGTATTTCATATAACTCTAACTCTTTTCGCATATTACTATAAATCAATAATTAAATAATCTGATCATATTATAAATAAATAATAGAAAAAAATCAATTATTTTTCCTCAATAACAAGGCATTTCAAATTATAAAAAAATAAATCTTTAACATAAAGACTTATTATAGAAGATAAATTACACACTCAAGACTGAAAAAAGAGCTCCAAGGGTTTCCTTAAGAAAAATTATTACAACTATAATAATAATAAAATATTAACCCTCGATCTAGCATTATAGATACCTATACTCACTATTTACTATAATTTTGCAAGGATAAAAATTAATCTATAAGGATAAAAAATATGTTTTAATTAACAAAGATCCAATTGTAACTTACAATTATATACTATACTTAGAGTAGTACTTAATATTAAAATTAATTACCTAATAGTTAATAATTAACAAGCAGTCAAATTAACAAATTTATTTAATGAAGTTTTAAAGATATGTCTCACTTCACTAAAATTAAAACTAAACTCTACAATTTAGAAATTCTGAAAAAAAGTTTAGATGATCTATCATTATCTACAACACTAGGAAATACTGAAGTTAGAGGCTACAAAAACCAAAAACATATTGCTGAACTAGTAATTAAACAATCAAACAATCATGATATTGGCTTTGCATGGAATGGTAAAGAATATGAACTAGTGACAGACTTAATGTTTTGGGCTCAACCCTACTCCGTAGACAAATTTCTGAATCAGGTTAACCAACGTTATGCATATAACTCGATTATTCAGATGAGTGAAAAAGAAGGGTTTCAGCTTGCACAATCTAAGAATCCGCAAGACGGTTCAGTAAGATTATTATTAAGAAAGTTTCGTTAAGTGATTACCAAAACTCTAAATCTACAGAATTAAATAAAAGACCTTTCAATGGTAAAAATATCATTGAAAGTCTTAGGAGCAGGAAAATTTGGGCGTTAATATTAGATTGTCTATGATTAGACTTCGCCCTTAGGGCTACGTGCTTACAGAACTCAGAACATTATTGATTTTACCCAAGGATTAAAAAAGATGTTATAATGAAGGTGATAGTATTTATTCTGAAATTGCGATATATTTATGTCATTAAATCTACAAGAAGAATATAACAATACAAATATCCAGGGAATTATTGACCAACTCGAAGCAGATCTCATCGGATTAGCACCTGTAAAAGCTCGAATTAAAGAAATTGCTGCACTACTTTTAGTACAGCGTTTAAGAAAAAATTTAGGCCTAGGTATGAAATCAACATCAGTTGGTTTACACATGTCATTTACTGGAAGTCCAGGAACTGGTAAAACAGCAGTAGCAAATCGAATGGCTGATATTTTATTTAAATTAGGCTATATTAAACAAGGACACCTAATTACCGTTACGCGGGACGACTTAGTAGGTCAGTATATTGGTCATACTGCGCCAAAAACAAAAGAAGTTTTAAAACGCGCAATGGGAGGAGTACTATTTATTGATGAAGCGTACTATCTATATAAACCAGATAATGAAAGAGATTATGGTGCAGAAGCAATTGAAATTCTATTACAGGTTATGGAAAACCAACGTGAAGATTTAGTTGTAATTTTTGCTGGTTATAAAGACCGAATGGATAGTTTTTACGAGTCAAATCCTGGTCTATCATCTCGTGTAGCAAATCATATCGATTTTCCAGATTATACACCAGAGGAATTAATTCAAATTGGCCGATTAATGCTTGAGGAACAACAATATCGTATGACACCAGAAGCAGAAGAAATACTCTTAGAGTATGTGACAAAACGCAGCCAATTACCATTATTTGCTAACGCACGAACAATAAGTAATGCTATTGACAAAGCCCGAATGCGACATGCAAATCGAATGTTTACATCTGGTGACAAAGTTCTTACAAAATTAGACTTAGTAACAATTGAAGCAGACGATATTCGTCAGAGTAGCTTATTTAATGAAATCGACTAACTTATTTAATTAATAAAATATACAGTATGGTAGAAGTATTATTATCAGGTATCGTTTTAGGTCTTGTACCAGTAACAATAACAGGACTTTTTGTAGCAGCGTATTTACAATACCGACGTGGTAACCAATTCGGTATATAAAATTCTAAATGTATTTCGAATTTAGATAAATTTATTTTTTTAATAATCTAAATTCGAAATAAATATGTTTGAGAGCTAACATGCTAACCTTTTATCAACCAATACCACAAATCAAATCTAAGGAATTATAAATTTAATTTAGAAAAAAATTTACCAGGTTACATTTCAATTACAACCTTTGATCTTAATATAAAATATACAACCCGCTGTCTAATACGTGTTAACATTAATACAAAAAAGTTATAAGCTTCTCTTTTATATTCAGTTAATGGATCTTTTTGACCATAAGCACGCCAGCCAATAGATTCACGTAAAAATGAAATTTTTTGTAAATGTTCTCTCCAAGAGAAATCAATTTGCTGTAACAAAAATGATCTTTCTAACTCACGCATTAAACCAGAATCAAGCATTTCTAATTCTGCTTCTTTTAAATCATAACTAATACGGAACTGTTGATGTAATGATGAAACTAAATTATTCAAATCATCTTTGTCTAAAAGACTATACTCCAATTTAAATGGAATGCCTAATAAGTTTTGCAATTTTTGTAAAACCGAACTTGTGACCTCAGAATCATAACTTTTTTGTTCAATAAATAAAACTAGATCATACAAGCTACGTTCAGCATATTCAAAAATCCAATCACGAAGATTATCACGTTCCAAAATTCGTTTACGTTCAGCATAAATACCATTTCTCTGCATATTTAAAGCCTGATCATATTCAAAAAGATTCTTCCGAATATCAAAATAATAAGTTTCTACTTTTTGTTGAGCTGACTCTAAACTTTGATTTAATAAAGAAGATTGAATAGGAACAGAATCTTGAAAACCAATATTTTGCATTAAACTAGCAATCTTATCCCCGCCAAAAATACGAAGTAACCTGTCTTCTAAACTAAGAAAAAATCGTGATGATCCATTGTCACCTTGTCGCCCTGATCGACCACGTAATTGATTATCAATTCGACGTGATTCATGCCGTTCAGTACCAATCACATGTAACCCACCTAATTGTTGAACTTGAATTCGATCAACTTCCGTTATCTTTCTTTTTTCTTCATAAATAAGATCATACGCATCTTGTAAAGATTGTGCTGAAATTGTTAGTTTACTATCACTTTGCTCTAAATACTTCAACGCCGATTCATAACTATCAACATTTAACTCAATAGCTGATTTTCCAAATAAATCTAAAAGGATTGAAAAATCTGTATCATCAGATTTTATTTCTTCTAAATACTCTGAAGATTTAGCAGATAAAAAGAAACTTTTAAACGTAGACAAAGTAAGTAATTTTGTATTACCTCCAAGAACAATATCTGTACCTCGACCAGCCATATTGGTAGCAATCGTAATAGAATTTTTACAACCAGCTTGAGCAACAATTTCTGACTCACTTTCAACATTCTCTGGGCGAGCATTTAATAAACGGTATGGTAGTTTATATTCGGTTAATAATGCAGCAAGCAATTCAGATTTTTCAATTGTAGTAGTTCCAACTAAAACAGGGCGACCTAAGTTGTACATTTCGAGACACTCTAAAGCAATAGCTTGCCACTTTAAGTATTGGTTTTTATAAATTAAATCTGCAAAATCTTTTCTTTTAACTGGCCGATTAGTTGGAACAGATATAACTTGTAAATTATAAATTTTTTCAAATTCAACTTCTTCAGTCTTTGCAGTACCTGTCATACCAGATAGCTTTTCATAAAGTAAGAATAAATTTTGATAAGTTATTGAAGCTAATGTTTGACTTTCATCTTGTATTGTTACATTCTCCTTTGCTTCCACAGCTTGATGTAAACCATCACTCCATCGTCGACCAACCATAATTCGACCAGTAAATTCATCAACGATCACAACTTCATTATTTTCATCAATAATGTAATGAGTATTTCGAGTATACAATTCCTTCGCCTTGATTGAATTCAAAATATACGGAATCCAAGGATCATCAACATCGTATAAATTTGAAACAGCTAAAGCCTGTTCACAAAACGATATACCTTGTTCTAATAAAGTTGCGTTTTGATTTTTTTCATCGACCAAATAATGTATATCCTTTCTTAAAGTACCTACTAACTTCGTTGTTGTTAAATATCTTTGAGTAGGAGCTTTACTTGGACCAGAAATTATTAACGGTGTTCGTGCCTCATCAATTAATATTGAATCAACCTCATCAACCACACAATAAAAAAATGGACGCTGAACCATCTCGTCAACAAACAAGACCATATTATCACGTAAATAATCAAACCCTAACTCATTATTAGTAACATAAACAACATCACATAAGTAATTTTTTTTACGCTCCTCTGATTCCATTTGCTCCTGAATCAAACCGACAGATAAACCTAAAAAACGATGTACTTGGCCAACATATTCAGCATCACGTTTTGCAAGATAATCATTAACCGTAACAACGTGAACTCCTTTACCATAAAGAGCATTCAAAAATGTAGGTAATAGAGCAACAAGTGTTTTACCTTCACCTGTCCGCATCTCTGCAATTTTACCCTGATTTAATATTAATCCTCCAATTAACTGAACATCAAAATGACGCAGACCTAAAACTCGACTAGTAGCTTCACGCACTAATGCAAAAGCCTCGATAATAATTGAATCTTTTGATTTCTCATCATTTATTATCGAATCCCTTAACTTACTAACCTTCTGTTTTAATTGATTATCGTCACACTGCTTTAAACTAGGTTCTAGAGAATTTATTTTTTTAACGATCGTATTATATTCTGATAAAACTTGTTGGTCAGAATTCTGAAAAAATGTTTTTAACATAAAATAATTAATTTTCTAAAATGGTTCTAAATAGGGAGATATAAAAAATAATGGTGGAGTAGATATCTTTCAGTAAAATTTATTTTATTTTAAAAAATATACTAAAGTATAAAATATTTAAATTAAAAAACTTAATAATTTAAGTCTAATTTAAGATTACTAAATTTTTGCAAAAATTAAATTTTTAAACTAACGAGAAATCATATTTTCTTATAAAAAGGTAAAAATTATCAAAATAGACTTAAAGTTGAAAAATTTCAACACAATTCATTATTATACAAATAACAAATATAAGATAAATTTCATGCGAAATATAAATTGGGTCACCTGGGACTCGAACCCAGAACTATTCGGTTAAAAGCCGAGTACTCTACCATTGAGTTAGTAACCCAACAAAATCTAACTTTTAGTATATACTTTTCTATTACTTTTCGCGAATAAAATATTAAATTTGCAAAAAGTTAAATATTTTTGTTAATATAATACAAAAGGCTCAGTAGCTCAGTTGGTTAGAGCAGGGGACTCATAAGCCCAAGGTCGCAGGTTCAAGTCCAGCCTGAGCCAATATTTTAAGATTTATTATTATTACAAAGAGAGCTAATAAAACAACAATTAAAGCGATTTTTAGATGAAAGCAAAAAAAATTCTATATCAAGAAGATGCCAGAAAAGCACTTGAAACAGGTATGAACATACTTGCAGAAGCTGTTTCAATAACACTAGGGCCAAAGGGTAGAAATGTTGTTCTAGAAAAGAAATTTGGGACACCTCAGATTGTAAATGATGGTGTAACAATCGCAAAAGAAATTAACTTAGGTAACAATCTAGAAAATACAGGTGTTTCGTTATTACGACAAGCAGCTTCAAAAACTAACACGGTAGCAGGTGATGGGACAACAACAGCAACTGTATTAGCTTACGCAATTATTAAACAAGGTATGCGTAATGTTGCAGCTGGAGCTAACCCAATTGTATTAAAACGAGGTATTGAAAAATCAACACAATTCGTTGTTCATAAAATTATGGAATATGCTCGACCAATTGAAAATATTGATGATATCACTAAAGTTGCAACCATTTCTGCTGGTAATGATGAAAGCGTTGGTTTATTAATTGCTAATGCAATCGATAAGGTTGGTCGTGAGGGACTAATATCATTAGAAGAAAGTAAATCAACAAGTACAGAACTAGAAATCAATGAAGGAATGGGATTTGATCGAGGATTCATATCCGGATATTTTGTAACAAATACAGAACGAATGGAAATTGTACTCGAAAATCCACTTATTTTAATAACGGATAAAAAGATTAGCATTGTAAAACAGGATCTATTACCTTCTCTTGAACTTGTTTCAAAAACGAACCAATCGCTACTAATAATAAGCGATAACGTTGAAAAAGAGGCACTTGCAACACTTATTGTTAATAAACTACGAGGAATATTAAATGTAGTAGCAGTACGAGCACCTGGATTTGGTGATCGTCGAAAAGCAATATTAGAAGATCTTGCAGTGTTAACAAACGGTCAAGTAATTACTGAAGATGCTGGCTTAAGTTTAGAAAAAGTGGAACTTGAAACATTCGGAAAAGCTAGACGAATTATTATTAATAAAGATTCAACAACAATAATATCTGACGCTAACAAAGAAAAAGTTCGTGCACGTTGTGAACAATTACGTCGCCAATTAGAAACAACAGATTCAAGTTATGAAAAAGAAAAACTCCAAGAACGCTTAGCTAAACTAAGTGGAGGTGTAGCTGTAATCAAAGTTGGTGCGGCAACTGAGACTGAAATGAAAGATCGAAAATTAAGATTAGAAGACGCTGTAAATGCAACAAAAGCAGCAGTTGAAGAAGGAATAGTACCAGGTGGTGGTTCAACATTAGCCCACATATCAACTGAATTAATAGATTGGGCTAAAGAAAATTTAGTTGAAGATGAACTAGTTGGAGCTTTAATTGTAAAAGAATCACTAAGCGCACCATTAAAACGAATCGCTTCTAATGCTGGGCAAAATGGAGCAATTATTGCAGAGCAAGTTCAAGAATCTGAATTTAAAATAGGTTATAATGCAACAACAAACAGTTTTGTAGATATGTATGATGAAGGTATTATCGATCCTGCTAAAGTAACACGTTCAACATTACAAAATGCATCATCGATAGCAAGTATGGTACTAACAACAGAATGTATTATTGTTGATAAAACATCCAAATAATTACAGACAATATAACTTATAAAAACATAAAATATGTTTACAAATACGGACACCCTAGAAACGGTAAAAGATGATGAAATGGCTCTATCTGAACATATCGAAGAGTTTAGCCAACGATTAATTTTTTGCCTAATTATATTAATTTTATCAACTTTAATTTGCTTTACAGATATTAAACAAATTGTTCAAATTTTTCAAACGCCCGCAATTGGTATTAGATTTTTACAATTTGCACCTGGAGAATATTTCTTTGCATCATTAAAAATTGCTGCTTTTTGCGGCATTTTAATAAGTAGCCCAATAGTACTATATCAAATTTTTCTATATGTACTTCCAGGTATGACAAAAAAGGAACAAGATATTATATTACCAATAACTTTTGGATCTTGTATTCTATTCGTGCTAGGACTTTTATTTGCATATTTTTTCTTGGTACCAGCAGCACTTAAATTTTTTATATCTTATGGGTCAGATGTAGTTGAACCTTTTTGGTCTTTTAACCAATACTTCGATTTTGTTGCAGTTCTAATTTTTGCCACAGGATTATCATTTCAAATCCCAGTACTGCAAACAATACTTGGATTGCTAGGTGTCATATCAGGTAAAAAAATGCTATCTGTATGGAAATATGTTGTCGTTATGTCAACTATACTCGCAGCGGTAATAACCCCTTCAACCGATCCAATAACTCAAATTCTAATGACTATAGCACTATTAGCTTTATACTTAGGGGGTGCAGGGTTCCTTATTTTACTAAATAAATAAATAAAAGAATAGTAATATTTTACTATTAAGTATATAATTTCTATGTATACTTTTATTTTTTTTTATCAAATGATAAGCCTAATAAACAAATTTAGATCATTATTTTTAATCTTAGGGATAATAGCGACCCTAGCAGTACCAAAAGTTTCATATGCATATCCAGTTTTTGCTCAACAAGCATATGAAAATCCAAGAGAAGCTACAGGTCGAATTGTTTGTGCAAATTGTCATTTAGCACAAAAACCAACTGAGATTGAAGTTCCACAAGCTGTTTTACCAGACACAGTTTTTGAAGCAGTAGTAGGTGTTCCTTATGATTTAAGTGTAAGACAAGTTACAGCATCAGGTGCAAAAGGACCATTAAACGTTGGAGCTGTTTTAATTTTACCAGAGGGATTTAAATTAGCACCAAAAGATCGTATTTCACCTGAACTCAAGCAGAAAACAAAAGGTGCTTTCGTTCAACCATATAGTAAAAAGAAACCAAACATTTTAGTAGTTGGACCAATTTCAGGGGATAAATATCAAGAAATTACATTCCCAATTTTATCACCTGACCCAGCAACTAATAAGTCTGTTAATTTCTTAAACTATCCTGTATATGCAGGTGCTAACCGTGGTCGTGGTCAAGTTTATCCAAGTGGTGAAAAGAGTAATAACACAGTATTTACATCAACAGCAGCAGGTAAAATTACAGCAATTGAAACATCAGATAAAGGTCAAACAAGTATTATCATTGAATCAAACAATGGTGAATCTGTTACACAAAAAGTTCCAACAGGTTTAACAGTAATTGCCAAAGTTAATGATGTTATAAAGGCAGATCAAGCACTTACATACGATCCAAACGTTGGTGGATTTGGACAAGCAGAATCAGAAATTGTTTTACAAAGTCCAAACCGAGTTAAAGGTATGATTGTATTCTTCTTCACTGTTACAGTAGCACAAATTCTACTAGTACTAAAGAAAAAGCAATTCGAAAAAGTTCAAGCAGCAGAAATGAACTTCTAAAGAAAATAAAAAAAAAGAAACTGGATCTAAAAGATCCAGTTTCTTTTTTATGATCGAACAATCTTATCCGATGAACTAACGAATACTAATGCAGCAGAAATTGGAATAATAACAATTATAACTGCTAATATTACACTACTTAAGAATGCGCTTAATGAAGGTGTCATACTGTATAGATTTTATTTTTTAATATAATTATACCACAATTTGATTATTTCACTAAAATTGTCTTACACATTAAAAACAATTTAACCTTTACCCATTACAAACGGTAACAATGAAGCAATACGAGCACGTTTAATTAACTTTTGGATTTTCTTTTGTTGTTTAGAACTTAAACCAAGAGTTCGACGTGGTAAAATTTTACCTTGATCACTAATAAAATATGATAAAACAGTTACGTTACTATAATCTAAAGTATCAAAATCAATATCTAATTCTGTAACTTTTTTCGAGTTAATATACATAATTTATTTACTTAATCTCCTTAAAAATTTCATGTTTTTTTGTCACGGGGGAATATTTACGAAGTTCGAGACGCTCTGTTGTATTACGACGATTTTTCATTGTTGTATAACGGTAACTACCTTGATCGCATCGATGTTCCAATGTTACTTGAATACGGGCACCTTTATTTTTAGCCATAATAAAATTAACTTAACTACTATTAATATGAATATATTAACTTTAATATAGAAAAAAAGCAAATTAGATTACACAAAATAAGTTTACAAATTAATTTATTTTGGTATAATTATTAATATAGGTGTAGCTGGTGTAGCTCAATTGGTAGAGCAACTGATTTGTAATCAGTAGGTTATGAGTTCAAGTCTCTTCACTAGCTTTTTTACCAAAATTAAACGATTTTCGTAAACGTGTTAATTCTAATATTATTTTTAAATTAGTATTAGTATCAATTTTAACGAAACACAATACCTAAATAATTCTAAATAAATATATAAAATATATTTTAATACTTCAACTATTTTTTTGAAATCTAGTATAATATACTTTATTAGAGTGAGTTTTTTTATACAATGCGAATTAGGAATGTAAAAGATCATTCAATAATCTAATTCGTTTAATTAAAAATAACGCTGAATACTAAGGAAATTGGTTTTCTAAAATTCTTAAACTTATTTAGTTAATAAAATATAATTTAACCATATGAACTTAAATGTTATTGCACAATTATTAGCACTTACATTAGTGGTACTGTCAGGACCAGCAGTTATTTTTCTTCTATACTTCAAACAAGGAAACTTATAATTAAGTTATCCCTTAAAAATTAAAATATACAATATGCTCGTATCTGATTGATCCTATAGACTTATTGTATATTTTAACAAAATTTTAATTGACGACTACAATATAAATAATTTATATTATACTTAATTACGCGCTCTTAGTTCAGTTGGTAGAACGTAGGTTTCCAAAACCTGATGTCGAGGGTTCAAGTCCTTCAGGGCGTGTTTATTCTAAACCTTTCTCTTTTGTCAAAAAACATTATAATAGTAAAAGAACTATATAAGGAGAGGTGGCTGAGTGGTTGAAAGCTTTAGATTGCTAATCTGATGTACGTTTTACAATGTACCGTGGGTTCGAATCCCATCCTCTCCTTTTCTACAAATAGAAATTTAACATTCAAAGATTTATCAATTGATGATATAATATTTTAAGTAATTATCTTTAAATAAATTAGAATATGGATATCTTAAGTCTAGGATGGGCATCTCTTATGGTAATGTTCAGTTTTTCACTATCATTAGTTGTATGGGGTCGTAACGGATTCTAACGTACCAATACTATTCAACGAGAAAGCAAATACTTTTATTAAAAAACTAAATTAAAAAATGGCTAAAGAAATTTTCACAACTGCAGGTGTTATGTGGATTCTGACATTAACAGGTTTAAGCGTAGGTTTTGGCCTATTAAAAATTCAAGGTGAATAACCTTTAAATAAAAATGAGTATAATTAAAAATATTTGGGTTCTTATTACCACAGCAATTATTTTTCTAATCTTATCAACCGATCCAAAAACTTCTTCAACCGGTAGTTCTGGAAATAATATGGTTTTTTCAAGTGCAAGCAAAGGACAAAGATCAATACGAACTTTAATCTGGTTACTTATCAGTTCTTTTTATTTATTGACTCTTTTCCTTAGCTACTAAATAAGTTTAATTAAAAATAACCAGAAAGAGTTAAATTTTTTAAACTCTTTCTGATAAAGATGCCATTCTCTAACTAAAAAATGCAATATTTTTTAACAGTAAATAAGCTACACCAGCACCACCAAATGCACCAACAAAAAAACCGCCTGTAAATTTTCTCCAACCTTTTGAAGATTCAAGACCTTCAAACTCTCCATTATCTTGAAACGAAGCTAAACCGTAAATAGTTAAACCTATTGTTAAAATAAAAATCAAGCCAAACGCTGAAAAAAGTCCGATAAGAAGAGCATTGTCAGTATTACGCATTGGACCTAAAATATAAAAAGGCCCAATTAAAAAATAACCATGCGCCATTCCAATCTCTAGACCACGCATAAGAGATGATAAACCTTTTCGATAAATAGGTAAATTACCTAGATATAATTTTGTTGCTGTTGAAGTTGTTACTGGTGTAGATAAATTACCTACAAATGGATCATTGTTATATGGTTTAACAAACTCGCTCATATATCCGATCTCCTATCTAAGTGTTAAAACAAATTTATAAATAAGATTATAAACTAAAATTGAAGTAAATTTATTCAAATCATTAATAAGTCATAACAAAATTAAATTTTTCAATAAATATATTTCCCATAACTCAACTAAACAATTCATATAATCGGGATGACAGGATTTGAACCTGCGACCCCCTGCTCCCAAGGCAGGTGCGCTACCAAGCTGCGCTACATCCCGATATTATCATTACCCCATAATCGTACTATACTTAGGTAAGTTTGTCAAACTTTTAATTAAATTACCAACTAAAGCATAATAAGAAAAGTATACAATCCTCTATATCTACGCCTTGCTTAAAAGATTAAAAATACTACACGCTCGCTTGCATGAAAATTTTTTTAGCATAAGAAAAAGAATTCAAAAAAAAAAAAATAAACTAAGGTAAATTAATACCTTAGTTTATTTTTAATAATGATTTTAAAGGTTTAAATGATGAATATTATTTAAATCATATCATAAAAATAATAATCAAAAGCTAACCTTAACCAAATTTACCAGTTGTTGATGCAATTACAAATGGTGCAAATGTAAAGATAAAACCAACTGTAAAGTGAGCTAAACCAACAAGTCGAGCTTGAACAATAGATAAAGCAACTGGCTTATCACGCCAACGAACTAAGTTAGCAAGCGGTGTACGCTCATGAGCCCAAACTAATGTTTCAATTAACTCTTGCCAGTAACCTCTCCAAGAAATTAGGAACATAAATCCAGTTGCCCAAATTAAGTGTCCAAATAAGAACATCCAAGCCCAAACAGCTTGTGCATTCATTCCTTGCGCATTGTAACCGTTAATTAACGGTGAAGAGTTTAACCATAAGTAATCACGTAGCCAACCCATGATATAAGTTGATGATTCATTAAATGCTGCTGCATTACCACCCCAGATTGTCATATGCTTCCAATGCCAGTAGAAAGTAACCCAAGAAATTGTATTCAGCATCCAGAACATTGCTAGATAGAAAGCATCCCAAGCAGAAATATCACAAGTACCTCCACGACCAGGACCGTCACAAGGGAAACTGTAACCAAAGTCTTTCTTATCTGGCATTAGTTTTGAACCACGCGCATCTAATGCACCTTTAACAAGGATTAAAGTTGTTGTATGAAGACCTAAAGCAATTGCATGGTGTACTAAGAAGTCACCAGGACCAATTGTTAAGAATAAAGAGTTCTTACCACTGTTGATTGCTTCCATCCAACCTGGTAACCAAATCTTACTACTCGCAACACTTGCTGCACTTGTTGATGATGATAATAAAACATCAAAACCATAAACTGCTTTACCTGAAGCTGCCTGAATAAACTGTGCAAAAACAGGCTCAAATAAAATCTGCTTTTCTGGTGTACCAAAAGCAACACAAACATCGTTATGAATATAAAGACCAAGTGTATGGAAACCTAAGAATAAACTTACCCAACTTAGGTGTGAAATTATTGCTTCTTTGTGCTGAAGCATTCGCGCTAATACATTATCTTTGTTTACTTCCGGATCGTAATCACGAACAAAGAAAATTGCACCATGAGCAAAGGCTCCAACCATTAGGAAACCTGCAATATATTGGTGATGTGTGTAAAGAGCGGCTTGTGTAACATAATCTTTAGCCATAAAAGCATATGCTGGTAATGCATACATATGCTGTGCAACTAAAGATGTTTGAACACCTAAACATGCTAAAGCTAAACCTAACTGCATGTGTAAACTGTTTGTAATTGTCTCAAAAAGACCTCGGTGACCTGCTCCTAATCGACCTCTTGGTGGAACATGCGCATCAAGAATCTCTTTCATACTATGACCAAGACCCCAATTTGTACGGTACATGTGACCTGCAAAAATAAAGATAATAGCAATAGCAAGATGGTGATGAGCAATATCAGTTAACCACATTGATTGCGTTTGTGGATGAAAACCACCAAGGAAAGTTAAAATCGCTGTACCAGCTCCTTCACTTGTTCCAAAAATATGTTTAGCTGTATCTGGATTTTCAGCATAAACACCCCAGTTACCTGTAAAGAATGGTGTTAGACCTTCAGGATGTGGTAAAGTTGAAGTAAAGTTATCCCAACGAATGTGTTGTCCACGTGATTCTGGAATAGCAACGTGGATTAAATGACCAGACCATGCTAGTGAACTTACACCAAATAGTCCAGATAAATGGTGGTTCAGTCTTGATTCATTATTTTTAAACCATGCAATACCAGGTCTAAATTTTGGTTGTAAATGTAACCAACCAGCAAATAGTAAAACTGTTGATAAAACAAGTAATCCTAATGCACCAAGATATAGATCTTGATTTGTTCGCATACCAATTGTATACCACCAATGATATACACCTGACGTTGCAATATTAACAGGATATGAAACACCACCTCTTGTAAATGCTTTAATAGCAGATTGACCAAAATGTGGATCCCAAATAGCATGTGCAATAGGTTTTACTTTAAGTGGATTAAGTACCCACTGTTGAAAGTTACCTTGCCATGCAACATGAAATAAGTTACCTGACGTCCATAAAAATATTATAGCCAGGTGGCCAAAATGAGAAGCGAAAATTTTCTGATATAAACTTTCTTCTGTCATCCCATCATGACTCTCAAGGTCGTGAGCAGTTGCTATACCGTACCAGATTCTTCTAGTTGCGGGATCTTGTGCAAGTGCCTGACTAAACTTCGGAAATTTAGTAGCCATAATTAATTTTAGTTATTATCGTTTTTATTAAATTAACCAACAGATATGATTCTCGCTAAGAAGAACGACCATGTTGTTCCAATTCCACCAAGAAGGTAATGAGCTAATCCAACAGCTCGACCTTGTGTAATACTTAATGCACGAGGCTGAATAGTAGGACCAAGTTTAACCTTGTTGTGTGCCCAAACGATTGACTCAATTAATTCTTGCCAATATCCACGACCACTAAATAAGAACATTAAACTAAACGCCCATATAAAGTGAGCACCTAAGAAAATTAAACCATATGCTGATAACGATGAACCATACGACTGAATTACTTGCGAAGCTTGTGACCAAAGGAAGTCACGTAACCAACCGTTAATTGTTAGTGCACTGTTTGGGAAGTTCCCTCCAGTAATATGAGAAATTTTACCTGTAGTTGATATAGTTCCCCATACATCTGATTGCATTTTCCAACTGAAGTGGAAAATTACCACAGAAATTGCATTGTACATCCAGAATAAACCAAGGAAAACATGATCCCAAGAAGACACCTGACAAGTACCTCCACGACCAGGACCATCACAAGGGAAACGGAAACCTAAGTTTGCTTTATCTGGGATTAATCTTGAACTACGTGCGAATAGCGTACCTTTTAGTAAAATTAATACTGTTACATGAATTGTAAACGCATGAATATGGTGAACCATAAAGTCTGCAGTACCTAATGTAATTGGCATCATAGCAATTTTTCCATTTACTGCAACAACATCACCACCAAAAGCATAACTAGATGTAGCTAAAGCATTTGGAGCTGTATTACCTGGTGCTAACGTATGTAACGACTGTACCCACTGAGCAAAGATTGGTTGTAGCTGAATCGCTTTATCCGAGAACATATCTTGCGGACGACCTAGCGCACGCATAGTATCGTTATGGATATATAAACCAAAACTGTGTGTTCCAAGGAAAATACAAACCCAATTTAAATGTGAAATAATCGCATCACGATGTCTTAATACACGATCTAAAAGATTATTGTATGATTGAACAGGACTATAATCACGTACCATAAATATTGAAGCATGAGCACCAGCTCCACAAACACAGAATCCACCAATCCACATGTGATGAGTAAATAGAGATAATTGTGTAGGGTAATCAACACCAATATAAGGATACGGTGGCATAGCATACATGTGATGAGCAACAATGATACTTAATGAACCCATCATTGCTAAGTTAATCGCTAGTTGTGCGTGCCAAGAAGTAGTTAAAATTTCATATAAGCCTTTGTGGCCTTCACCTGTAAGTGGACCTTTATGAGCTTCTAAAATTTCTTTCATACTGTGTCCAATACTCCAATTAGTGCGGTACATGTGACCTGCAAAAATAAATAGGACTGCTAATGCTAAATGATGGTGTGCAGTATCACTTAACCATAAACTTCCAGTAATAGGATTTAAACCACCCTTAAACGTTAGAAAATCTGAATACTCACTCCAATTTAATGTAAAGAATGGAAGTAGACCTTTTTTAAAACTTGGGTAAAGTTGACCCATTAAATCTTGATTAAATAACAGCTCATGTGGTAAAGGAATCTCTTGTGGAGATACACCAGCGTCTAATAATTTATTAATCGGAAGACTAATATGAATCTGGTGACCTGACCAAGATAAACAACCTAAACCTAATAAACCTGCTAAGTGATGGTTCATCATTGACTCAACATTTTGGAACCATTCAAGTTTTGGAGCTGCTTTATGATAATGGAACCAACCGGCAAATACCATTAAAGCTGACATAATTAAACCACCGATAGCAGTCCAATATAATTCTGTTTCATTAGTGATACCAGAAGCACGCCACATTTGGAAAACTCCAGATGTTATTTGTACACCTGAGAATCCACCACCAACGTCACCGTTTAAAATTTCTTGACCAACTACTGGCCAAACAACCTGTGCACTTGGCTTAACTGTTGTCGGACTAACTAACCATGCTGAATAGTTTGAAAAACGTGCACCATGGAAGTACGCCTGACTAACCCACAAGAAGATAATTGCTAACTGCCCAAAGTGAGCACTAAAAATTTTTCGCGAGATATCTTCTAGGGAACTTGTTTGACTATCAAAATCATGTGCATCAGCATGTAAATTCCAAATCCATGTTGTTGTCTTTGGACCTTTTGCTAATGTACGAGAAAAATGTCCAGGTTGCGCCCACTTTTCAAATGATGTAGCAACCGGATCTTTATCTACAATAACTCTAACTTTGCTAGCCTCTAGTTCTTTAGAGCTAATTTTCATTTTTACTCTCCTTTCCTGAGACATATAAATAGGAAACCCATAAACTGTTCTTAACCCTTAATAGGCTTAAGCTTATAAACACTACAATTAAATACAAACTTCTAACTAAGCTTATATGAACATAATAAAGATTTCTAAATAAATTATACTTGAAATTCTACAAAATTATTCCCAATTATCTAAAAAAAAATAACCCTAATTTTATTCACCAAATAAATAATCACACAGACTACTAAGAGATTTCAAGGCATCATTCTTATAGAAATAAAAAGAAATAATAAATTTTTCTGACTGTTTGCAGAGGCTAAAATTTTTTTTTACTTAATAGTTTAACTACTTATTAAAAACGCAAAGTCTGATCTGTCTTCGCGAATTTTCGCCATATTTTTTTCTAGGCCTAATTGAGTAGGTAAAGGAAGCAAAAATGCTTCCTTTTCCATAACTATAACTAAATTTTAAAAAAATCCTAAAGTTAAAGCTTGACTAATCGGCATACAAGCACCAATTCCTAACCAAAATGCTGTAAACGTACCAAATAAGAATACTAATGATGCAACTGGACGTCTAAAAGGGTTTTGGAACTTATTTACATTCTCAATAAATGGAACAGTAATTAAACCAACTGGTACAGCTGCCATTGATAATACTCCTAATAACTTATTTGGGATTACACGTAATAAATTAAAAGTTGGGAAGAAATACCATTCTGGTAAAATCTCTAAAGGTGTAGCAAATGGATCTGCTGGCTCACCAAGTGGTGTTGGTTCTAATACACCTAAACCAATACAACATGCAATTGTTCCTAAGATACAAACTGGAAAAATATAAAGTAAGTCATTAGGCCATGCAGGCTCTCCATAATAATTGTGACCCATTCCTTTTGCTAATTTAGCACGTAACTTTGGATCAGATAAATCAGGCTTTTTTAAAATTGACATATTTGAATTTGTATAATGATAATTAAAGTTTGAAACTAATAATGTTTAAAGTGGACCAGAAATACCTTGCTTACGAATCATAATAAAATGAGTAAGCATTAATACAACTGCAACTACAGGTAAAACAAATGTGTGTGCACTATAAAAACGTGTTAATGTAGATTGACCTACACTTACACCACCACGTAATACTTGTACAACTAAACCACCCACAATTGGAATTGCATCTGGTACACCAGTTACAATTTTACAAGCCCAATAACCAACTTGATCCCAAGGTAGAGAATAACCTGTAACACCAAACGATACTGTTACAGATGCTAATAAAACACCAGTTACCCAAGTTAATTCACGCGGCTTTTTAAAACCACCAGTTAAATATACACGACAAACATGAAGAATCATATTTAATACCATCATACTAGCAGACCAACGGTGAACTGAACGGATTAACCAACCAAAATTAACCTCAGTCATAATATACTCTACCGATGCGAAAGCTTCTGTAACAGTTGGTCGGTAATAAAATGTCATAGCGAAACCAGTAGCAACTTGTACGATAAAACAAGTTAATGTAATTCCCCCTAAACAATAAAAGATATTTACATGTGGTGGAACATACTTACTTGTAATATCATCAGCAATTGCCTGAATTTCAAGACGCTCTTGAAACCAATCGTATACGTTACTCATAAATTTATTTTATTTTAAAATTTTAAACACTACAGTTAGACAACTTAAATCAATTTAGTTTAAAAATTTACATGAAGAATAAATTGAATTACTAGATTATATTGTAATCCCATTTTTTAAAAAAACTTAGATATTGTGTTATTTTCCCAAAAGGCACCCCCTTTAGTATCGTCACCGCTGTAGCGTTTCACTATTGAGTTCGAAAAGGATCAACGTGGTTCCACTACGCTATAAAACATCTAAGTCACTAATATATGTAAAATAAGAGTATTTATAATTATCTTAAGTCAAGCATTCGACCTATTAGTATATCTCAGCTAAATACATTACTGCACTTACACTTGATACCTATCAAACGGCTCGTCTTGCCGTGGTCTTAACCACTTTATGTGGTAAGAGTA
>Ga0115013_10000761_pt1 | contig 19131 bp, 15 predicted proteins | sample SouAtlMetagenome_2_FD_88686 | JGI IMG/M metagenome (GOLD analysis project Ga0115013, IMG submission 88686) | Marine eukaryotic phytoplankton communities from Atlantic Ocean - South Atlantic ANT15 Metagenome | ecosystem: Environmental > Aquatic > Marine > Oceanic | place: South Atlantic Ocean...
CTCAGATGATGGTTCTTCGGGATCGGAATCCGAAGAATCGGGATTTGGAGGCAAGGACGATGATCCGTTCTTCAACGAAACACGTTCAGGATCGTTTGATGACCGTAAAAAGAGGTGGTATATCATCGGCCTTGGTGTTTTTTGCGTGGTTCTACTTGCGATTGCCATTGGACTGGGAGTCGGATTATCCAGGAAGACGAAAGACAAAGACGAAGATAAAACTCTTGCTCCTACCCCAGTTAGCGACCTCCCATCACCCACCGATCCTCCTGTCCGGATGCCAATTGTGCTACCGGATCCTCCAGAACTCGTCGACGAGCCACCTGAGATTGTCGATGTGGAACTTTTTGTTGAATCCTCCGCGGACACCACAATCTATCGAAGCGGAGATCTTGTCGATAGCGAGAACGGTAGTGAGGGCACAATGCTGGTTCAGGCTGTAGATGCCGACTCGGGATTGCCGTCAGCGTACTCTCTTGTCGAGTTATCATTAAATACCGAAAGTATCCAGTACATCTTGCTCGAAAGCCGCAAAGCGACTTTTTGTTTGGATCACGTTCCGAACGACAAGCCTAGTGACCAAAATCTAACTTACTCGACCTGCGTGATCGATAGAGAAGCTGAAGATGTTGAAACACTGACTGGATCAACTGCTACATATGTCATGCCTGACAGCTGTGTAAATGAAGCGATCGTAAATTTTGAGGTGCTACCAGGTGATACGGAGATTTGTATGGACGTTACCGACATCGTCTTTGAGTGGCTGAGGAACTCAAGAAGAGGCCTTCGTGGAATTAGCAGTTCCCGTGCTCTGCAAGATTCTCTAAAAGATCTTGTCCTAATGATTGACAATCTCTCTCCATCGAATGAACCTGGTGATCGTTTCTACACAAGCAATAATGAAGATTCGGGAAAGCCACCTAGTCTTTCCGTAGAGGGTGAAGGATTTGCCGATTGTGAAACCATCGGTATGTTCCATCTTCGAAGGGTCTTGAGATTTTGCAAAATTGCTGTTTGAATTTCTAACCAAGTATGTATATTTCTTTTGCATCGCTTTTACTTTGCCTATTTGAATTCCAGGCGATCTCATCTGCTCGGATGATAGGTTTTCCACACTTTGTACCATTGTTGAAACAGCTCAATTGAAAAAAATGCTGGGTGACAACAGAGGAGCATTTACCCTCTTCGCACCCACAGATGATGCAATCACAAATGCATTCGCGGTCGCGGCAGACTTGGGTGTAGATTTCATGGATCCATCATTTATCGAGAGTATTTTGAAGTATCATGTGGTCTATGGATCCAAAATCTCATCGAGTGATATTGACTGTTCGCTAGCAGAGGCCTTCCCTCTTCAAATGGCTAACGGCGAAAACACAGATATTCAATGTATTTCGGACGACATTTTCGTGATAGGAAAAGGCAATCCTGAGGACTTACTGCCAAGGATTATCGAAGAAGATATAAACACTTGCAACGGAATCGTTCACGCCATCGATCAAATGATTTTCCCGGATACTACATCGAGTGGTTGCAAAACAATTTGTACGTATAAATGACGAACCCAAGATTCACTCAAACATGTTTAGTGTTGACTGTTTCTACTTATAGTTTATAAATTTCGTTCTAACCTTGTGTAATTTTGATTTTTGGAATTCTAATGGGTTCGAATAGCGGAAATCGTTTGCGGCACACCTGACTTAAAAGTTCTATGCGAGGGAGTGGTAGATTCAGAACTACTCGAAACGTTGTCGGATGAGGGTACATTTACAGTATTTGGTCCAACAAATGACGCATTTTTAAGGGTCCCTCCTGGTATTTTCGGGTCTGTAAATCCGGTAGATATCATTATGCTACACACCGTGAGTGATGAAGTTCTCTTCAAGCAAAATCTTACTTGCGACAGCGAAGTAACCATGGGCAACTCCCAAACAACAACCACTGTCTGCGAGGAGGAAAATGTATTTCAAACGGGTCAAGGCAACCTTCCTATGGCAATGCCTCAGGTGATTGGTACCGATATTGCTGCTTGCAATGGCGTGGTTCATGTTGTTGATGAAGTAATTCTACCAGAGTAAGTTGAAAGCTTATATTTGCCTTGCAAACTTATTAATTTTGATCTCGTACCTGACGCCATTGATGAATTCTATTGAAATATTTTAATTTGTAATTTCAGGTTTGAATGTCAGTCGATTTGTAAGTTTCAAAATGTCGCTTGGTATGATACTAAATTATCCTGTGAAGAGTTCTAACATTAATTTCTCCTGTTTCTCCGTTCTGTGCTTCCCATAGACGAAATTGTGTGTTCCGACGAAACATTCAGCAGTCTTTGCAGTTTGATTGATGGAACAGATTTAGTAGATTCGTTAAGCAACGAAATAATTACCCTTTTCGCTCCAAATAACGATGCCCTGGACGGTGTGGACGTATCCGATGAAGAGGCTATCTCTCAAATTCTTCGGTACCATACCGTATATAATCAAGTCATTATTTATGAAGATTTGTTTTGTGACAGTGAGATTTACATGGCAGGTAACAAAGCAACCACAAAAACGGAGTGTGATGAATCTGATAAATTCCAGGTAGGAGGAGGAAACGCTCAGGATTCACGACCGAAGATTGTTGATAAGCGGGAGAATGCTTGCAACGGCGTAGTCCATATTATTGATAATGTCATGCTTCCTGGGGAAGATCAAGGCGACGAAGAATGTCAAACTATTTGTACGTTTCTTTTAATGGATATCTATCTTCTGCGAACTATGCTTTGGCAGTATTTTATTCATGACGAAACTCAATTTTCTAACAAATTGCTCCTTATTTTTTCCAGCCGATATTGTTTGCCAATCTGATGAGTTTTCGATGCTTTGTGGTATTCTTCAAACTCTCGGATTAGAAAGGACATTTATGTTTGGGTTACCTAGTTCATTTACTGTATTTGCGCCTACAAACGAAGCTTTTGCAAAAGCCATGGAAAATGGTGCAGATTTGTCTTCTTTAGGAATCGACGCAGTGTTGTATCACGTGCATGAAGGAGATGCAATCGAGTCGAAAGATATTTGCGAGAATCAGAGTCTAGATATGTTAAATACGGGAACTATTGATATCGCATGCGATGGGGAAGATGTTAATATCATAGGAGGTGACAAGTCAATTAAAATAATTGATGTCGATCTTCGTGCTTGCAATGGAATCATTCATGCCATCGATGATGTGCTTATCCCTCCGAAAGAAGAAGAAGATGCACTAACTACTTCGGAGCTGCAAAACTGTTATTATGGCGGTGGTGATTTCACCCCCATGTCCATGCCCGTGGAAAACCTGGGCATATCGGGCGATATCTCTTGTGCTTCGTTTTGCTGGGATTGCGCGGATTCCGCCGGAGATGACACCATGTGCACCGACGAGCAGAGAGCAGATGGCGCAAAAATTTCGCAGTACATGGCCTTTCCCAGGGACAGCCTTGAATTTTACGCATCGGCTTACGGTAATTACAATTTTGTATCTTGTCAGACGGACAACTGCAACAGCGCCAACCCTTGCGGTGGCGAGACAGAAGTAGGATTGGGGTTGAACTGTTTGTATGGCGGTGGTGAATTGACCCCGGTGTCCATGCCCGTGGAAAGCCTGGGCATGTCGGAGGATGTCTCGTGTGCTTCGTTTTGTTGGGATTGCGCGGATTCAGCCGAAGACGACACCATGTGCACCGACCAGCAGAGAGCGGACGGCGCAAAAATTTCGCAGTACATGGCCCTTCCCAGGGACAACCTTGAGCTTTACACGTCGGTGTACGGTAATTACAATTTTGTATCTTGTCAGACGGACAACTGCAACAGCGCCGACCCTTGCGGCGGAATAGGTGAACAAGAGCCAGAAGGTTCACAATGTCAAAGATTAGGTACGTTGGAACCTTTTTACAAATAAATGATCAGGGTGACAATTTCGAATGAATTCAAGATGTTTGTTTGGAATCGACACCACCCCCATCTTCTAACCTCGTTCATCTTTAACATCACTTATTTTTTTTTGGCAGTCGATTTCGTGTGCGGAAAAGATAACCTATCGAATCTTTGTGTGGCATTAGATTTGCTAGCAGGAGTCCCAGCCGGAGCTGAGTTCCTGGAATCATTGGACGAGTCACCAGTAACAGTCTTCGCGCCAGACGATAACGCACTTTTGACAATTCTTGGAGAAACCCTATCCAACCCTGACCCGGAAGCACTTCTTGATTTGCTTCAGTACCACACGATTTCCGGTGCCCGAGTGTCCACAGCAGATCTTGTATGTGATCAAGAGTTGACAATGGGAAACGATGGAACGACTAAGATCAGCTGCAACGATGAAAATACAGAATACTTCATAGGCGGAGGAGGGAACGAAAGAACGCCCAAAATCATAGAGGCAGATTATTTGACTTGTTCGAGCGTTGTTCATATTGTGGATGCAGTAATTTTAGCAGAATAAGCGTGTCTTGGATGGAAACAAGAATTGTGTCTTTGTTGCGCAAATTTTAGCTAATATTGCTATGCACGGATAACTCCGTGAAAGAGAAGGATTGTGCAAATTGTGTTAATATTCTATCACTAATATAAAAAAATCAATAAAATTTATGTCTGTATTCAAGGATACATCGAAAATTGTGCCTGATGCATACAAACAAACTTTCTTGATTGTAATCATCGATTTATTTCAAAGATAGCTATTTGCAATCTGATTATTGTTGTTGGCAGTGCTAGCACAAGAACAACCCGCGGCATCCATTGACTGGCACATTTTCTACCAACAAAAATCAAAACTAGTTCGAAGCTCTCTTCCCAACACGATCAATGCTTGTTGGCACGACGGTTCCCTCCCAACACGAGCGACGCTTGGACCAATCCTTATCCCAGCAGCTGGACGGTGACTTGATTATACGCATGCATTGAAGAGAATCATTGTCACAATCAATTGCCTCTCCGACTATTCAATGATGCGGCATAGCAAACTCGCCGACACCAAAAAGCCGGCGTCACATCCCGCGAAGAGGGGAAACGCAACAAAAGTGCCTCGCGATGCACGTGAATGGAGGTTGAAGCTCTCCTTGCCTGGGCCACTGCTTGTCTTCTTAGCCCACCACAAAAGGCAGCAACGCGCTTTTCCCCACCTGCTCATCTGGACGAATCTCTCTAGGTTCATACCTTCCGTGGTCTTTCCCAGGGTGATTCATCATGCCGGTTTTGGAACTCGCCGCCCGAGTCGATTCGTGCTGGCGCAGGAGGATGTTGCCTAAGTCGTCTTTTTGCCTTTCCACACTGCAGCAGCTGCGCAATGCCAATAAAGTGTCCAGTGCCCGTGATGGTTAAAATTCACTCGTGGGACGTATGGTTGCCTCTCTAGAGTCTGGTTTACATATCTTCTTAGGATCTTATCAGGAGGTGTCAGGCTGATTAAATTATGTACGCAGTGCAAAATCTGAAATTTTCTCCAACCCGGCGTGCACGCGCGAGAGAGCCGGTAGTTTGAAAAATAATTTAAACGGTAGAAAATAAAGCTCGGTCAATTCAACACTAACACTTACAATAATACACAATCTTCTCTCGCTATTCTAAAACAGTAGTCAATAAAGAGATAACATCCGTACCGAATACTGATTATATCAAATACGAAAGCAATGCCTGGCACTACCAAGAAGTCATATCCTGACGACAATTTCGATGTCGGAAATGCCTACGTCAATCGAAATCACAGTCACAACTTCAGTTATCCTCAACCAGACAGCCCATCAGCCTTCTCGACGCTTACGACAGCCACTCGACGAGATGAAGAGGAATATGAGGAGGATCCTGATGCGCCTGTGGTCATTCGAGTGATAGCACCCAAATCACTCCGGCAGGGCTATACCATGGATGTATTGTATGATGGCAAACCATACACGATCGAAATCCCTCGAGGTGGCGTCAAGGAGGGGCAAGAATTTGAGACTATCATTGATCCGAAGCAGCCATATCAAGATTATAACACTGACAGAAGTTATCGTGGCGCGCAAATGGAAAGACACGCCGAAGAAGAGGAACGAGAAGATTCTAGAAGCGGGAATTACTCCCGAGAAAAGCAATCCCGACGCAGTAGTAACAGCCGACACAGTAGTAACAGCCGACACAGCAGTAACAGCGGAAACAGCCAACGCCATCATTACAAGGCAAAGATCTACGATAACGGATCGGAGTTGACCATTAACGAGGATCATAAAATGAATAAGAATGCAGGCGACATTAAACAGAACGACACTTACCCGTCCGAGGAGGATGAAGAAAACAAGGAATACAATGCCGCAGACGCAAAAACCGAAGGATCTATTTATTATGACGAAAATGGAATTCCAATCGGAGGATGGCGCACCCGCATGTTCAGTTGCTGCGATGTGTTGACTCAATCCACGTTTTGGATGGGCTTCTTCGCTGCCCCCGTACTGATGGCTCAGCTCGTTACCCGTTTGAAATTGACTTGGAATGGACGAGAGGGACCACCGGAAGAGACCTCTCTCAGTTTTAATCGCCTCATATTATCTCTGGTATTCACCATGGGTTTGTTTTGGATTCCTGTCATGGGAAGCGTGTGCCTCTTGACTTACTATTTAATTGTAATCGTCTATGTAGGATCACACGTCCGAGCCTACATGCGTCGCCGGTACAAGATTCCTTCTACGTTGCCAACCAGATTCGGCGAACGTATTGACGACGTTTGCATGATGTTCTTCTGTGGTTGCTGCTCATCCATTCAGATGGTGCGTCACACCCATGATGACAAGGACTATCCTGGCCACGCATGCACTACGACCGGATTGGAGTTTGACGCCCCTGAGGTAGTTTGAGATTCCCTATTTGTCGACACGTCGAAAAGCACATCTGAAACATTCTAATTCACAACAATACGTCGTTGAGATTTGACTATAGTCACGATTTCATTAAACTAAAATTCTATTTCCTACAACACTGCAAACTCTCTCAGTTTCCTTCCCACTTTGCACACACTGATGGCCTGGTTTGGCCCTGGTTGGGCTATTTGAGGGAGAGCTTGAAGCACCAAAGAAGGCAATGTTCTATGTTTCGCATTGAGGTGCTCGAAGCAATGCTCCCTTGCAACCAGCTCATCCCCATCACACACTGGTTGCACCAGACAGGCCAAATTGGCTGCCCAGGCCATTGGCTTGGTATATGCAACCACCCAACAATCCAAGCAGTTTGCTGGTTGCACACAAGGAGCCGCTAACAAGAAGTGAGCAGCAACAAACTGACATTCATTTGTGGATCAGCTGCTGCCCATTGTCAGGATGACCTTGCTGGTGGGATGATGAGTTCTTGGGCTGCGTCCCATTTTACTGGTCCAAAAGAGCACGACCTTGAAGAAGTCATTCTTCTTTTTAGGGGAACACGCATTCTCCCAATAAAAACTGTTTGAAGACTCGTTCTGACACGCTGCATCTGTCAGCAAGGCGCACCCAATCAGATGTATCCGGTAACGTACGAGAGCGGACGAAAAAAACTGCCTTCGCTAAAACATCAACAGTCAACGTTAGCAAAAATGCGCAATTACAAAACCTCAACATCAGTTTTCCACCAATCTTAAACGCCAATTTTGACGCGGTCAATTTTGTCGCAACGAGGGACAAAAAACTGCGACAAACTCTGCTGCTTATTGCTTTTGGGATTAGAGAAGCACTGGTGGACAGCATCGCAGAGAAAGAAGTCTACCGAAGGGAAGCGAGGAGGAACTGCAAAAACGACACTTCAAAATGCGATTTCTTTTCTTTCATACCGTTGTCGCAAGATTTTTGATATTGTTGTCGATCTATTTGAATCTTCGTGTTTGCGCATTTTCTCGACAACCTCAATCGAGCAAAAATCCCGCCAAGGTCTTGGTAACCGGTGCTGCGGGAAAGACGGGCAGGATCATCTTGTCCAAGCTTGAACACGATCATCGATACGAACCGAAGGGTCTTTTCCGAACCGAACAGTCGGCAAAAAATATCGTTAAAAACACCGAAACGTTGTGTCCCTTGGAACACGTGGTTGTTGCCGATATCACGAGCTCTACTTTTCTCAAGGATTTATCTGAGGGAAAGGATGCCCTCAATGGTGACATCGACGGCGGAGCCTCCGATCTCGAGCCACATTTAATTAAGACTACTAGTAGGAAGAGCAAGAGCAATGGTCTCGAAAATATTGAAGCGATGATTATTTGTACATCGGCAGTTCCACGCATCCGAAAACGTTCCCTGGCTACCATGCTGGCCAAAGCGCCGTGGCGGGCCTTGAGGGGTGAACCCATGATGGACATTCATTCGATGCGCTTTGCTTGGAAATATGGCGGATATCCAGAGAAGGTTGACTATGAGGGACAGATTGCGCAAATCGATCTGGCGAAGAAATTGGGGATTCCTCACGTCATCCTAATTTCTTCAATGGGTGGAACTGATCCAGAGAATTTCTTCAATTCGGTGGGGAAAACAACGACCATTTCTAAGGAACAAGAGGGTCACGGAGATATTTTATTGTGGAAGCGACGGTCCGAGAAATACCTAGTTGAGGTAAGTTTATGAATGGTCACCTCCTGCGTTTTTCTTTCGCTCGACCAGCCATCATTCTTAATCTTGGTTGCAACTCTCGTTCGCTCTTCTGCGTGGTCCTTAGAGTGGATTGGATTATACTATCCTCCATCCGGGACACTTAGTTGATACACCTGGTGGTCGAGAAGAATTTATTTTGGGGGTCAATGACGAATTATACGAGCTAAATCACGACAGAAGTATTACTTCGAAGAAGAGGAGGGCCGTGACCCGAATCAGTCGTGAAGACTTGGCAGATCTCTGCATAGCATCCCTAACCGCTGGGAAGGGAAAGAAAATGTCCTTTGATTGTATTACTATGGCACCTTCTACAACCTCATCGTCGTCGCTGCTCCCAGATTCAATCGAAAGGCATTCTGATGGGGCAACAGTTACCAAAAATCGAAGACGAGGGTTAGGATTCTTTGTTAACCAAGCCGAGACTTCTTCTGAAACCTCCCCAACAACTACAATACTATCTGAGAGAGATGAACATCAAACCTCTGAGAAAACTACAGAGATACGGAAATCAGCTGAAGAAGTGCTGTATGACTTTCTAGATCTCTCTAAATCCACGAATTACGATTTGGCCCCATAGAACAACCAATGCACACAACAAACACAGTAATTTATCTGCACCCGCATTCTCGCATCCACTCGAAAGTGTTTATGCGAGCTATTGATCCATTTTTGTATTTCTACATCACCAAACTAATCACCATGCTATACTATTCATTCAACCAAAAGCCGTCGCCAAAAGCTACTTTATGCTAACAACAAAACTACATTCCAAGACACGCAAATTTATTTGAGATCACCAACGCTAAAGACACTCTGAGACCACATATACAGCTAACAACAATGGGACAAAAAATTGTCTATAAACACCAGAGTGAATATAAATCGAAGTAGATTGCATGATTGTGCACATCTTACAAGGTATTTATTTCAAACCAACAGGCACCATCGGCTGCATGTTATTGCTATTTACCTTTGTACAGCTTATGCCAATGATTGTAAGCCTATCTAAGACGCTATCATAGAAGTGTAACATTAACAAAACAGTTTTAAAAACGTTTGTTTTGGTCAAAAGCATATTTTGTTTGTACTGTACCCTCATATTTTTCAAAACAACGAAAAATTCTCATTCCGTTTCATACACGAATGATCGCGCTATTAGGAACTTCCACGACCTTCCTAGAAAAAGCACGAACCAGTTTTTGGTAACAACAACTTTTAAGTTGAAAAATCTCCAACCCACAATACAGATTTCAGACAAAACAAACCGAACCGAAAAAATACCGCAACAATGACCGTTCTAGAATACTTAATCGCACAAAAGGATTGGCTCCTTTTGGTATGTTTCGTGGTCGATGCCATCAACACGTTAATTACGTTCCCGTTGATCATGTGGAATGGCCCAAAGTGGTTGCTCAAGTCTGCAGAACCAGGAGCTAAGGAAAAGGTTGAAGCAACTGAGGATTCGAAGAAAATCGCGGACCTTTCGGATACCGACCGCAAGTCCTTTCAAGTGCTTTGGGAGATATTCGGTATCTGCTACGAAGGGTATTTCGGGTTTACCATCAGCACGCTTGTCTGTTTGTTCCAGGTACCGGAAACCCGTCCGATCTTTGCCTACTCCCTCTTTGCATTGTACCTCTACAAGGCTAAAGCCTTCGTCACGACCTTCAAAACCGACAACGCACAAGGAAAAGCCAAGCTTATGTCGATCTTATTCTTTTACTGGCCGTGCTACGGTGGATATTGCATTCTCCACTTGATCGAGAACTATCTCCTATGAATCATGGATAAAACCGAACGAAACTTTTAGAATTATAAGGCTTTTCACCATCCTACAGGGGGTGTGTTTTTATGCCGATAGTATTTCCATGATAACTTTCAACTAGTAACACATTCTTATATCTACTGTTTCCTAGTTTCCAATACCTTCATATATTTTTTTCCGTTACACATTTGCTATGGCTTTCTATGGAAACTATTCCTGTAGCGTTGGTTTTTATAGATCGACTCAAATGAAAACCCTGGTGGTTGTGACTAAGACTTGGATTAGAACTAGCACAATTGATAGCATCAAATGCATTTAGGTAAGCCCAAAATGTTTGTTGACAATCTAGCACATTTCCAAATCATAAGTGATGGCGCGACTGCCTGTATTCAATTGAAAATCTTCTGTTGCACCGAAGAAATTTGTGGGTGAAAGCAATATATATACCCACACACATGCATACATACATATACCGTTCTTATCGCAGCAATTCAGAGAGTGATTTCTATGTGAATTTTATTAATTACATTTGTATGTAATGGTAATGATCCCCTGATTTCTGCGCTGTGCACCACTCAGGTGCCTCTACGAGACTGTTGTAGTACAAGATGGATCATCGATACTTGAGCAGGTGGGCATTTGGTTGGGCGCCGTTCGATTAGGAAAGTATTTTTCATAGTAAACGTCATCTTCTAGGTACAATTCGCAGGTCTTAGGACATTCCAATCTCATCCCTTGCACATCCGTCATGCATAATTTCTTGTCCATGGTGGCACACGCTGGGTGGTAGTCCCGAATATTCATTGGCATCCTGCCCTTGTCCTTTTTGAGACTATTGGCCCCATCTCGGGTCCACAGACGACCCTTTTGAGACTCGAAAAAGAAGGTGTCCCCCTGTGTGGGCCAGAGGGACGTTGAGTCGCTCGCAATCATCTCGATGTTATCGTCGTTGATGTCAGCAACATACACAGCAAAGGACAGTCGGAATTCTTCATTACGGCGGTAATTACATTCTCCTGTTCCATGTCGGCTCTCTCCTCCCAAAACCACGCCAACGTTGGGATCAAGCTTTATCTTTCCCTGATAATCATCATCTTTATCGCTCAATTTGAAAATAGCGACATCGTCGACCGGAATGTGAACGGGTACAATAATGTTGTAGAAGGACCCCCGGCTTCCGGGAATGTCCACGTGCATGTTTTCGGTTTTGGTGTATTCGGTCAAAAAAATCGCGCCGACACCCTGGATCATTAGTCCGTCCAAATCGAATGTCTTAGCGACCTGATCCAAGACCTTGTCAAAGTTGCCCCGTCGCAAAATCCCCAAGAGACTTTCAAAACAGGACTCATCGCCAGGATCCAGCCACACCATGTCGGTATCCCAAGAGCCCTGAACCATGGCTGTCCATTTCTCACCATCATCAAGAGTGTAAATACGTTGGTCACCTTGTTCGAGTGGTCTTTCCTTGTAAAGGATCTGGTGAGCGACCCTCATCATGCCAGAGTTGGCAACGTACTTTTTGAATTCCTCGTGGAGCTCGGGTGGAAATCCAACGACGAAAGATTCTCCATCAGATCCATCAACAGGTGTCAAGTCTTCTCTCCACCGGATTGGAACCATCTCTCCCGGATCAAGCTTTTTGGGAATCAAGAAATCGGGTTCTTCCTTGAAACTGTAAAAATCATTCAACTCAAACTCCTTTCCGGTACCGTCTCCAAAGATGACCCTCATCGGCTTTAAGGCATTGGGTCGGGTGCGTCCAGGGCGCAACATGTTGTCTCTCATCCGATCAATACCCGGGAGCGGAGGCGCAAGGGGATCGCCGTGCGCGTCTCGTTCGTTTTGATCATAGCGGAATTGTCTTTCAGTATCGTCCATGTGTCCGAACTGGTCTCCGAACTGGTCTTCGAAGTCGTCTCCGAAATCATCACCATATTCTTCGTCTCCATACCCTTCGAAATCCTCGTCAACATCATCCCCATATTTCCTGCGCACATCATCAAGGCTATCTTCAAAGGGCGTGGACAAGTCATAGGGGAGGGTGCATTTATCACTCCCCGTTCTGGCTTGCTGAACGTTGCAATTTTGAACGTATTCTTCCATATTTCTAGGATAGTTGCTCCACAAGCTGCTACCAAATGGTGTGTCAGGATAAGGCCAAAGCTCAGTACTAAACATCTCACGGTGACCCCCGAAAATCTCATTGACTCCGTGGAGATACTGGCCGCCAAGAAATACCAGCGCTGAATACTTGTTTGGTTTGATGGTGTCGCGGAAATCTTCATCCTCCCCATCAAGATCCTGTGACATAATGAAAAATTCTCCGCCCTCGTAGTCCTCTGGCGCCGAAAAAGCGAAATTCATCGTAAAAACCGTATCTCCGTCGTGGTGTTCCTTTAAGCGGGGGAAATCCGAATAGGTGAGATGTTCTGAGGCCCGAATTCCGATCTCATCGGGAGGATACATCTTCTTTTCTCTTGGCAAATAAATGTTGGCCTGGTCATGCGCGACACCGTCTTGCCATCCTGGGGTTCCATCGTAGGCAACTTGGACTGTTGCCATCATTTCCTTCACAACTTCGGGTAGGAATAGGCCCACGAGAGGAGCAAGGTGAGTTGGACAGTTGCCCCCGCTTCCGTCGTCCTCGTCGAGATTAAATTCTTTGTACATGGCACGACTTTCATACAAATGGGGCAAAAATTTACGGACACATGATGCCAGAGCTTGTACCCCTTTGACATGAGTCGGATGCATGGCGTTTTCTACAGCCACTAGCATCGGAATGTTATAATTGTTGGGATCATTGATCGTCCTGCCGACCCTTCGAATCGCACGATTGTTCACGGTTTTGATATCTGCGTATTCTTTTTCAGTGAGCTTTCCTTGGATACAATTCTTGATCGAATGGTAATGGTTGACACCATTGTGAATCAAACTCTCCTCTTCGAGGTTGTGCTTCCAGAAACGATCCAGGCTGCCGATCTGTTCTTTCGTGAGAATATAGGGAGGATATTCTCGTTCAAGATCGTGCTGAGCATGTAGTTGGTTATGAAATCCACCTCCCCTTCTCAATGGTTCGTCGTCTCGCTGAGCATCAACACCATTGATTGCAGTCAATGCTACGGCCACAACGAAAATGGACGAAGCAAGAGAACTGGAAACCATTATTTTTCACTCTTTTTCTTGTACGTTCACAAGATACACTACTGGGTTTGCTGCAAAATCCAAGACCGTTGTGATTCCTCCTGAATATGAGTCGAAATTATTAAAAGATTAGAGAAGTGTATGAATGCAATGTCGAAACCTTTGTCACTTTGAATTGGGTTAAGAGGTAAGCTCGAACACTGACACTCTCACCAGATAAGAATGAAATTTCTACAACCGAAAGAGCGACCTCCTGCCAGAACGCCAGCATGACGTACAAGGTACCTTTTGGCTCGAATATTTCCGAGTATGCTTTTAGAAGAGATGACGAGAGTCGTGAAGCGCAAGAAATGCCGAGCCAGGTGCGCCATAACGACGACTCACGCGCGTCGTCCCAACTTTGCTTCCGTTAAAATAATCGTGCATTAAAAAGTCCCTTGTCAACTGCTGCACTCCTCTGCCGCGGACACACACAGGGAGATGGAGAGAGAGAGAGAGCTCGCACTCCCTGATGGCAGCCCGTGGCAACTTACAGCCCCATCGCCTTCTCTTGACCAACAAAGGTTGTGACCTCCTCTGCTCCTCTGCATGGCCTGTGCAGGCGCAGGAGAGGAGGGTGTGCTGGAGTGGCCCCCAGCGTGCGCCGCACACAGGGCTCCTGGCAATGCCCACCAGCCTGGGCGTCTCGGCTGGTCAAGAGGCGAGTGTGCCTTAGGTGCCAGAGATGGGGGTTCTGTAAGCAAGCCCATGCAGATGAGCAAACACATGGTAAGCCTGCGCTCTCAGGGGTGGCTCACCATTGCAATACATGGGGGCTTGCACCAATCCACCACACTAGAGCTAATTTGAATCCGCAATTGTCCGAGCTTGGGCGGAGAAACTCGTTTTGGTGAATCGCCTTTTGATAGGCCTCCAACCTCTTGAAGGAGGTAATCACTCCCAGGACGAGGGAGGCATTTGAATCACTGTTAGGAATCGCATTGACTCGACAGCTGAACCAACTCTCTTGGCAGTGAGAAGAAAGAAGGAAATAGCCAATGCACAATAACATCCCCAAAGGCATATTTTATACTCTAGGCCCGAACCGCAAACGGCTGATAAGCCTCTAAAACCCGAACCGCGACGGAAAATCTCAAGTGCGATTACGATACAAGCCCTATTGAAGTGGTTCTTATCATTTTCCGGGGTTAATCTATTATCCCGGTGGCATAAAAGAGTGGCATAAAAGAGAAGCAACGGAATCTTGTAGCGCGAGTGAGGAGAACACCACGAATAACCAAAACTAAAGGCAAGACATAGGCGATAGTACGTCGATAATGGTACCAAGATTGATCCAGTTTTTAATGACCTCAGGTACTAACCCAAAACGCCGGAAAAGTACCATAATTGTCGATTAAAAATAACGGAAACAAACTCAGTGGTACTATGACAAACTGCGTACTGAGAATTAGTCCAGGACTGAGGTGAACGGACTATTTTGTCGATTCTAGGAATTTTTTGAAAATAGAATCTTGGTTCGTTTCCAACAGTAGGTATTTAACGATTAGGCATATCCCAATTTCTTGATGGCGTGGGATCATCTCAAATGTTCCTCAAGGACATACAGCGATTACTTAAGTGTCAAGGTCACTTTTATTTCCATAAATCTTGCATCGCCTTCAATCCGTTGTTTAATGCCAGTACCGTAACCCATACCATCAGAGTCGCTTCTCTCGCGTTCAAAAATAACTACACGTGAGCTTTCACAGCACCAACCCAACTCATATATATTCTTTTTCCATTTACCGTTTGAAAACACTAGCTTGCTTTTATCCCAGGGGGGATAAACAGCATGGAAGAATTGACAGAAAGCCTCTTGCACGAAGTTAAGCAATCGTTAATAGAAGCGAAAGAAAAAGAAAACACCGATTGTTCGATGACAGGGCCGAGGGTTGAAGAAGACGAGCCAGAATCAGATGATCAGGGGGAACAGACGTTTAACAGCCCTCTTACTTCAACAAAGGACCTCTTAAAGACCGAAGTTGTAGGAAGTGATTCGACACTAATGACTTCGCCATGTTCCTCGAGGATAGAATCGTCAATCTCGTTTAACGACAGTCATCAGATTGTCGAGATTGACTGTAATTGGACCGAAAAACAAGTCACGGAGCTTTGGTTCACCAAAGATGAATATGACGAATTTTTACAGGCCTGTGACGAGGACGCACAGAAGTGCGAGGAATACGAAAAGGAAAAGCGAGTGAACAAGCTAAAGAAGGATCTTCGGAAGCAAAGGCGGCAGAAGAATAAGGAACAAAAGACGAGTCAAAATGAAGTCCTAGATGAAAGCATGAATTCCATGGCTCTCATGGAACAGGCAGAAGATATTGTCGACGATGCTGCGGATGACGATACTGTCCAGTCAAAACGCGACATGATAGAAGATGAAGAGGGGGGGCTTTGTTCTCTTGGCTTGGAAGCGTGGACCCTCGAGGGATACAAGGAACGGGAACATCACCGACAGAAAGCCATCGATGCAGTATTGAATGAACAATACGCCGCATGGGATCGCGGTATGGTAGAGAACGTAGAGATGATGTCCGCACTCTACTTTGCCGCAAGCGCAACCTCGAAGCATTCTGCCACCAAAAAGGCTCGCGAACTTGAAGATGACGTCCAGAAGTATACGGTCATATCAACACTCGAGGATTATAACAAGGCTGTACAGGCATTGAACGTGTTGCAAAAATCTCTTCATTGCATCAAAGGGAAGAACAAGAAAGGGAATAATAAGAGTGTGGTCAAGTCGAGAGCCAACAGGAGAGGCAGCATCGAGAGTACTGCTTCGTCCATTGGGGCTGCTTCTTCCATCATCGATCGTGCACTTGCTGTTGCGGAAGAATCAAATGATCAAGCACCGCAAGCACCCAACCAACCAAGACCACCACCTGAACCACCACTGTCACCCGGTTCATTGCAGACGCGGTTGAAAGCAAAGCAACAGCGCACGACTAGATTACCGCCCCAAAAGATTTACAAATCCAAGGCCGCAACAAATATTATTTATGCACCACCGACACCCCCCGTAACCAAGCGAGGGACCCTAGTTTACAAGCCATCTCATGGTGAAAGCCCAACCAGTACATCTTCCAAGACACCTAAAACAATATCCACTAGGAAAACTACCAAGAGTCCTACAAGTAGCCCTACAGAGAGCTCAACCAAGAGTCCTACCAAGACAAAGAGCCCTAAAAAGGAAAAGAGCTCTAAAAAGCTCAAAAGCCCTAAAAGCCCTAGCAAGAACCGAAAGATTGTGTACAAGCCCATCGTATCAGAAGAAGCAAAAGGCGAAAAGACAAAATCCGTCAAGACTGCCAAGACAACCAAGACCTCGAAAAAATCTGACACCAAGAAGAAAAAGAAGAAAGACCGCTCGGAATCTCCCAAACGAAGGAAGAGTGAAACTGACAAGACCAGCACCAAGTCACCACGCAAGTCTCGCAGATCATCAATGCCTGAAAAACTCTCATCCTCCACACGCAAGTCTCGCAGGGTATCATGTCCCGAAAAGGTCTCATCTTCGACGGCTCATTCGGTGTCGAGCCAAAGCACGAAGCCATTAACTCAGTCGACGCATACCAGTTCGTCGCGAAAACCCAAGAAGGAACACTGGTTCTATCAGCAGCAAAAACTCCTAGCAGGCCAGTAATGGTTATTGTTCACATGTAACATTACCATAGCCTATATAAGCATAATATAGCTTCAGTGCAATTATATCCGTTACAACTATTTGTTACTTTACTATTTTCTGTTGAATGATGTATTCATATTTTTGAAGTGTTTGAGACCTGGGAATATTATTTTCTTCGTCAACTTTTCTGGGGCGAAATTTAATCTCGGCTGATCTATCCAAATTTAGGATTTGCGGCCGTGTTGAACGCACGACGCTTGCATCGTGTTCGCACGTCAATGCAAATCTCGTTAATAGTGCACCATAGTACAGTGTCTTGCTAGTACAACTCCAGGATCGAATGTTCTCCGTTCGACAAAACGAACAATGTTCCGAAAATTTTGCGGCGTTACAGAAAAGATTCTTAGCCTCTCTGCGATAACATCCTTTTTATAAATACCCTTTTATAGTATTTCGATGCCATATAATGTTTCTGTCTACGAGGGTATCTCCAATCGATCAACCAATGGTTGGGTAATAGGACATGGATTTTGGATGATCCAGGCTGGAACAGAACCACAAGGCCTTGCAGCCGTCGACAACAATCCCGACCTACGTCTACTTCGTCCTGCAAACCGTTCAAAAGTAGGAGCAGAAACCTCGTCGTTGCATGTTATACAATCGTTCAATGCGCATTCGGGAGCCGGGCCGTTTCCTGGAATGGCCTTCCTTTTGTTCTCTTCACTTTCGTCATTTGTTGCGTTCGATTTTTTGAATCTTTCCCTCAAGATTGCAGGCAAGTCATACCAGCTATGGCCTTCCTCGGCCGATTCCTGAGCCGTAGTCTCGGTTGAATTGACGGTCGAGTTATTTCCATCGTCATTTTCCCCACCAAATTGAGGCAAGGTAGACCTAAGGACACACGATCCAAAACAGTTTCTCGCAGTCTATTTTAAAAAAAAAATCAACGAAGGAATGGATAAGTTCTTGCGTAAAAGAAAACCGAAAAAGTTGGCAAACAAATGGACCAAAGCATTTTACGATGGCGTTGTACTTACGTTCCAAGAGGTATCCGCCCAAAGTTTAGCGCAATCCTGCGTCATTCCAAGACCTCGAAAGCAGGCTAATCCATTTTGAAAGGAAGTAGATGCCTGTCTTCTACAAAAATTTCCGGGACTCGTTGCAGCCATGAAATCAGCATTCGCGTACCTGGAAGGTGAAATAAAATGAGATGGCAAGGAAGTCAGAATTAAGAAAGCATAGATGTCCAATCAAATCGATGGATTTTTCACCGGTTACAATAAAAATCACCAACGAAGAAGAAAACTTACACGGCGAGGTCTTGGAGAGTACTGCAAACCCCACAATTTCCCAAGTGCGTGACGAAGCCGCCGGCCGATTCGGCGGCCTCTCGGGATGAGTATGTCTTGATGCGATAGAAAGCAGTATTTTCACACGTTTCATTTTCTTGCGCAAACTCAAGAATATTATCTCCATCATTGGATTCAGTGCTATTATCGCTCAGACCGAGGTCGTCATCTAAATCGATCTGGATTTCGGATTGCTGTTCCTCTAGATTTCGTCGCTGGCGCCAGTGTTGTGTTTCCATTGATTCGAGTCCTCTCTCTCCTTGCTCCTTTTCGTAGTGAATAGCGCACACGGCGGTTTCCCCAAGTTTGGCCCATTCAAAATCTGGATCGAGCGGTGGTTCGGTGTCACATAAAACTCCATCTTTGTACGGATTGCAGTTCAAGATGTACGGATTGAGGATCGTTAGGGACTTCCAAACATTAAGGTGTGTCTGCTCGGGATAACTCGCTGGCGGCACACCGTTCGTGCCAGTCTTTGCAGGACACTCAAAGTTTGTTGTCTCGTCTGGAATGCAATCGCAGCCACCACAATCACCCGTTACAATCTCGACGTCCTTTGCAAAGTAGGCGAAATACCATGTCAAGGTAACTGCGACACATA
>Ga0115013_10000762_pt1 | contig 19112 bp, 12 predicted proteins | sample SouAtlMetagenome_2_FD_88686 | JGI IMG/M metagenome (GOLD analysis project Ga0115013, IMG submission 88686) | Marine eukaryotic phytoplankton communities from Atlantic Ocean - South Atlantic ANT15 Metagenome | ecosystem: Environmental > Aquatic > Marine > Oceanic | place: South Atlantic Ocean...
CTTTCAACATGGCCAAAGGCTTTTCCCTACCCTTTTTATCACAAGCCAAATGAGATAGCGCTCAAGGCCGCGGAGCAGGTAAAGCGGCTGCTTGAACAAAACACCAAACATAATTTTAATGAGCAGGGGAAAATGTTCGGTGTCTTAGTCGTGGAGCATAAGCCGAACGAGTTAGGTTTTTTAATGGGTTATTCGGGAAAACTAATGAATGATGAAAGACCACATGGATTTGTTCCCCCTATAGTAGATGTGCACCAAAAAGACAGTTTTTATAAACAGGAAGAAAAAATATTAGACGAGCTTACAGAACAAATAGAAAACATCTATGCACTGCCAGGTTTTATAAAGTCAAAAGAAAAATATGAAACCGCCTTGAATGATCATGGCCGGTTTGTTGCCTCTAGCCGACAAAACATAAAAGCCAACAAGGAAAAACGAAAGCAAATAAGGGCCTCTATTCTAAACGAAGAAAACCAAGCGCCTGCTGATAAACTTTCCCAATTAAGTCTTGAAAGTAAATTAGAACAAATCTCATTTAAGAAAGAAAAAAGACACAGGGTTGCTTCTTTATCGGTGCTTGAAGACGCTTATTTAGCTTTTGAAAAAAAGATTAAACGCCTCAAAGCTAAAAGGGCTGAAAAATCTAAGAAATTACAAGAACAGGTTTTTAAGACAGCTTCTTTTTTAAACTTTGAAGGAGAGAAAAAAGACCTATTGTCGTTGTTTGAAGGCACTTATGAAGGGGTTCCTCCAGCTGGCGCGGGAGAGTGCTCAGCCCCGCGTTTGCTTCAAAGTTGCTACCTACAAGGGTTTAAACCGGTTACATTTACAGAGTTTTGGTGGGGGCGATCTCCCAAAAAACAGCTTCGGAAACACAATACGCATTATGCTGCTTGCAGAGGAAAGTGTGAGCCAATTTTAGACCACATGTTAAAAGGTGTGGAGATAGAGATTAGCCCTCTTGATGTTACTCAAAGAAATAAACCTATCGAGATCTTATATGAAGACAACGAGGTACTTGTTGTGAATAAGCCGCATGGGGTATTGTCTGTTCCTGGAAAAAAAATAAAACAATCTGTTCTTAGCATACTTAAAAAACAAAAGGGAGAGGCTTATGAACTGTTCCCAGTGCATCGACTAGACCGTCAAACATCTGGCGTCTTGCTTTTAGCTAAAAGCAAAGCGGCACTTGCTTCACTGCAAATGCAATTCGAAAAAAGAATTACAAAAAAAGAATACGTTGCATTGCTAGACGGCGTACTCGCTGAAAAAACCGGGGAAATTATCCTGCCATTAGCGACAGATTATAATGACCGGCCAAGACAACTGGTTTGCTTTGAAAGAGGCAAATATGCAGAAACAAAATATGCGTTGTTGGGTATTGAGCAGGGTTTCTCGCGTGTGCGTTTTTATCCTAAAACCGGTAGAAGCCATCAACTTCGTGCTCATTCCGCTTTTCATGATGGGTTAAATATGGCGATTGTCGGGGACGACCTTTATGGAAAGCACAATGACCGAATGTACCTACATGCCGAAAAATTGGTTTTTATACACCCTGTAACAAACCAAGAGTTGACTGTTTGCTCGCCTGTTCCTTTTTAAGGCCTAGTCGGGAAGGAAAAAACTAAAGACGCTTCCCTCTCCCGGCACAGAAGAAAATGAGATTTTACCACCGTGGTTTTCTATAATTTGTTTCACAAGAGAAAGGCCTATTCCAGAACCTGTTGTCTTTGTTGTAAACCTTGGTATAAACAACCTGCTTTCATTTTCTGGTTCTATTCCACAACCATCGTCCTCTACTGAGACCTGTAGCCCCTCCCCGTCCGTATTATTTTCAAGCGACACACAAATTCGTCCATGACCCCTATTCTGAAAAGACTGAATCGCGTTCTTTATAAGGTTATTTAAAACCTGAACCAACTGATCCTTGTCTATTGAAACCATTTTTTCTTTAAACGGTGTATTAAACTCAAGTTGATACTTTTGATTTCCTTCAAATACAGCAACAGTGTTTTTAATGAGCCTGACAAGGTCTTGTTTCTCTTTTTGAGGCTCTGGCATACGAGCAAAATTTGAAAACTCATTGGCAATTCTTGCCAGTCCATCTATTTGCTCAATTACACCGTTAACGACTTTTTTAATCTTCATAAGGCTCCCTTGCGCGTCTTCTGGATCATAGCTATGAAGCAAATGTTGGACACTCAACTTCATAGGGGTTAACGGGTTTTTTATTTCGTGTGCAACCTGCTTTGCCATTTCCCTCCAAGCGGACTCTCGCTCTGTTCTGGTAAGCTGTTCCGCTGCGCGTTCAAGCTCTTCAATTTTCTCATTGTATAGACGAACAATAGATCCAATCTCGTCATTGGCCATATAGACTATTTTCTTATTTGGCTCTCCGAGCCTAAGCTTTGAAAGCCCGTCTTGCAAAACCTGTAGCGGCTGCGTAAGCCAATTCGAAATGGCCAGAGAAAGAATAATTGAAAGCGCCAACAAAAACATGAAAACATTTATAATAGCTACTAAAAAGCCCTGAATTTGACTTTCATAGTCTTCTTGCTGGCCAAAGTGCTGAAGGTTAATATAACCTAGGGTTTTAAGCTCTTTATTGTATACAGGCATGTATGAAGATGTGTAGCTCAATTTTCCTATGTTTTCCTGTTGAGAAAATTGTCTTTTCTCTCTGTTTCGCAGATTTTCAAACGCGCTTGCATTGATCTGCTCACTCAATAATCCGAGATTAAAAATCTGTTGCCTTGAAGAGGAAACAAGAAACCCATCCGAATCATAAATATTTATATCTGTAAGAAAAACTCTGGACAATTTATTCAATGTCTTTTCTAAAAAAACGCCATCTTTTGCAATGTCGAAACGCTCCATTTTTGCAATTTTATTCTTCAATTCTTCAGAAACAGACTGAAGTTTCTCATTAATTACTCGACTGTTATAATTGGAATATTGATTTTTTACAAAAAGTCCGCTTCCCGCTCCAAAAAGAAAAAGAGAAAGCACTACCATAGAAACAAGAATAGCTTGAATCTTAAATGCCAGTGAAACTGCTTTTTTGTCGTTTTCTAGTGTTTTTTGTGAAAACAATAAAAACAATAGACGAATTACACCCATCAAACAGAAAATGTATGCGTATGGGGTGAATAACGCCAATCCTTCCGGTTGTTTTTTAGACAGGACTACGGTGTTTTTCTGTAAGCCCTTTAAAACGTAATGGCTCTGACCTTCATAAGTTTTTTGTGACGTGGTGTTTTCTGCGTAGCTGTTTAAATAAATCGGGTAGCTATATGGTCCAAAAGACTTAAATAGTTTTCCGTCTTTGTATTTTGCAATTGAATACTTTTTTAAGTAGTCTAACGAGTGGGCTTTATTCGATATTAAAAGACGAGGAAAGCCAATTTCTTCTGGAATAAGTTTGCTTTTCAGGCCTACGAATAATACCGACTCCCCTGTGCTGCTTGTTTGGACGGTTTGCCTAATAACGTAGTTAAACCCGTTTTTAGAAGAAGAGATAAAAAACACGTTTGGACAAATTTCTGATGCCGTACCGTATTCTTCTATAAAGCCCTCCCATTCAACAAAAGACATATTCTCCCGAAGAACAATTTCCTTTTGATTAACATCGTAATAATTAAATGAACACTCGTATCCCTCCCAAAAACCTTTAAAAAACTTGCGCTCCAAAACATAAGCAAACCGAGATGGTGTAAGGTTCTCTTGTTTTCGCCGAGAAATGTTCAATAAAAAAGGGGTGTTTTCGAGTGTTTTGGTCAACGCTTTATATTTTATCTCCAACTCCCTATCCCTTTCGCTTAAGACTTTTTTGGCAAGGAGTTTCCGTGTTTCAAGGTCTTTTTTGTTTTCGATTACTGTGATTTGAGAAACCAGTGCCGCAGATAAAAAGATAGTTGAAAAAACAGACCTCAACAACCGTTGGCGAAAGGCGTTTTTATTAAGAAAAAAGAGCCCAGTAAGGGTAAGAAAAAGCGGCAGCCAAATTGATAAAGAAAAACGATCACTAAAAACGATTTCTATAATCACTAAAAAAATACAGAGTATAAATAAAGCTGAAATGCTTCGTGACCCATACTTTTCAATTAACCCTTCAAAAACAGCCTTAAAAAAAGAATTGTAGGCTAAAAACAGCAGTACAAAAACAAGAATAAGGAGGTATGAAAAAGGTTCGAGCTCAAATAAATTGTCCAAACCTACGGGTATAGAGGAGTTTTCTAGAATAAACGGCACTGTTTGTTCAACTACCCACCACAAGGAAACCACCAAAAAACATAGTAAAACCGGGTGGGTTTTATTTATTAAAACCTCCCTCAAGTCCTTAGAAACAAGAAGCCTGCCAAGGCCAATAAATAAAATAAACACAGAAATAATATTGGGTACCTCAGCATTATATGCGAAAAGCTGAGGGGCGACTATTTCAGAAAAAAGCGCCTCTGACAAACTCAGCATATATACAGAAATAAAGAAAACAATTAGCCCGGCTCGCTTTAATGCGTTGCTTTTTAATTGTAATAGGCTTAAAAACAAAAATATGCAGATAAAAAACCCTATGGAAACAAGGGTTGTGGACTTTGTTTTACCATAAAAAACTGAATTGGAAATAGAAAAACAATAATCCCCGTTGCTGTTTTTAATTGCATGCCCTTCTTGCTCATCCAGCGTCAACAGAAAGAAGGAGGGGCTAATTGCTTTGCTAACGTGACTAATTAAGTATTCGTTTTGGTAGCTATAACGTCGCTTCACTAAAAATGAAACGGCAACAACATGGTCCTCATCTTGGGCCATACAGGTGTAATACCATCCGTTTTTCAAATGAACCAATCCCTCCGTAGGAAAGCTCAGCGATGCGAGTCTTCGAACAGGCATTTTGTTTGAGCTCCAATAGACCAGAGAATCCTTTTGGTAAACGTGATAAATTAAAGTTGTATCGGGGTTTTTATTAAATCCTTTGCCCTGAATTGCTTCGAGTAAAAGCCCCTTCGCTGCTACTTCTGCCTTTTTTTCTTGCTTTAAAAAATTAACTTGGGTGTTTTTGAAAACAGCCCCTTCAGTTTTCCAAAAGAATTGTGTTAGAACCAGGGCGCATGATAAAATTAGGGTCACTAGAATAAGCCATGACCCTGTTTGGGTGAAAAACTTGTTCTTCATGCCCGTCATTTTAAAAGCGTTCTTAATCGTGTATTAAGCCTGGCCATATCTTCCTTGGCACTAGTGTCGTTCTGAAAGATAAAATCTGCCTGTGATTTATATGGAAGAATGTATTTTTCAAAACAAGGTATAACATGCTCATACCACTGATAAGTTATGTCTTTTTTTGCATACCCTCTTGTTTTTTGGTCCCTCTCAATGCGTCTTGATAATTGGTGCTTTATATTTACCTCTACATAAATTGAAAAATCTAAGTGCCTTTTTACCCCGTCAAAATGATACAAAAATAAGCCCTCAACGATAAGTATTTCTTTAGGCCTAATCAAAACTTTTTTGGTTTCGTTAACCGGTGCATTAAAAAAATATTCCTTAACCTCAATTTGGTTTCCACTTATTAACGACAGAAGGTCTTTTTCTAATAATTTTTCATCGAGCGCGCTAGGAAGATCAAAATTTGTGACATTGTTTTTATCCTTCTTTTGGTGCTCTTTTGGTAAGTAATAATTATCCATTGTGAACACAGACACCTTCTCGTCTCCTAAAACGCGTTTCAATTTTTTTAGCAGTGTCGTTTTTCCCGATCCGCTTCCACCAAAAATTCCTATTACAAAAGGCCTCATAGACTTATTCAAGGTTGTTAAACAAAGATATGTATTCGTATTGGAATCAAAAACGCTCTGTTTTTATTATTTAAGGAAAAGACGTACCTTTAATGCTACACAATTATACCCTATGTCTAAAGTCTTTTTTTATCCCTTTTTTATCCTTTTTATTTTCAATTATTCATGGTCGCAGACCCCTCTAGGGTCTTCACTGAAAGACCCTAAAAAAAATTATAAAAACGCGAACGGCCCAAGCACATCTCTAGTTCAAGAAGTCAAGCAAAATGGGTTAATTGTTGTTTTTAGCTGTAACACATGCCCTTTTGTTGTTGGAAGCAAACATTTTCCTGGTTGGGAAAAGCAATACAATGAACTATATGACACTTCGATGAAAAATAACATTGGGTTTTTACTCGTCAATTCAAACGAGGCTAAAAGGCAAGACGTTGATGCTTTTGAAAAAATGCAAAGTCATGCTAAAGATAACAATTATAAAATGGCCTACCTGTTGGATGATAACTCTGTTTTAGCCAATGAGCTACTTGCAAAAACAACACCACATGTTTTTTTCTACAACGCACAACTCGAACTAATCTACTCCGGTTCCATAGATAACATCTGGGATGGAAAAAGAAAAAAAGAAATGCATTATCTAAAAGATGCGATCACGAGCCATGTGAATTCAAAAAAAATAAAACCCTCCTCTACTCCTCCCAAGGGATGTAGTATAAAGCGGGTAAAGCCTTAAACCTGTACTAATTATATATCAACTAAACTTTAATGAAACACTTATTTACATCCTTATTTTTAACCTACTGGGTTTCTTTTTCTTTTGCTCAAACAATTCAGGGAGACGGTGGTCTACCGAAAACTTACAAACAAACTTTGATTACAAAAGATATTGATACATGGGTTTTTGATCAACCAAATATTGGCGCGCTTCAAGCTGAGGATGCTATAAATGACCCGAAAGGAGACGCTCCTTGGAGGTTTGGTCACAACAATTACACTGAACTGAATCTAAACAATTCGGGGACGTGGATTGAAACGGTTAATGGCGCAAAAATATGGCGGGTTGTTGTTTCTTGCGAGGGTGCGCTAACCGTTAACCTAAGTTTCAGTGATACAGAAATCCCTGAAGGAAATGAGTTGTATGTATATAACCCTGAAAAAGACTTTATTCTAGGTTCGTTTAATCAAAACCATATCTTCAAGGGGGAGCTTGGAACTGAGCTTGTTCCTGGTAACACGGTTGTTGTTGAATATTTTATCCCTGAAGGAAATCCCCTAGGTGCTGTAAACATAAACACCGTAACACACGGTTACCGAACAGCAAATGAATTTACAGAAAAGGCTTTTGGTAGCTCCGGTTCTTGTAATATGAATGCAAACTGCCCAGATGGAGCAACATGGGTGAATGAAAGAAATAGTGTTGTAATGCTTGTTTCTGGAAGTAGTGGATTTTGCACAGGAGCGCTGATTAATAATACTTTAAATGATGGAAAGCCTTATGTTTTAACTGCTAATCATTGTTATTCAAACCCTACAAACTGGATTTTCCGCTTCAATTGGCAGGCTGAAAACTGCAACAACCCAGGAGGGTCCCCTTCATTTGTCTCTTTAAGTGGAGCTACGCTGCGCTCAAGAAGAACCCCTACAGACTTTTGCTTAGTCGAAATCACAGGAGGGTTAACAAACGGAACTGTACCCGCAAGCCACAGCCCGTTTTTTGCAGGTTGGGACAACACAGGGAACATCCCTTCAACTACTGTTTGTATTCACCACCCAGCAGGCGACATAAAGAAAATTTCATTCGACGATGATGCCGCTTCTGTTTCACAATCAATGGGTTCATCTGAGGCAAACTCAACATGGACCGTAAGGTGGGACCGAAACACAACAACTGAAGGAGGGTCTTCTGGCTCGCCTTTATTTGATCAAAACCACCGTATTATTGGTCAGCTTTGGGGCGGTGGTGCTTCTTGTAACAATTTGAACTCGCCAGACTACTATGGTCGTATTTCAAAATCGTGGGAGCCCGCAGGAAGCAATACAACCAACCAGCTTAAGCATTGGTTAGATCCAAATTCTATTGGTGCTGGATTTGTTGACGGTTACGACCCTTCCGGCGCAAGTGCAGCACAATTCGATGCGGGTGTCTCAAATGCCTCATTAGAAGAATCCGTTATTTGTGGGTCAGAGTTCGTCCCAAGCTTCAACTTGTCTAATCCGGGAGCAGAGACCCTTGTCTCAGCAACTATTAACTATAGTATTGATGGAGGAGCAAATCAAACATTTAACTGGACCGGATCTCTTGACCAATATCAAAGCGAAACCATTACACTTCCGGCTGTTACCCTTGGAACAGGAAACCACACGCTTAGTGTCGAGGTAAACAGCCCTAACAACCAGGCCGACGAAAACAGTAATAATAATGTAGCCAATGAGTCTATTAATGTCATTGCTACTCCCGAAACTGCGGTCTACGTGACTGTCTCATTATTGACAGACGATTACGCAGAGGAGACCTATATGGAAATAAAGAATAGTAGCGGAAATGTTATTTGGAGCGAAGGAAACGAAAATGTCGCTGGAGACTTCGACACAGGAAATGCAAATCCCGATCCAGACCCCACAAACGCTTTTGATAACAATACGGCATATGAATGGGATGTTCCTCTTTCTTCTGTTGAGTGTTATACGTTTACCATATACGATTACTATGGAGACGGTATTGATTCGGAGCAGTGGGGAGGTACAAATGGAGACCTTGAGCTTTTAGACAATTTTGGTTCTGTCATTTATGCTCTAGCCGACCCAAATTTCGAAGGTGAAGAAAGTTCTGTGGTTAAAAACGCAACTGTAGGAATAGGGGCATCAGAAGCCCCCCTTGTCTCACTATACCCAAATCCTTCAAGCGGCTACGTTATACTTAAAACAAAAAACATAAATAGCCTGTATGAGGTAACTGATCTCTCAGGAAAACGCTTGTCTTCAGGAGAAACAGAAGCCGTAGAAACAACTCTTCCTACAACCGGATGGTCGAGCGGAACATATTTCATAAAGGTCACAGGAATAAACTTTGAGCCTATTATAACCCGTTTTACAATTAAATAAAGACCTGTGGCTGGCTTTTATGTGCATATCCCCTTTTGCGCAAAAAAGTGTTCTTACTGTGACTTCCATTTCTCTACAAGCTTTGAATCATATCGAGAAGACATGATACAGAGCATTTCTAAAGAAATTATAATGAGAAAAGAGGAATCTTCGGCCCCCCTACTCAGTATATATTTTGGTGGTGGAACACCCAGTTTGCTTTCCGAGAATGAGCTTTCTTTTTTGCTCCGTACCATATCTCAAAATTATGGCGTTAGTAAAAACGCAGAGATAACACTAGAGGCCAACCCAGAAAACATATCAAAAAAGACGCTTCAATATTGGCAGCGTATAGGCATAAACAGACTTAGTATTGGGCTACAAAGCTTCAAGCCTTCTGATCTTGCATGGATGAATAGAGGCCACTCAGCAACTAAGACTATTGCCTGCCTTGATCTAGCCTATACTGAAGGGTTTACTGATGTTTCAATTGACCTCATGTATGGTCTTCCTGGATTAACACTTGATGAATGGGCTTCACACCTTCAAAGCGTCGTGAGCCACAACATTACGCATATATCAGCTTATTGCCTTACTGTTGAAAACGGAACAAAGCTTTCGCGCGATGTAAAACTAGGAAGAAGGCGCCTTCCTAATGATGAATTAATTGCCAAACAATACGCTCTTCTTGTATCAACCCTTCAGAACTACGGTTTTGAGCAATATGAAGTCTCCAACTTTGCACGAAACAAAAAATATTCCAAGCACAACAGCGCTTATTGGAACGGTGTTAGTTATATCGGGGTTGGGCCGTCAGCACATTCTTTTCGACTAGAGTCTCGCCGCTGGAACATTTCAGACAACAGGGCTTATATAAAACACATTTACGAGGGGTCTTCCTTTTATAACGAAGAAATTCTTCAAAATAAAGACATTTGGAATGAGCTGTTTCTAACAGGCTTAAGAACGCGTTGGGGTGTTTCTAAACAAAGCATTTCGGCCCTAGGCGGGTTCTCAAAAAAGGAAAAATCCATTTTAGACAATTACCTTGCTATTGGAAAAATGAAAAACCTTGAGGGAGCCTTCTCGCTAACGAAAGACGGGTTTTTATTTGCAGATGGTATTGCTCAAGATTTTTTTAGAATATCATAAGTAATAAACTCCGCTAATTCTTCTTCTTCGCAGCAGCATGTCTTTAAAAGAGACGTTTATTCGAATTTCAGCTCCTGAAGGAAGTTTTTTTATTTTTCTGATAACTGCCTGGCTTAATTGAGCGCTTTTGAGTGTCACAACTTCTTTCTTATTTAGAATTATTGAAAATTCGGTTATATTAAAAGTCATTGCAGGCCACGCCTCACTTGGTCGAATTACTGGAACTAGGTTTGTAGTGTCCAATATTCCTTCAGGGCCAACATCCCCGATAAACAATACTATTTGTGGCCCTTTTAATATCTTAAAAGAAAACTTATCAATAAATATTTTTTCTCTGCTTCCGTCTGGGCTATCCACATATGAAGCAACATTCAGCAGTCCTGTTGATCGAGTGACAGTATCTAATACCTCTATTAAATATTGACCCATTTTATTTGTGGGGTGTATTTTAAGAGTTCCATCAAAGCACATCGGCGTTCCTTGTTTTATATAAAACTCGTTCACAATGTCGGTGTAAAAAACAGAGTCTTTTTTACTATTAAAAGTATAGATTTGTGCCTTGATACTAAAAGAAAGTAAAGAAAAAACAACAACTATTTTAAACATTAAGAACAGGGTATTTTATTTACTCTACGTTGGTGCCGTCCGCCTTCAAATTCAGTCTTAACAAAAACATCTATACATTTTTTCGCGTTTGAGGTTGATATAAAACGTGCCGGTAGAGATAAAACGTTGGCGTCATTATGCTGCCTTGCTAATTCGGCGATTTCTGAGGACCAACACAGAGCGGATCTAACACCACTATGTTTATTGGCAGACATGCTTATTCCATTACCAGACCCGCAAATTAAAACGCCTTGAATACCTTCTTCTTGTACCATCTTTGCCAAAGGGTGTGCATAATCAGGATAATCTATACTTTCGGTAGAATGGCAACCAAAATCAACAACATTATATCCTTTCTTCTCTAAATACAAAACGAGCTCACATTTAAGATTATAACCAGCGTGATCTGCGCCTATTGCTATTTTATTCTTCATTTTTTAAAATTAAAATTAATTCATATTTAAATCAATATTGTTAATTAATCGTTGATAACTATGTGTATCTTTTTTTTCAAAAGAATCTTTTTTTTTCAATCCAAACCTGTTTTTAAAACCTCTTATTTGCTCGGATTATTTATACCGTTTTTTTCAATGTTTTATGCACAAAAAATTATAAACATTGTTTTTTAATTATAAACATATTAAGAAGGATTAGAAAATACATTATTTGTTAATTTATTGTTTACAAGGCGAATACTTAAATATAAAATGTTCATTTCTTTTCAAAATTGTTTATTTGTTTCAAAAAAACTCTTTTTCTTTTTTTTATTCACAAATGAACACTCTTAATAATAGTAGTAATTTTAATTAATTCTTTTTTTATAAAATATTAAACGCTTAATCTTGTTCATAAGTAAAAAATGAATAATCTGGATCGTATAAAAGACGAGCTCAATGCATTTATTGAGAAGTTTTATAAAAATCAATTTATAAAAGGGATTATTGTTTTTTCTATCGTTTTTTTATGTTCTTTATACTTAATCTCTTTGGTTGAGTTTTTTGGACGTTTCAACTCAACAGTTCGATTTTTCTTTCTTTCTTTCTTCGTTGTAATTAATTTTCTTTTTGCCTTAATTTATTGTCTTGTACCCCTTTTCAATTATATTAAGCAATCACGTAGGTTAAGCCCAGAGAAAGCCTCTAAAATGATTGGTTTAATTTTTCCTGATATTGCCGATCAATTAACAAACTTGTTGCAATTAAATAGAAGGTTGTCAATTCAGGAAGATGAGCAGGTTAATCTTTTAAGGGCATCCATCGAACAAAAAGCTGAAAAAATAAGTGCAATTGAATTTTCGAGTGGAATATCTTACAATGAAAATAAAAGGTATTTAAAATATTTCTTACCCGCCATTCTCATATTTTTTATTTTTCTAGGTTTTTTACCCGAATTATTTACTCAAGGATCCTTTCGTGTTTTAAATTTTTCAAAAGAATTTAAAATTGAAGCACCTTATGAATTCATCTTAAACTCTGCAGATCTTAGTATTACAGAAGGTGAGGATATTCATTTAAATCTCAATTTAATCGGAGAGGCTTTTCCTAACAAATTATATATCAATTCTAGTCAAGGTACATTTCTAATGACTAAAGTGAGGTCAAATTTATTTGAATATACTTTACGAAATCCTAAAAACAATGAAACATTTTATTTCTCTTCAAAAGAACATAAAAGTGACACCTATACAGTAGAAGTTTTAGGTAAAACTGTTTTAGGTAAATGGGATGCAAAAATAACCTATCCCCTATACTTAAAAAGACAAGATGAAGTAATTAAAAATTCAAGTGACTTTTCTGTACCTGAAGGTAGTATTATAACATGGAGTGGAAGAGCAAAGAATGTATCTAAGGTGCAGATTGAATTAGATTCAATCAAAGAAACATTTTTAAAATCCGGATTTACATATCGTAAACAATTTATAACAAGTAGTTTATTAAACGTTTGTCTTACGAACAAATACACTGAAAAACGAGATACTTTAAGTTATAAAGTGTTCGTTGTAAAAGATGAATTCCCATCTATTTCTGTTACCGAAAAAAGAGATAGTACACGTAATGGTGCCTTTTACTTTGAAGGAGTTGTTTCAGATGATTATGGTTTAACGGCATTAGATTTTAATTATTCGATAAACTCTATGAATAAAAGCAATAGAGCTGAACGAATAAAAATTCAAAATGTAAAAGGAACTAAAAATAGTTTTAGATATTATATTGATTTTAACCTATTGGATATTTCTTTAAATGACGAAATAAGCTATCATTTTTCTGTTAAAGATAATGATGGATTTAACGGTTACAAAACAACAAGAAGTGGGCAATTTTCTTACAAGCTTCCAGATCTAAATACATTGAACAAAAAACGAGAAGAGGAACAAGGGGATATTAAAAAAGAAATAAGTGATGTATTGAAAGCATCTCAAAAATTTCAGGAAGAAATAAATACATTAAAAAAAGAGCTTAGAAACAGTAAGTCAAATCAGTGGAATAAGCTTAATGATCTTAAAAATTTAAAAGACCAACAACAAGAATTATTGAATAAACTAGAAAGTATTCAAGAAAAAATTGAAAATTCCACACAGGAAAAAAATAAACTTTCTGAACTGGATAAGGAATTATTAAAGAAACAGGAATTATTAGAAGAATTACTTAATGAAGTAATGGATGACGAATTAAAAAAATTATTGGAGGAATTAGAAGAACTACTAAAAAATAATGAGCAGAAGGAGTTAAATGAAAAAATGGAACAACTTGATCAAAGTGCCGAGAATATGGAAAAGCAACTTGATCGCAGTCTGGAAATGCTTAAAAAATTACAAGTAAATGAGAAAATAGATGATTTAGAAAAAGAACTGAAGGAATTGTCTAAAAAACAAAAGTTAATTGCGGAAGAAAAGGAGAAGTCATTAGAAGAACAAAATAATATCAATAAAGCATTCAATGAAATACAAGAGGAATTAGAAGAATTAAAAGAGCTAAATAAAAAACTTGAAACACCTCTAAAAATAGAAGACACAAAATCAACTGAAGAGCAGATAAATGAAAACCTTAAACAGGCTGAAGAGCAGATTCAAAAAAATAAAAAAAATAAAGCAACGAAAAATCAAAATTCAGCTGCACAGCAAATGCAAGAACTTGCCGAAAAATTAGATAAAATGCAAAAGGATTCTGCACAAAAACAGGAAGAGGAAGACATGGATGATTTAAGAAAAATTCTTGAGTCTTTAATTTTACTGAGTGTTGAACAAGAAGAAGTAATGGAAAATATTCAAAGGGTTCAAGTCAATGATCCTGCTTTTCGAAAATACGGTAGGGTTCAAAGACGAATTAATGACGATACTGAAATTGTTAAAGACAGTTTATTAGCATTAGCAAAACGTCAGCCGATTCTCGCTACATTTATTGATAAAGAATTGGGTGATCTAGAATTTAGTCAGGATAAAACCATAGATTTTATAGGGGATAGAAAGAAACGAAATGTTACTGAAAATCAACAGAGCGCAATGACATCTTTCAATAATTTAGCCCTTCTATTAAATGAGGTTTTACAGAGTATGCAAGCTCAAATGCAAATGATGACGCCTGGTAGTGGTCAGTGTAATAAACCAGGAGGTAAAGGAAAACCAAAGGCTGGTCCGGGTATGAAACCAGGAGACATGAAAGAAATGCTGAAAAATCAGCTGAATCAACTGAAAAAAGGTATGAATAAAAAAGGTGGTAAAGATGGAACGAGTGGAGATAACGGTTCAGGTGGAATAGGCAATAAGGGTTTAGCTAAAATAGCAGCAGAACAATCAGCGATACGTAAAAAACTGGAAGAATTACGAAATAAATTAAATAAAGAGGGTAAGGGCGCAGGAAATGGCTTGAACCCTTTGATAGAAGAATTAAAAGAGCAACAAAAAAATATTATCAATAAAAATATTACTAAAGAAACAATTAATAGACAGCAGGAGATTTTAACAAGGTTATTGGAAAGTGAAAAAGCATTGATAGAAAGAGGGTTTGAGGAAAAAAGAGAATCTAAAACAGGAAAAAACACCCAAAATAGTAACCAAAATCGGTTTAATCAGTATAACAAAGAAAAACTAAAGAAAATCGAATTATTACGTTATGCTGAGCCGTCCTATAAAAAATATTATAAAGAAAAAGCAAACGAATATTTTGATGAAAATTAATATTTGTAAATGCTATGAAAGACGAGTATAGTGTGATAGAGTCTCTTAAACTTACTTCATCGTATAATTCCGTAGCGGATATTGAACGTCTAATTGACAAAGTATGTACTAGTGTTGGTGTGAATGAAGATGCCTACGGGAACGTTCTAATTGCTGTTACAGAGGCCGTGAATAACGCCATTCAACATGGAAACAAAGAGGATGAGGGTTTAATCATAAATGTTTCTGTTAAAGACAACCCAGAAAATGTGTGTTTTAGTGTAAAAGATGAGGGAATGGGGTTTGACTATGATAATCTACCAGATCCTACTGCTCCTGAAAATCTTCTAAAAGAAAATGGTAGAGGAATTTTTCTTATGCGGAATCTTGCTGATAAAGTTGAATTTACCGGAAAAGGAAGTGAAGTTTCCCTGTTTTTTAACAAATGACATCTGTCTTTTTTGAAGATATAGCTCCTATTAATATTCCTGAGGTTTATTTTTCAAATAAAATTTCTTATATAATTGAAAATGAGGGATTTATAGAAGGAAACATCGTCTTAGTTTTCTGTTCTGACAACTATTTACTTGACCTCAATATTAAACATTTAAACCACAATTACTTTACCGACATTATAACTTTCCCTTATCTGCACGATGAAAACTTGGCAGGTGATCTTTTTATAAGTATTGATCGGGTAAAAGCAAATGCAATAAAAGCAAATGTTTCTTTCGACATAGAATTAGAACGTGTAATTTATCATGGGGTATTGCACCTTTGTGGTTATAATGATAAAACGGAACATGAAATTAATGAAATGCGCTCCAAGGAAAACTTTTATTTACAGTAAAGTGTTTCACGTGGAACAATTAAGTTTATTTTCTTTTTTTGATTTAATTTTGTTCCACGTGAAACAAACAGGATGTTAACAAAGTACGATATTATTGTTGTTGGCGCCGGACACGCCGGCTGTGAGGCAGCGCATTGCGCCGCAACCATGGGAAGTAGTGTTCTTTTGGTGACTATGAACATGAATACGATTGCTCAAATGAGCTGTAATCCAGCTATGGGTGGTGTTGCTAAGGGTCAAATATTGCGCGAGATTGATGCGTTGGGTGGGGGTTCTGGTATTGTGAGTGATAAAAGTGCTATTCAGTTTCGAATGCTCAATAAATCAAAGGGTCCCGCAATGTGGTCTCCAAGAAGTCAAAATGATAGACAGATGTTTTCAACGGAATGGAGGATGCTTCTTGAATGCAACAAAAATGTAGATTTTTGGCAGGACATGTGTACGGGAATTATCGTTGAGAAAGGAAAGGTTTTAGGAGTTAAAACCGCTCTAGGAATAGAAGTTAAATCAAAAACAGTCATACTTACCAATGGTACGTTCTTAAACGGCCTCATACATTTAGGTGAAAAGCAGTTTGGTGGAGGAAGAGCAGCAGAAAGAGCATCTACTGGAATAACAGAGCAGTTAGAAGAGCTTGGTTTTTCTTCAGGAAGAATGAAAACCGGGACCCCTCCGCGGGTTGATGGAAGATCATTAAATTATTCTAAAATGGAAGAGCAACCAGGAGACCCGTCTCCATCTAAATTTAGCTTTTCAGATACAAAACCATTATCGAAACAACGCCCTTGTTTCATAACTTACACAAATCCTGAAACACATAAAACATTAGAAAAGGGTTTTGACCGTTCTCCAATGTTTAATGGCGCAATTAATAGTACCGGACCTAGATATTGTCCTAGTATTGAGGATAAAATAAATCGTTTTGCCGACAGGGAAAGGCATCAGATTTTTGTTGAGCCAGAGGGTTGGGACACCATTGAAATTTATGTAAATGGATTCAGTACCTCTTTACCAGAAGAAATTCAACTCGAAGCGATGCGAACAATACCTGGTTTCGAAAAAGTTAAAATGTTTCGCCCTGGTTATGCCATAGAGTATGATTATTTTCCACCGACACAACTTAAACACACGCTTGAGACAAAACGTATTGATAACTTATATTTCGCAGGTCAAATAAATGGAACAACAGGTTATGAAGAGGCCGCTTGCCAGGGATTAATGGCTGGAGTAAATGCAAGTTTGAAAACAAGAAATAAAGCCCCCTTTCTTTTGTCTAGAAGTGAGGCTTACATAGGAGTATTAATAGATGATTTGATTACAAAAGGAACGGACGAACCATATCGTATGTTTACAAGTAGAGCCGAGTATAGAATTTTATTGCGTCAAGATAATGCCGATATAAGGCTTACCCCCCTTGGTTTTTCGATAGGTCTGGCTAGCGAAGAAAGAATAAATAGGGTTAATTTGAAAATAGAGGGCACACAAAACTTTAAAAAACATTTAAGAAAAATAGCTATTTCTCCGGCTGACGTTAATCCGTTTTTAAAGAGTATAGGTAGTGCGCCTATCTCACAGAAAGTAAAGCTTTCTTCAATTATTACCCGGCCTAAGGTGTATTTAAAAAACCTGTTAGATCTCTCTACGGAGGCAAAGGAAAAGGCTTTAATTGCAAATACTACGCATGATGAAATTTTGGATCAAGCAGAAATACAAATGAAATATGATGGGTATATTGAAAGAGAGCAAGATCAGGCCGAAAAAATGAATCGTTTAGAAAACGTAAAAATCCCATTGGATATGGACTTTAAAAAATTAAACAGCCTCAGTTCTGAAGCAAAAGAAAAATTATCGGAAATTAAACCTGTTACAATCGGACAAGCTTCACGAGTGTCAGGTGTTTCACCAAGTGATATTTCTGTACTTTTAGTATATCTTGGAAGATAAAACGGCCTTACAGGCCATTTAAGACCGTTAACACGACCCGTCTACACAACACCATTAAAAAACAAGTAAAACAACGCAGCGTTAAAATATGAGGTCCGTTTTTAACGGTTATTGAAAAACGCGCACATAATCCACAGCCATTGTTTGTGGTAAGACCGTAGTTTGGTTTGGGCTACCTGGCCAGTTTCCTCCAACAGCAACATTCAAGATGAAAAAGAAATTATTTTGAAAGGCATTTAGGTTTGACCCACTGATATTTATATCGTGATACTGAATATCATCTCTTAAAAACCTAATTGAAGTAGCATCCCATATAATTGAAAAGACGTGAAACTCCTCTGCATATATTTCTCCTACCGATAAAGAACTAGCATTTCCATAAGAAGCTTGCGTTCCATTATCGTTCCAATGAACAGTGCCGTATATGGTTCTGTCGTTAAAAGCCCCGCCTCCAACAAGCTCCATGATGTCTATTTCACCACAAGAAGGCCAACCAACGGTATTAATATTTTCGCCAAGCATCCAAATAGCCGGCCAATAACCTTGCCCATAAGGTAGCGCTGCCCGAACATCTATACGTCCATACTTAAAAAATTGTATGCCTTGGGTTTTTATCCTAGAAGAGGTATAGTTGAATGATGCGGTGGGTTCTTCTTTTGCTGTTATTTTCAATAGACCGTCTTCAACAACCGTATTTTCCTCTTTATAAAATTGAAGCTCGTTGTTTCCCCAGCCCCAAGAACCATTACCAAGGTCGTGAGTCCAGTCCGAAGACAAGGAGGATCCGTTGAATTCATCACTCCAAACTAAAGAATAACCGGGATAGTTATCTGGGGTTGTGTATCCTGTTGTGGGGATTCCGCCCGTATACCCGACGTCTGAAATAGCGATAAATTCAAATAATTCTATGTAATCATAAACAGTTACATGAGCACGAACTTTTACTAGATATTCACCAACCGCGGAAAAAGTGTAAAATGCGCTACCGTCATTAGATTCGACGAAGGAGGAATCTCCATTGTCATAGAACATAAAGCTGTAAAAATTTGCACCTTCAGCTGTGGCTTGTAGCTCAACCAACCCTTCATCTATAGTAATATTTGTATTTAGGTTCGTGGGAAGTATAATAGACGACGTGGGGGTTTTGGGATCGCATGACAGGAGAAGGGCAAGACAAAGTAAAAGTAAAAAAAACTTCATAAACACTTGTTTTTCAAATAATTACTGCTCTGGCTTCAGCCGAAGATACCACATGAGTTCCCCTGTGTGATGGCCAAAAGCAAGGTACATCGAGTTTTCAGTTAGTTCAATAATTTTATACGTATTAACACCTGTCCCAAAACCGATGAAAGAATTACCCGAAACAGTAATTGTGGTATCAGAACCCTCTATTACGCTCCACGACTCATTAAGCTGGTTGTTATATGGAGCGGTGAAATCAGCAAGGTTTTCAAAAGACCCAGGGTACTGGTCCGCAATCGTGTTATGTACATATACATCACCATTTGTAATCATATCAAAGCGATATTCGTTGAGGTAA
>Ga0115013_10000763_pt1 | contig 19108 bp, 18 predicted proteins | sample SouAtlMetagenome_2_FD_88686 | JGI IMG/M metagenome (GOLD analysis project Ga0115013, IMG submission 88686) | Marine eukaryotic phytoplankton communities from Atlantic Ocean - South Atlantic ANT15 Metagenome | ecosystem: Environmental > Aquatic > Marine > Oceanic | place: South Atlantic Ocean...
AAAGTTCTCCGAAAAAAAAGCACAATGATTTCTAGTGTTTGTTATCTGAAAATACCTCGCCTTCGGCTGTGATCCCTTCGTCCTATCGAAACCTATCTTTCCGGGCACGTGTGTCCCAAGAGACGAGTTCCCGGGGGAAAAAGCCTTGAAGGTCACGTGTACATGAGAAGCCGATGGGAAAAGCCTTGAAGCTTGATATTCTGACGAAAATACAGGATCGAAAATTATGGCGAAGCTCACTATGAACAGTATTCGGAAGATCAAAAGAGGATATCTCCTCTTCTGTCCTTATTTTTCTAAACAGACATGATTTTCCAAAGCGCTATCCTTTCAATCATCACATTAGCTTCGGTCGCTGTGTACACGAAGGCTGATACCTACAAAAAAACTGATGTTGTTATAATTGGAGCTGGGGCTGCAGGTAAGTGGGAGAAGATACACCGCAGTGATTTGTATTTTTGCTCGCATTCATTCCTTCCCTTCTTGGTTGATGGAATTGAATTTCTTGCGAACCACGTACACAGGGCACTCTTGCTTTCAATTATTCCAATCTTTATTGATCTAACTCTTTTTGTTGTGTTGTCTACAATCACAAATGTATGCTTTCTTTCGGACCGAAGGTGGTAAGTTGAAAAGTTGCTATTGCTACGATGGTTCTCATAGAGGCATTTGTAAGCTAATTTTTCTCATGTCGTTTTTTTCATGCTGTGTAATAAAATAGCCTCGGCAGCACGTGAATTCCAGAAATGGAACCATCGTCGTAAGCACAGAGAGAGGATCTCTTATGTTGTCTTCGAAGCCACAGATCGGATCGGAGGCCGCATCTTGGACATCACGCTAGGAGGAGAGGAAGGGAAGGCGCCCACAAGAACGTCCGGTGGCTTTGCAAATGATACTCAATCTGAGAATGTCGGCTGCAAGTGCTATGGCTCCTCTTGTCCGAAGATCAATGTCGAAGTTGGAGCGGGTTGGTTCACTGGGTTTGATGATATCGAGGTCGAATCCTGCCAACATCAAGTTAAAACTACCAGTCGCCGAGAGACACTGAGAAGAAAGAAAGTACAAGAATTGGCGCCGATGAGGAAACGCATTGCCGACAGGAGACGCTCGAGGGCCGATCCCAATCGCAGATTGGAAGTGGAGGTTTCGCTCAATTGCAGTGTGTGTCCAAAAAACATGCACAACCGAATGTTTGCGCTTAGTCAAGGTAATAGGCGGTTCGGAAAGGTGGATCCTCCATTAGATGTCAACTGCGGACTCCACGACGGCCAAGACGACAATTACAGTTTTTTGAATCATGGCGTGTTCTATGGCACCAATACAAAGGGTGAGATTGAGATGACACCAATTGTCAAGAATTCAAGGACATACCCAAGTTTTGATAGAAATTTGAACAGAACATGGGTTAAGCCAAAACAATTTCTTGACAGGTTTTGGAATATGATTGACAGATGTGTGGATTATGAAGCATACCAGTTCTGGTATCAGTATGAAAACTGGGGATGTGACGCAAGCCCACCACGAAAGCCATTTTTTTATGGAAAACCCACAAACTCGATAACCTGGGCAGATTTCGATGTAGGGTTCGATAAAATGGGAGATCTAGAGCCATTTTGGCCAGAACCGCTCTTTGCCGCACAGAGAAAAGAGTGGTGTGTAACCTACCATGAGATGGTGCAGAGTTTCCTGAACAATGTTACATCGGAAGAAGCTATTGAAGCTTCAACAATGTACAATTTCTACAAGAATTTCAATTATTTTGTAAGTATCGAGTTTTGAGTGGTTTGAAAAGCATATCGGATAGTCTGACAATCTCATTATTCGTTATCGATCGTTTCCTCTGATATATAGAGCGAGTTTTTAAGTGGACAAGAGATGTCTTTCATGAACTTCGGTGACGATGGCTTACGTGCCTGGGGCTATGAGATAGCATATTCGATCGACCAACGAGGCTTGAAGTACGTTGTTGAAAGGAACATGCCTGAACAGGCGAAGATTTTGTTTAAGCATCTTGTCACTAATGTAGATTGGTCAGGAACAGATCCCCTTTGCCCTTCTGATCATCCTGTTCGTGTCGATGTTGAAGACCTCAATATTTTTACAAACACGAAGAAGACATACTGCACTAAAAGAGTCATTTCAACTGTCAGTATCGGAGTGTTGGCAGAGAATGAGTTTGATAACATGTTCCAGCCCCAAATCGACATGTCGAACTCTCCATTCGAAATGGGAAATTTGGTAAAAGTTTACTTTAGATTTCCTAAAAAGTTTTGGGAAAATCGCAGCGAATACATCACGTTTCTGATGAAGGAAAGCTTTCGAAAGAATACTACAGGTGGATTTGTTAGGGGGGAGTATTTTTACAACCTTGACAATTGGTTCAAAAACGATTGTCGCAAATATGGTGAACCATTTTGCGATACCAAGAGTATGTTCTTGTTTCTGTCGACACCGGATCTAGAAGTGATGGGCTTACATAACAAGAGTATCGACGACCAGGAATTTGCCGACAAAATTTGGCAATTATTGGACCCCCTTCGAAAGAAGTATGGCAGCGCTTACGTCGAACCCGACTGCTGGTACTTTTACGACTGGAATGAAAGATATTACAGAGGCGGTAAGCATTGCGATTTTTGTATAAGCAAAAATAGAGAGAAGAATTGTTAACCATTCCGGTGAACTCATTTCCGCGTGATTTTCATTCAAACTTCTGACTGGTTCCTGTTGTCTCTTCTTCCGATTCCCCAACTACTATATCTACAAATTCCATTCAATCCACATATCCATGACCCTTTTTGATGTATAAAAACGGACAGCGTATGGAGTGTGGAAACACGGCAAGACATATTGTGACTATCTTGATTTTTTCCAACCAAGGAAACTAGGAAATGATGACGTGCTTTACTTAAGTGGGGAGGCTTCCTGTTTTTATATCTGGGGATTTATTGAGGGTGCTTTCGAGGCCGGTTCAAGAGATGCAAGGATTATCATTAACGATTTGAATGGAATCGAAGAAGAGGTTTTCAGCGATTGTGGTGGCCAACCTCAATTCGACCAGTGTTACTTGGAAGAATGTAGGGTTGGAAACAAGAAGGGAAGAAAAAATTATAGAAATATGCGTTTCATGTAACCGTGGCAGTAGCATGGTAGAGCAACCAAATTGAAAAGTTTGCTTCGCATGCACGAGGTTGCAGTGTTTGTAATTTAAATCCATTTTTAAAAACCAGAACCAACTGATAGTTTGATCCTATGAGATGAGTGTTTGCCTCCTTGGAGTGGTGTGTGTGTGTGTGTGTGTGTGTGTGTGTGTGTGTGTGTGTGTGTGGTGCAGGGGAAGCCATAGCCTCCCCCTCATGCAAGGGCAATGTGCAGAGCTGTGCCAACCAAGCCACTAGTGCCCCCCTCCCCCATTGCAGGAGCAGACTTTCACTTGATCGGCTTTGAGCCAGCAATGGCCCCCAGCAGGCAGGGGGGGGGCAGGCTGCAAGTGGCCACACCCAGGGTGGTGCTGCTGCCCCCCAACAAGTGCTGGCAGCCAAGAGAGGCAGGTGCCGTGGGTGACCCCAATGGTGCTGGTCATCTCTGAGAGATGGTGTGTGTGCCAATGATGCACCCACAAAGGGGGGATACAATCTATCACCATGCCCATTTGCCATGATTGCCACAATCGTGCTGCTCCTTTTGGCATCAAAAAAATCACACAGACGCTCATTGCTGGAATTTGGGCATGTCTCTAATTTAATTTTCAATCTGTGAGCTGTCTTAAATACTCTCACTCCATTGCACTACTCCCCGATTCTATCATCTTGCTCCCACTGCCCGAATGGACGGTAATCAGATTGATGATGGTGGCTACGATGCTGCTTCTCGGCGTCGCTTCCGTACCGACGATAGATACTCGCCTCGTCCTCCCCCCTCGCCAGGTGGGATATTTGAGGGCACGATAGAAAGTATCCAATCTTATGGTGCATTTTGTTCGTTTGGACCTTTGGTGGTCAGGGAGTCGGGGAGGCACCAACAGCAGAAACGACAACGACGGACTTGGCAAGGCCTTATTCATATATCGCAGTTGTACAAAACACGAGTAGAAAGGGTGGAGGATGTGGTAGAAATCAACGATACTGTTTGGGTGAAAGTTCTAGATATTGAAAGACAAGAACCAGCAAACTACAATCCCAATAGGAATCAACACGTCAATGATGAAAAGGCCCACCAATCACACAACCGCTATCGGATAAAATTGTCAATGAAAGAAGTTTCGCAAGATGGGAAGGGACAAGACTTGGGGCGAGAGAGAGAGGCAAAGGAACAAATGGCAACACAACTGGAAACAAACTTGAATTCAATGATAGGCATTGGGGTTGCTCGGGATCCAATGGAACGGATCGTTTTGAAAGATTCTGGTCTCATTGATAGAAGTAACAATGTGAAGTCGGCAAAAACTATATTTCGAGGAGGATATACGTTGGTCGATGACGACGAAGGGGAACCGGAACCTGACTCTTCGGCTACTGTCACTGATACTGTAAATAATACATACCGTGTAGCTCCTATGGGACGTGGTCGAGGAGCTACGCTGCCTGCATGGATGACATCTTCTGAAGGCCCGGTTAGGACAGACGGCGACCTCCACAATTCACGGGCGTCACGAAAAGAGATGGGAAACGACGATGATATTTCTTGCGGCAAGTACCGAAATGATAGTGACGATGACGATTACAGTCGGCATCGATCGTCATCTAAGAAAGACAAAAAAAGGGATAGTAAACGGCACAGAAAAAAAAGTCGACACAGAGATCGACGCCGCGAAAAACATTCTCACCATCGCCATGGTATGAGCAGCGACGATAGCGATGCTGGAAATAGTCGTTATGACGAACGTGAACGACGTCATCGTAAACGTCACAAATCATCTGGTACAAGTCATGGACGGAAGAGTGATCGAGATCATTCAAGCAAACAGAAAAAGAAACGAAGCCGTTACAAGGACAAATATGAGAGGGGTGGTGATAGAGATTCGCGTTATAGAAGTGATAAATCGATTTCTCGTAGTTGGGCTAGCGACAACAGTAGCTAAGACTACTCTGTCTATCGATAAGAAAACGCGTGTGATGGGGGTATGGGTATCATATGAGTAATCAAATATGTCCCGATACGTAGAACGTGTAGTAGGGAATTCATTCTCAACAATTATGTTGTTCTGCGAAAATCGCTTTCGTAACGTTGGAATAAATAGCCTTATCAAAAGTTGAAATCGCAAGAGTCATCTCGAATATTCGTTTTTGTGGACCTCTGCAACAATCCAGTGTTTCGTTTCTTCCGACGGCGAGTATTCACGGAATTTTTTAAGGAGGAAATAGAAAGTTTGTCTCCTTTGATCTTGCGCTTCTTCATAGCTCTATTTTCGCGTGTTGAGGAATGTGTACTTGCATCTAGAGGTTTTTGAACTTTATTTTCTTTTCCTTGTCTAGATTTATTGTCGGAGTGTCCACCACTAGATAGATTGCTGCCATTCCCGCGATCTTGTTTGCTGAAACCTTGCACCGACAATCTTTTTTGAGTACTATACTCGGACTTTTTCCGAGTGTTCCGACGAGACATTTTGACGACAGCCTGTTTGAATGTTTCCGAAAGCTTACTTGTTTTCTTGACTGATTCTTCGCTAAGAGCTTTCATACATGAGCTGTCGAAATTACCAGATTTTGGGATTTCCCGAGCCTTGTTCTTAGATTCTTTGCAATCGACTGGTTGCAATAACTTAAAACACTTGTCATCGTTAGTCTTCGCTTTCTTTTTACGAGGTTGTTTGCGAAGAGCACGATCCTTGGCACATTCCTGGATATTACTGCTCTTCTTGGATACTTTATCACGTTTTCTTCTAGTACGTTTGATTCGAGATGAAACTCCATCTTTGATATCACTAGAGGAGGGGTTTCTGCTCTCCATACATCCTTCCTCAATACCACAGTTTTTCTTGCTACCACAACCACTCTTTGTTTTGCGAGCCTGATCTATCGAAGGATTGTCATGGGAAATATTACTTTTGTGTTGCTTTCCTTTTCCAGTACTGGTTCTATGGACCATTTTAATTCTCGCTTTCTTTTCTTCTGCGAAGACTTCGGGTTCTCGGACAGTACTTGCTTCGCGATCGGTCCTGTGACTCTTTTGCTTGGATAAAGACGCATGTATGTTTTCTTGGTTGCTCTCAAGACAGGTACTCCCACGGCGTGCAACAGTAGTCTTCTTGCGGCCCTTAATCTTTTCGTTGGAATCTTTCGACAAGAAAGAAAGTTCATTCAACTTGTCCTCCGGATCGCAACTAATGGATGGTATATTGTTTTTCTTTCGAGTTTTCGTTGTTGATCTATCCCAAGTCTTATTTTTCATACGTTTAGATTTGAAATCACTTCGACTTGGATGCCCACTTGCAATCGATGATAGTTTCTTTGTGTTCGAGAGACTAGAGTCGCGCTTCGATCTTTGTGATTTTTGTCCCTTAACATTTGTAAGGTTTGAGGCTTTCATGGATGAATGGTCGGTTACTTCTATCATATTTGACTTTGTCTTCTTCTTAATAGAATTACGGGACGATTTAGATGGATACCTGTTTCGGAAACAAGGATTTACAGAGTCATTTTTACCTTCATTCGTGACATCACCACCGTCTTCACCACCGAAGTCTCCGTCTATCCACTTTACTCTCTGCCCACTACTTTGCGATAAAAAAGAAGAAGAGAGTTGTCTTGGGATATGTGGTGTTAGCTTGTTGTCCACTCCATCGGCATCTTCACATTTTGGGTCGAAGAATTTAGATCCCTTTTTCTCTCGTTGTCGTCGTTGCTGTCCTCCAAAGAATGAATCCTTTAAACTGGAAGAAGTAAAATCATTCTCAGTGCCACCTGGAGTTTCAATTGCGTAGGTATCATTATCTCCAAACTTGTTACCGTCGATTCGTCGATTTACATGAGAATTTCCCTTTCGCTTCAAACTCGTCATCATTACTTCCGCCCCTTCCTTGTGTTTCTTTGTGGCAAAAATCTGTTCCTTCTTCATTGTTTCAGCAAACGCTGCGAGGGCTTTCTTAATTTGTTTGTTTCTATCCTGGCCCTTGACGAATGAACAATCAATCTTGTGTAGACAAGGGAAATCTCCAAAAGCATTCGAAGATAGACGTAAAGGAAACAATGTTAGAATATGTTTCTGTAACATGCCGACAAAAATAGGATCACACTTGGTCTGAAATGAATTTTACTTACTTTTGAGATGTTTGTTGCATCTAGAAATTAGTTCTTTGTTCGTGGTATCCCATTTCATTGTCTCATCGTCAAATTTGGGCCCGAACTCAGCCTGAAGTTTACGTTCGATTGACTCTTCTTTATAAATTTCTACAAGGTTTTTATACTTCTTTTGCTCGTCTAGTGACTTTTTCTTTGCTGCGTCAAGTTTCTTTTCTAGCAGTGGCTTCTCTGTGTCTTCAAAGAGCCTGATTTCTTCCCTCAACGAAGTATCTTCCGATTTGATTTTCAACTTTAAATCTTCGACAATCTTGAGCTGCTTCTTGGTTTCTACATCATAGTCCGATGTAGCGTTGAAGTCGGCGCAAGCTTCGGATTTCTGGAGTTCTAACATCTCTTGATATCTTTCTTCTAGCTTTGCTACTTCTGCACGTGCATATTCAAGAGAGACCTGGAAGTCTACCGCATCTTTTTGCCGCTTATTTTCCTGTTCGGTCAAAGCTTCGGCAGAGCTACTAAGGAGGGATGTCTTCTTATCATTTTCAATATTGTTTTCGCTCAACGTTTTGACTTTCAGTTCCGTTTCTTCGGCGACTTTTTCTAGGGCCAGCAATTCGTCCTCATCTTTCTTCTTTTCTTCCTCGAGACGTGCTAAATCTTCTTTGAATTTATGCTGGTCGAAAAAAGGAGAATCGTCATTTTCTTCGGAATACCCTTCAATCTTTTTGCATTGAAGGATTTTGTCCCGGTATCCTTGCACTTCGACTTTTAAGGCGTCAAGGGAGGTAGATGCAGCTGCGATATCAGATGAAATTTTCTCGCTCTTCGTTTTGGCTTGTTCAATGTCACTTGATAGCGTTCGGTTCAATGAAGCACCACGATCCTCTTCTGCCTTGATCTGATCGTAAGCACTCTGAATCTGGAGATCAGATTCCTGTTCTAGGTTCTGAGCAGCCATTTTGTCGTTATCAAGTTCGCTCGTTTCCATCTGAAGCGTCGCCTTCTCTTCGCCCAATTTACGAGCCCTCTTGTGAGCATCTTGGATATCTACTCGAAGCATCCGATCTTTCTTTTCGGTTTGCTCATATTTCTTGCGTATTTCTGAACTGACTTCCAAAACCTTCATTCGAAGATTACGCTTATTAGTAACCAAATGCTCGATCGTAATTAAAAAAGAATCAATCTTCCCGCCAGAGATTTGCATCATTTTGGTAGACTCGAGGCCTTTTTTGAGTTTGCAATCAAATTCCTTTATTCCATCTTCCAATCGGTTAGTTTCGAGCTTGCGATTGCCTAGTTCTCGGGTGGCAATAGATAAAAATTGGCGAGATTGTTGTAGTTTTGCTCTAAGAACCCCATTAGTATAATTTTTTTCTTCTAGCAAAGTGTTGAGTTGCCGCTGCTGGTCGAGTCGTTTTTGCTTGATGTTCTGTGCTGACAAAAGTTTTCTTTGGGCCTCTTGTTGCTGTTGTTCGAGTATTTGAAGGTCTTGCATGACTATTCGTGAATATTTGGCAACAAACGCCGAAACAAAAAGTTGAGAATAAGAACGTTGTAATATATATATACATGTAGTCCTATCCTGCCAAACAATAACGATACTGAATTTAATGCCGTAGGCACTTACCTCTCTCCATGGTATAGTCTCCAAATTGTTCATCTTGTTGTTTAGAGTCTTCTTTCTGGCTCTGCTCGATCTGTTGCTCCTGTTGCTTGCACTGTAGCTTTTGTAGTTTGTTCTTGATTCTTGGCTTTTGGCCTTGCAACATCCTTTGATTCCCCGATGGAGGCTGCTGGTTCGAAAGCTTTCCGTTTCCTTGATTCGATGGCGTACTTTTCGAGCCTCGTAAAGTTCGTGAATTTTTTCTAGTAATATTATTAGCTACACTACAGTTGCGTCTAGAACTTCTTAATGAAAGTCGCGACCTTCCAACGGTGTCGTTCATATTTTGTTTCGCCCGATTCCTGAAGAAGTGATATGATTATGATGGTCAAGGAGGATTTCTCCAAGTGAAAGTTAAGATTCCTATTTCAGTCTCAATCTCTTATCTCTGGTTGCTTTTGTTTTGAACTCTTGCTATTGAGAAGCAATGATCCAGGCGTTGGCGTCCTTCTCGCACATTCGTCGTTGGTCCGTTCTCTCACGGTCCTGTCAATTTAAAAAATGTCACGAATGAAAAAGATCATCCGTTGATCTTCTTATGATTTTTACGTATTAAACGGTTATCATGAAAGTACCATACGAGGGAGCGATTTGCCCCCGACGCGGTGACAGGCCCTGGTAGAGGTGCCAGCACAGCATCTGGAGTTGAAAGCACCCAAATCTTAAATCCACCCAAAAGGGCTCAAATGAGCTGGCAACCTGGCAAGCATGCCACACTGCTGCACCTCCCCCCGGTCACAGCCAGCCAGCCCTGCATCATGCTTGTGGCCTGCTGGCCCTGCTGCCACCCAAGGCATGTCACACCACGCTTCTGCAATCACTTTGGCCAAGGGGCAGATGCATGATCTCTGTGTGACATCCCTTTTGTTGCTCCACTAAATAGAAGCACATGGGGCTGAGTTGTGCCAAATGGAGTTGGAAGAATCTACTTTGCTACATTATGTGAAGAAAGCTATGTCCTGTGTATGACTATATTATCTATTTCCTGCCACTGAGTCTCATCTTATGTCCCCATGTAAATCTAGATGGGCACAGCGACATTGGAATCCTATGAATGTAGTGCTCCTTCGAGTTTTCAACGACATCAATAATCCCTATGTCGTAGATGGAAAGCAAGCTGTACAACAACTTGGTGCATCGCATTCTATTCTTGGATTTGCATCCATTGCACAATCAACCCACAAATCTTCTAGTATCCCTTGTCCATCCGTTCGCAAATTACATATAGATTCTGCCATAGAACCCGAAAATTTATTATCCTCTAACAAAAGCTCAGTAAGCATCGAAAGTTGACCAACCTGAATCTCAGGAATTGTGCCGGACAGCTGGTTTCCGCTTAAAAATAGATCGCGAAGTGCAGGTGAGCTGCCATAATTAGAAGGCAGAGTTCCGTCGAAATTGTTGCTCGCAAAGTATAAAATTCGAATCGTCGGGATATCAAAAATCGTTTGTGGAAGTGTCCCATCAAAACCATTATTTCGAAAGTCAGCAAAATCAAGACTCTTCCAAGAATCAAAACCATCTTGAATCGTCCCGACAAAACTGTTGTCGTTCAACCTTAAAACGACTTCACAATGATGAGAAAAGTGAAATTTGTTAAAGGTGTAATTTGGGCAAAAGTCAAGAACAATATTTACCACAAATTCTCTTTTGAAAATCGAGATAATTACTTACCTAGACTGGACAAATCTATGAATGAGGCTGGTAGCTTTCCTGTGAATAAATTCTCGTCAATTCTAAGATCTCCAAGCTTCACCAAGTTTCCAATTGATTCTGATATGGTTCCTGTAAATTGATTGCGATCCAATCTCATTAGACTCATTTCCGTGTTACTATAAAGACCTTCCGGAATAGTTCCCGACAAGAAGTTTTGAAAGACTTGGAGTTCCCTTAGATTATTTAGTTGATCAAATGCTCCGGGAAGACTGCCGACCAAGTTATTGCGGTATATATAGAGAGTTTCAATGTTCACGAGATTTCCAAAAGATTCCGGTATGGAACCGGATATTTGATTATCTGCCATCCATAATTCGCGTAAGGATGTGACATCCCCTATGGCGGGATCAATATTTCCGGAAAAACGGTTGGCCGAGACACGATAACTTTCTAATTGGTTCAAACCTTTCAAATTGACAACAGCTGGTCCGGAGAGAGAGTTGACTTCTACATCAAAAAGACGCAATTGAGAGAGATCGGTTAATATGTCAGGAATTGAGCCTCCAATTGCATTCTGTCCGACTTGAATCACTTCCAAGTCTGTCAATGCTTTGATTTCTTGGGGCAAGACACCCGATAAATCGTTTCCAGCTATAAAAAATATTATGAATTCCAGTGTATGATGATGTTGTATGTCAGAGGCTATATGGGCATCCATACACGAAATAATCAAAGCAATCAGATGTATCAAACTTAAAACTCACTAAGTACGCCATTTGCTCCAAGTTCATTCACGGCACCATTTCCGTTGCAACTGATTCCAGCCCATGAACACTCGTTGGTACCCGTCAGCCAGCCATCTGAAGTTTCCCAACTGCTGCCGTCAGTGGAGTAAAAAAATGTTGCCAGAGCGAAACGTTGCTCAACAGTTGGGTAGTTGCAAGGATCTATCTCTGCCTCGTCTCCTTCCAGCATCCAAACATAGGCTTTACCTTGAGGTGTTGATTCATCATTTAGGATACTTGCATCGGTAACTTTCTGAAGAGTTTCTTTCAACACCTCTTCTCGGTCGCATCCTGAGTCCTGCGTTGGTCCAGGACGTTGTCCTGATGTAGGATCGTCTGCACTCGAGCTTGGTACTCCAGCAGGATTATTGGAATCACCGCTGTCATCGCTAGGTCTCCTTGTCGGTGACGTTACTGGTGACGATGGCATCGACATACGCATACCGTCCATACGTATCGTATTACGTAGAATCAATTCAACCCATTCTTCGTTGCTCTTTTTGTCCGATTTCGAATCGCTACTTCCCGGAAGGTTCCTTCTACTCTTACCCGATTTCTTATCACTCTTCGAATCTAACGCTCTTCTTTTTCTGGGAAGTTTCTGAATTTTGTTCACCTTTCCATTGGTGTCGAGTTCTCGGCGTGTGTGCTGCGCTCTTTCATCCAGAAAATCATCGATTTCTATCGCAGGTGCAACGACCCTCTTTCGCATCCTATCCCGTCCTTCACAGGACACGAAGAATCCTATTATTGTCACCACGGTCAACCAACGATCTACCGGCATTTTCATTATCAATTCTTTCTTTGATCAAAGTAACGATGTTACCATAGTACTTTGAAAAACTCTTCTTGAAAGTTTCTACATACCGGACAGTCATCCGAGCAGTTTGGGTGGATTTGATTATGATTTTCTTAACAAGAGTTGGAAGGGCGCGAAGATTTCAAATTTGAAGCGGGCATGCCATTCGATCTATGTTGTACGATTTGAATGTTCAAAGTTAGGGTTAGGGTTTGATAGACTCATAACCATAACCCTAACCTTTTCAAATCTTTGCTCAACGCTCGTTTTTGAAACAAATTTTAGTCGATCGCAAGAAAAACCCAAGATTCATTCACATAAATTTTCTGTTGTTGTCTACGTTCCTTTTTGTCTTGTGATGCAGTTCGACAGGCTCTCAAGCTATCCTGCTCTCACGTCTCATCAATGATTCGAAAGTTATTTTTCAGTTCTGTCATACAGAACATACAACGACCAGGAAATATTATTGTAGAGGCTCAATGTCAAACAAAGCTAACAATTAATTATTCTACTCTCGAACGATGACAAAGACAAAAGGAATCCGTCGGTTGTTGACTGTACAAACATTACTACTATGTAGTTCTGTGGTTTTGTCTTCAGATGATCCAGTGCAAAATAGCGAAAGTAACATTGATGCCGTCAGAAAACGGATTGACGAGCATAGTGTAATCACTGAGGAAGCTAAAAGTGATGTTGAAATCGGGAGACAATACCTTGAGAGCCTGTGGGATAGCGTAGAAAAGAATCATGAACGAAAACTTGAAGACCGAGGCCGAATGTCCTATTTAGATTCTATGATGAGTGTGCTTTCGATGAGCATGAGTATGCCATCCAAAGCACCAAGCAACTCCCAACCAAGTAATCCTACAGAACCTACCCAAGCCAAACCTACACCATCTCCGATAGGCAAACCTACACCATCTCCGGTATCTGGCCCTACTTTACCGACACGGGAGCCAATTCCGACAAGAGCTCCAATTCCTGCTCCGTCCACCGAGAGACCAATTGGCTTCCCAACGTTCCCTAACCCCAACCCAACCCCAACGGCATCCTTACCTCCTCTCCGACCATGTATCGAGGCCGACAAAGAGGTATATCTTCGTGAAGCCTTGTCGAGAAGTACTCCAATTCCGCTGCTTTTGGATGCAACTACTCCACAAGGAATGGCCTATTCCTTTCTGCTCACGGAAGAGCCTTCATTTGTGTGCTCGCCAACTCTGATGCAACGATACGGTCTATCTACATTTTACTTCGCCACGGGAGGAGAGACTTGGACAAATAATGGTGGATGGCTTAAAAACAAACACGAATGCAATTGGTTCGGCGTAGGATGTAATGATGAAAAGTTTGTGATCAGCATCAATCTCGGTAAGTGAGCATCAAAGTAATTTACTATGTTTCCGGAATTTTTACCTTCGTGTGGTCTGACAATTTCTTTTATCTGTGTTGGATGTATATCTCAGCGGTCAACAATTTAAAGGGGCTAATTCCAAACGAAGTTTCCGTGTTGTTCACTTTGGAAAATTTCAATCTATTCGCCAATTCGATCACTGGCATACTACCACGTGGACTTGCAGGACTCGAAAACCTCATCAGTTTGGATTTTCAGCAGAACCTTCTAATTGGTCCAGCTATCCCAACGTCTGTCACCAGGTTGTCAACGCTTGTAAGTTATCGGGTCAGTAATAATCAACTCGGCGAAACAATTCCTACAGAAATTAGTCGCTTGCGGAATCTGAAGGAATTGTGGGCTGGTGAGAATAACATTTCAGGGTCGATTCCCTCTAATATCGGGGATCTTCGAAATCTCAAAACGGTTTTCATCAACGATAATGACCTTGAAGGAAAGATTCCAACTGAGTTTGGGCTTATTCCTTTGGAAGGCCTGGTGATGAATAATAACAAGTTTCTGGACAAAATTCCGAGTCAATTGTTCAATATTGCAAGTCTAAATGTCATTCGACTCGATAATAACTTTCTCACTGGTACGCTACCTGTTGCAATTGGCCAGCTGACTGACTTGGAAAATTTCCGTGTTGAGAATAATAGCCTATCTGGTCAGATTCCAAGGTCAATTGGTGCCATGACAAGCTTAGGTAAGAGAGAATTTTATGTCAAATCTGCTTGTGTTTGTAAATATTGGTTTCGTGAAAATTTTCTAACCAAATTGATTTGATTTACCTTGAATCCTGAAACAGTTAATCTCAGATTGAATAACAACCTTTGGAACGGAAATGTACCAGATGTGTTTGAAAACTATCAACAATTGGATTTCTTCGACATTTCTAACAGCGACTTGGCAGGTCCAATCCCAAGAACTATTTTTTCGATTCCAACACTTCGATTAGCATACATGTCAAATTGTAGTCTCACTGGAACTATCCCATCTGAGTATGCAAACCCACCAGACTTGAGAGACCTCTATCTTGATGGCAATGCCATTCAAGGCACAGTCCCTTCAATTGAGCCGGGACAATTGGAAAAGCTTAGCGAATTACTTTTGAACGATAATAGCATTACCGGGACGATGCCGGACTCAATTTGCAATCTTCGATCGGAATTCATTTTAGACGACCTTTGGAGTGATTGTGGCGGTGACCCACAGGAAATCGAATGCGATTTCCCTGTGTGCTGTAATCGGTGTTTCGAATCGAATTCTTCTGCTGGTTCAAGAAAGAAGAAACGCTACATATAACACCTGCTTGATATTTGTTTGTACTATATGTCCGCAACCACGTCGATCGTATCATTGGCGAAAAGTTCCTAAAAGGAGAAAAAACTCGACTATTTCTTAATGTTAACATGTATCAATAAATTGATTTTTTTACGTGACGAAAGGTTATGAACGTCCAACTAAAGTGTTCGAGATCTACTAAAAAAATATGCTGCCTTCACAGTACGTTCATGCATGCTAGTTGCTGTTTGCATTGTGCATGATATAGCCCATAACAATGGGAATGTGTGAAACCATGTTTGTCTTTTCTTTTCAAATGATGATCGCTTGACTGTTTCAGAGCTTGCTAGGTCTCACAATCGTCGCTCAGCCTTTCCATTGTAGAGAGGTGGAGTGTCAGTGTTCGAATGAATCCCGGATCGAGACTAAATTATTTTGTTTTTACTTATGCCTCTTAGCTAAGATTTAACCGTGAAAGTGTTACTGTGCTTCCACGATTGATTCGACGATTACCAAAAAATTTTGTCCACCGAAAAAGTCGTTCCCAAGATTGGAAAACTTGGCAATGATATTACCAATAGTTTGAGATGAACCGTGTAAATCTACTTCAACATTTCAACAAACTCTTGAATAACGACTTTCAGCATCAGAAAAATATGAAAAGGGAGAGGAAAATGAGATTTTGGACTTGCATCAGGAGTGCTATCCTGTTACCGGTTGTAATAGCCAACGATGGGGTTGATGATTTTGAGAGAGAGAAATCATATTCCAAAGTACGAAATAGACTGCCACCATTGGATTCCACCTTCGAGCGGTCCTTACAATCAAATGAAGAAATGGGAAACATTTGGGAAAAGGCATCAAGAATGGCTAGGGGCGATATCGATGCACTGCGCCTTCTGCACAACGCTGATATGATGTCAATGAGCCTGTCGTCATCAGAGGACGGCGGAAGCCATCGAACGAGGCCACCTGTCCCCGCACCAACAACTATATTGACACACAAACCAACAACTAGACCGACACCAATACCAACGCCATTACCAACGCTCATGCCAATTTTCACACCAATGCCTTCTGCTGCTCCTGTTCCAATAATTGGCTCGCATTCTCCTGTGGATTGTTCAGAAAGTACACCAAGAAATGAGTACATTTTTGATGTACTGAAAAAACATACTCCAGCAGAAATTTTGATGGATTCGACAACTCCTCAGGGCAAGGCCTACAATTATCTCGCAAATAACGACCCTGGCATTATTGATCATTGTTCTTACACCACGCTTGAACAGCGATATGGTCTTACAACGTTTTATTACGCAGCAGGTGGTGATAAATGGGTAGATAAATCTGGGTGGCTTGGAATTCAACAAGAATGCTCGTGGTACGGAGTTGTTTGCGAGGATGATTCAAACCATGTAACAAGGCTTCTTCTTCGTAAGTAAAGTTATACCCGCCAGTAATTCGTTAGCCTACATTGTAGTGATTGATGTCTAATCCATTCAAATTGGTTTTATCATTTAAAAAATTCAGCGAACAATAATTTGGTTGGCAGTCTCACTGAGGAAATTGGAACCCTTGAAAAGCTACAACGATTGGATGTGTACTTTAACTCACTCACAGGAACAATGCCAAATAACTTACGGTCGCTCAAAGACTTGATACTTCTTGACCTTGAAGAAAATAGAATGAGTGGAGTAGCATTCCCAGATGGCATCTTCGAGTTGGAATCTTTAGTCTCGTATCGAATTTCTAACAATCTTTTTTCGGGTAGTATTCCTTCAAAAATCAGCCACTTGAAGCAGCTGTGCCAGTTGTGGGCAGCAGGTAATCTTCTGACTGGTTCCATACCAAAAGAAGTAGCCGAATCTGGTAAACTGGAATCATTATTGCTTTATGAAAATCAGCTGATTGGTTCGATACCCGAACAGCTTGGAATGCTTGAAAATCTATACGACCTACAAGTTTACAACAACACATTGGAATTTGAAATCCCAACTAAATTATTTTCTGCAACTCAACTGGAAATTCTCCGATTGGATTTCAACTTTTTGACGGGGGGCCTACCTTCTGAAGTCGGCAATCTTGTGAACTTGAAGGACTTTCGGCTAGATACAAATTCATTTTTCGGGGAGATTCCATCTGAAATAGGAGCATTATCGAAGCTGGAAAACTTTGTCATCAATAACAACTTTTGGATTGGTACATTTCCCGATGTTTTTCAAGATTATAAAAATCTTGACTTCTTTGACGTTTCCAACGCAAAATTCGAGGGACCAATCCCAGCATCACTCTTCCAAATTCCTACGTTACGAATTGCTTACTTATCAAACAATACATTTAGCGGTACAATTCCAGAAAACTTTGCCAGTGCAACCTTGCTACGCGATTTATTTTTAGATGGCAACTCATTGACAGGAACGGTGCCGGACGTTTCAGAAGGGCAATTTCAAAGTCTAACGGAATTGTAAGTACGAACTTGGAAATGCGACTTAAAAGTTTCAGACCACTCGAATCAATCGTCTCATCTCACTCTTTATATCTTTTCTTTTGACTCTCCTCATACCCACTTGACTTCTCTTCAAACACCTAGTCTGGTGCAATTTAACTTTCTAACAGGAAGTATGCCCGAATCTATCTGTGACTTACGCAAGGATGAAAATTTAATAGTATTGTTTTCAGATTGCGGTGGTTCAGATCCTGAAATCCAATGCAAGTTTCCGCAATGCTGCAATCGATGTTTCGAAGGGGGAGATACGGCGATCACAAGGCGCAAACTTTCATCGTCGACATTACGATCTAGAAGATGACAATGTAGTTTTAGAAAAACTGGGGGATATGCTCAAGAAGATATCATTAACATTGCAACAATATTATGCAATTTCTGTAATTATAATGAAACAACCTTTTGCCTACTATCTGTATACACTATAAGTTGGTTGAATTTATGTCCTCTGCTGATAAGAAAACACAGCTTCTACTTCTATATTAGTTTACATGTAATTGACGTAAATTTTGCCCTCATCAAAGTGTTGTGAGCGAGTCGTCAGGAATCGTAGCGTTTCCTCAGTGGAATCACGAATTCCTTCGTTGTTCCAAAGGTGCATATTAGTTCATGAACCGGTACAAGAAAGCTCTCATTGGTTGGTGACACCGTCGATGAATCTGTTGATGAAGTTGACAGCAAGTCTACTTCTTGAGTTGATTCTTCTTCGCAACCATCCGTCTTTATTGAGCTGGTTGCGATGGAAGATTTGTCGTCGTTTTCAATTGGTGCAAGAAATTGGGAATTCTTATCGCCCTGGTCTCCATTATAGTTGCGAGCAATACTATCGTCTACATCAGCATTTGTATCCAGCTTTTCGATTAAATTCCCCGTGAGCGATGCGATAGAAATGTGAAACTTGGCAGGTTCGTAATAGACTGGTTGGTTGTAGCTCTTCATTACGCTATCTATATGGCCTACAATCCGTTGGAGCGTTGAATTAGGATGCACCTTCCAACACAAAAATGATCTTGTCTTATCTTCATTGAGTAATACTGTATCGTGAACAGTTGGATTGTCCAACATCGATTGCAATTCTGATGCTGATGTACACTCAACTATGAGGTTAGTAGGATGCTCCTGTTGCACGAGGTTGGTAAGGTTGCGAACGAAGGTTTCTATATTACCAAGCTGGAGAGAGAATGGTTTCGACAGAGATAAATGTAAACGGTCGTGTTCAACCATAGTTCCGGAAATACCTCGCCCTTCAAAGCAACTTCGAAACACTTCCAAACTTTTCTTTCTTTGTTTTCGTATGGAATCATCGTCAAGCGAAATTTTCACGTGTCCAGCCCAATGGCCCCTACGATGTGGGATGCAACGGGAGAAGATATCTAATTCCCGAGCTGTGCTTGATGAAATAGTGTCTATACATCCTCTTCGTATGACATAACTGCTCCTGGTAGTCTGAGTGGTCTTTGTTTTCGATGCATTTGCCAAATCCTCGTCATCGCTGTCGTCATCAGAAGAATCCTGCAAGTATGCAAGCAGATCCATCGTTTCATCGCAATGGCGAAAGGTGTTCTGTTGCAAGCAATTTCGCAAATGAAAATGATGAACTGGCGCGTGATTGTATGAATCAGTCGTGGAAAAATTTGTTCGCGTTGAAGTTTCAAGCTGCGTTTGACACCGATCGGAATTCTTTCAGTCGTAAAGACACGCCGGCAGAACTCTTTTCCTCATCGATCTCATACCTTATTCGATTTCCTTTTGACACTCACTTATTTTGAACTGGTCACTTCGAAGTCTCTAAT